>OLGZ01000312.1_pt1 | contig 42310 bp, 41 predicted proteins | sample 1605981 | NCBI WGS metagenome assembly OLGZ01 (sample SAMN03283291) | human gut metagenome | biome: human-associated habitat; material: feces | host: Homo sapiens | place: Peru | collected 2012 | reverse complement strand
CATCGGCATTTGCGCTTGCATTTTCGCTTTTTAAAGCGTCTTTTTCGGCATTTGCGCCTTTGTCTTTGTCTGCTTGCGCTGCTGCTGCTTCATCTATACGCATTAGGGCGATTAAATCCGTTGGTAAAAAGGGCTTATGCAGGACTTGCCTGCTCTCTTCGTTCGCACTTGCGCCACTGCTGATATAAATGAGCTTTTTGCACTTGCCTTGAAGCACCTTTAAATCAGCGCTTATGCCATCATCAACGATGATGACATCGTAGCTATCTATGTCGCTAGCGTAGTTTAAACGCTCTTCAAATTCATACTCCATCTTTTGAGCGCTCATTCTAACGAGCTTTGAGATGATAGGGTTTTTGTTGAAAAGTAAAGTTTTCATAGCCTTCCTTTAAATTCCTAGCGTTATTTTACGATAAATTTGATTATTTTGCGCTTATGTGAAAAACAAAACTCGCATATTTGTAAAAACTTTTTCAATAAGCGTCCAAAAATACTCCATCATTATAACCAAAATTGAGATTAAAACCACAAAAGCAAGGGCGATTTTCATAGGATAGCCCACGACAAGCAAGTTAAACTGCGGCATAGTTTTCATCAAAAGCCCAAAAATCAAATCCGCAAGCAAATTGATAGCAAGCACAGGAAAAGCCATAGTAAAGCCGATGAGAAAGACATTTACCATAGAAATGTTTATAAAACGCAAGAAATTTTCTTTCAAATAAAACTCTCCAAGCGGGATATAGCCAAGCGAGTTGCTCAAAAACACAAGGCACAAGTGATGCCCGTCCAAAGCCAAAAACACAAGCAAGGCGATAAGGCTTAAAATTTGAGAAGTTATCGGCACGCTCGCGCCCGTGCTAGGGTCCATCACGCTAGCCATAGTAAAGCCCATAGTAAAAGCCATTTGCTCGCCCGCAAACTGGATAATCGTAAAAATCAGCGTCATCATAAGCCCTGCTATCATACCAAAAAGCACTTCGCTTAAAATCTGCAAAATAAAAAAAGTGTTGATTTGCGGGGTTTGAAAAGTCGATAAGGGCAAAAGAAACATAGTGAGAAACAAAGCCAAAGTCGCCTTTATCACCTGCGGGATATTTGTATGCGAAAAAAAAGGAAAAAACACAAAAAGCCCGCCAACCCGAGCAAACAAAAGCATAAATTTAGCGACATTTTCATCGCCTAGGTAGTTAATGAATTCCACTTGCGCCCCTTTCTTTGCTCTTGTGCTGGCTTTGATTGATAGGCTTTTGCCTTTAAATTTGCTTTTTGCTGTGAATTTTAGCGTAAATTTTAAGATAAATTTGTGAATTTTTTAAAAAATTCATCGAATTTTTGCTTGTTTTGCAAATGGCACGAAAAATTCATAAAATTTCACAACTTTTTAGGCAAATAATTTGTGGCAATGTAATTTTTCTTCTATCACGCTCTTGTAATGCTCATAAATTTCATAGCCCACAAAGTTTCGTTTCAGCTCTTTGGCAACCTTTAAAGTCGTCCCGCTGCCCGCAAAAGGGTCAAGCACCAAATCGCCCACGAAAGAAAACATTTTGATTAAACGATATGGAATTTGTTCTGGCATTAGGGCTGAATGCTTGCCAAATGCGCTGTCGCTTTTGTTTGGCACGGGTATATCCCAAATTTGCTTGGTGAAATTTACCCATTCATCTTGGCTTAATTTGCTTTCTTCTTTGATTTCTTGTGAAATGTCGTTTCGTGGCTTGCCATCTTTAACAAAAATAGTTATAAATTCGGTGGTGTTTTGGGCGTAAAAATTGCGTGGGTAAGGGTAAGAGCCAAACATTAGCTTTTTGGTAGAATTTGTCCTATTCCAAATATACATATCAAGCAAAAAAAGCTTTGTGCGCTCTAAAATGCTGTGCTGAATGTCGCTTTGCAAATCAAAAATGTGGCGGTTATAATGCGTGTTAAAATCCTTTTTTAGCATAGGCATTAGCGGGACATTTATGCAAAGTTTAGCGTTTGGCTTTAACACGCGCTCACACTCACGCCACACCTTTAAAAGCTCGCTAATATAGCTTTCATAATCATTCAGCGCACCCAAATCGCCCTTAATGCTCTTTGAATGCGTGGCGTTTTGATAGCCATTTTTGGCGTAATCTTTTATGTTAAAATAAGGCGGACTTGTGATAATCAAATCCACGCTATTTTCATTCAACTCGCTCATAGCGGTGCTTGAATGGTAAAATACCACATTTAAATTCATAGCAATTTCTCGTTATATTCTTTCATCACGCCTTGTAAATTTGGCTGATACTTGGCATTTTGCTCAAATTTTAAACACAAAGAAAAACCCATAAAATCATCTAAAATCACATCTTCACCCTTAAAATTCAGCCTTATGGCATTTCGCCCACTTTTATGCGTTAAGCGTTTATGCGAATTTGCGTCAATATAAATGAGATTTTGCCACGCATCAATGATTTTAAGCGTATCAATATCTTTGGCAAAATAAAAAGGCACTATATGATGAAGCTCGAAAATTTCGTCCTTTTTTACGCCGTGATTACTAAAATACTCTTGTTTTATAGCATTACTTCTTTTAAAGATGATTTTTTCGCCCTCTATCTGCGTGCGTAAAAAGAGCCTTTTGCTTGTTCTATCAAATTCAAAAAGCGACATTAAAGCAAGGCTATCAAACAAGCTTTGTGCCTCATTTTTCCAATTATGCAAGTCCCTTTTATCTGTCTTTGTGCCACCAAAATTTTTAGGATTGCAAAAATCGCTAATGAGCTTTGTAACCACCTTTTGCCTTGCGTTAAGCTGCCTAAATTCAAGGATAAATTCCACAATTTTATCTTTATTTAAAATTTCGCCATTATAATTTTTCCCTAAATAACTCACAAAAAAGGTCATCTCATCAATGCTTAAATACCTTTGTTTTTCATCAAAATAAGTCAAAATATCCAAAATATCTTGCACCAAGCCCTCAAAAATAAAATCAAGTGCAAGCCCTAAAATCCTTTGTTCTGCGAAAAGCGAAGTGGCGTTTAAAAAGTCAAGTCCGCTTTGTGTGAGTTTAACAAAGCGATAATTGCGGTAAGTCTTGCCAAGCTCGCAAAGCTCTTTGTCTTTTGTGTAGCGATTGATAAAACCCATTCTTTGCAAATTCACAAAGATGATTTTACGCATACCCATATCAGTAACGCTACCTTCATTTGCATTTTGCAAATCAAAGTTTAAAGCCCGCAAAAATTTAGCAAAATCTACCTCATCGCTTGCATAAACATAATCTTCATAAATATCGCCTCTTGTGTGATACAAAAAGCCGTCTTTATCACTAAATTTATGCAAATTTTTAAGCACAAGTTTTATGTATTTTGCGCTCCACCGATAATGTTGCAGCTTGTGCGTGCCACGATAATCATCACGCAAAATTCTATGGTAGAGAAATGCTAAACATTCTAGGGCGGGATACGCCCGTTAGTTTGTCTAAAAACTCTTTATTGTCCATTTTTGTCCCTTACAACTTCTAATCCACAATCCAAATACTCCACATTCGCCTCGCAGCCGATAAATTTTCGTCCTAATTCACTCGCCACAAGGCTAGTAATGCCCGTGCCACTAAATAAATCAAGCACCAAATCGCCTTGTTTGCTTGAAGCCTTTATCATTCTTTCTATCATCTCACGGGGCTTTGGCGTGGGGTGGTTTTGCTTAACAACCTTACCTGCAACCTTGTTTGTATGTCGCACACTTGCAAACTCCCATACATCAGGGCAGAGCTTACCATTTGGGTTTGGAAACCACCTTTTGCCATTTTTCAAAATGCCCTTTTTGCTGGCGTGTTCTATGCGTTTGGCTGAATCATAAGGCACACGAATACTTTCATAATCAAAATAGTAATTTTTCGCATTCATTGTATAAAATAAAATGCTTTCTTGATTACCATTATACCGCCTTTTGTTAGCACTCATTCCGTCCTTTTTGTGCCAGCAAATGAAATTTTGAAAATGCGCCTTACCTTGTAAATAACACAAAAATAAAGCGCAATTATAGGGCGTGTTAAAAATGTAAAAACTAGCCGTTTCTTTGAGTTTTAATAACATTAAATCAATCCACGCATAACTGAAATCCAAAAATTCACGCTCATTTTTAAAGCTGTCCCATTTCGCAACTTTGAGATTATAAGGTGGGTCGATTATCGCTAAATCCACGCTTTCATTAGGCAAACCTTTCAAAAAATCAAAGACATCTAAAATGTGAATTTTGTTTTTGATAAGTCCTTGCTCCACGCCTTTTCCTTGCTTTTGCTATTTTGAATTTGCTTTATGTAAGTGTAACAAAAGAGAGTTAAGGATTATTAAATTTAGCAAATTTCTACAAGTATTAAAACAAAGCAAATTTTACTCTAAATTCAGCCCATTTTGCGTGATTTTATAAGCCCTGTCGCACATGCGTGCAAGCGTGTTGTCGTGCGTTACGAAAAGTAGCGCGGCGTCATTTTCTTTGACATAGCTTTTCAAAATGTGTATGACATTTTGAGCGTTGTCAAAGTCCAAATTTCCTGTGGCTTCATCGGCAAAGATGATTTTAGGCTTTTTGCAAAGCACGCGCGCGATACTCACTCGCTGCTGCTGTCCGCCGCTTAACTTGCCGATTTTCATTCCCAAAAGCTCATCTATGCCAAGCCGTTCAAGCAAATCCTCATCGATGTCTTGCTTGCTTAAAACGCTTGCAAGCTCGATATTTTCAAGTGCCGAAAAGCCCTTAAACAAATAGTGCATTTGAAAGATAATGCCAAAAAAATGTCGTCTGATTTTAAGGCGGGCGTTTTCGCTCAATGCGTATAAGTCCTTATCTCTCACAAAAACCTTGCCTTTTTTGGGCTTTAAAAGGCTTGATAAAATGTGTAGCAAGGTGGATTTGCCGCACCCGCTGCTGCCTTGAATGGCTATGCACTCGCGCTCGCAAAGCTCTAAATTTAAATTTTCAAAAAGCGGATAATCAAAGCTGTGGCTTAAATTCTCCGCTCTTAAAAGTGCCATTTTATCTCATTTGCGCAGCCACTTCTGCTGCAAAATCTTCGTTTTTCTTTTCCAAGCCCTCGCCCACTTCAAAGCGTATGAACTGCACTATCTCAAAGTGTCCGCCGAATTCTTTTTGCTTTTCAGCGATAACCTGCTCGATAGTCTTTTTATCGTCCATCACAAAAAACTGCCCCAAAAGTGTCAGCTTGCTGTCAAGCTGTGAATTTTCAGCGATAAAAGAGTTGATTTTGCCCGGAATTATCTTGTCCCAAATCTGCTCTGGCTTGTTTTGCGCTTTAAGCTCAGCCTTGATTTCATCTTCGCTAGCCTTGATAATCTCAGCCGTAAGCTGCTTGCGGCTGGCGTATTTTGGGATTTTATGCTCTGGCTTGTTTGGGTCTTTCAGGCGTCTGCGCTCTTCGTTGTCCTTTTCAAGCTCGGCGACAAGGGCTTTATACTCAGCCTTGATGAACTCATCATCCAAATCCTTGTAAGATAAAAAGCTAGGCTTCATCGCCGCTATGTGCATACAAAGCTGCTTTAAGAAATTCAGGCTTTTTTGGGCGATTTGCTCATTTTGCGCAGTAGCAGCGATGATGACGCCCACGCGCCCATTTGTGTGGATATAGCCATTTAAAATGCCGTTTGTCCCAGCCTTTAAGGTAGCAAATCTTCGCACGACAAGGTTTTCGCCGATGGTTGCGATTTGAGAATTCAAATACTCTTCAAATTTCACGCCGTTTATCGTGCTGCTTAACAACTCTTCGTTCGTTACAAAGCCCTTGCTTTGAATGTGCGCTGTGGTGTCTTGCGTGAGCTTGATGAAATTTTCGTTTTTGGCGACAAAGTCTGTTTCTGAGTTGATTTCAGTGAGCGTTGCGCTTTTAAAATCATCGCTGATTTTCACGCTTACCAAGCCCTCAGCGGCGAGTCTGTCGGCTTTTTTAGCAGCCTTGCCTAGCCCTTTTTCGCGCAGGTGTTGGACGGCTTTTTCAAAGTCGCCGTTGCACTCAGCAAGGGCGTTTTTGCAGTCAAGCATTCCAGCACCAGTGCTTTCTCGTAGTTCTTTAACCATTTGTGCGGTGATTTCAGCCATTGTTTTCGTCCTCTTTTTCAAATTCTTGTCTAAATTCAGCATCTTCTTCGCTCAACGCCTCATCTAAAATCTCGCGTTTTTCTTCCTCGCTCACGCGCACTTGCTCGTCATTTTCTATCAAGTCCGCATCTTGCTCGCGCAAATTCTTGCCCTCATTTATAGCCTCCGCCATTTCTTGGCAAAAAAGCTGCACGGAGCGAATGGCATCGTCATTTCCGGGGATAGGATAAGCCACTAAATCAGGGTCGCAGTTCGTATCAAGCGGCGCGATGACGGGGATTTTAAGGCGGTTTGCCTCCGCAACGGCGATTTTTTCTTTTACCGTGTCGATGACAAAAATCATATCAGGCTGAGTTTTTAGGTAGCGCACGCCGCCTAAATAATCAAGCAATTTTTCCTTTTTGCGAGTAAGCATTAGGGCTTCTTTTTTGGTTAAAAGCTTGATAGAGCCGTCTTCTTCCATTTTTTCGATGATTTCAAGCTTGCGCACGGATTGTTTAATCGTGCCAAAATTCGTCATCATACCGCCAAGCCAGCGGTGGCTCACATAAGGCATACCGCACTTTTCCGCATACTCTTTGATGGCAGCACTTGCTTGCTTTTTTGTGCCGACAAAGAGTATCGTTTTGCCCTCAGCAGCAGCATCTCGCACTATGTTGTAAGTGTAGCGAAAGTAGCGCAAAGTCTTTTGCAAGTCGATGACATAAATGCCTTTTCGTTCGCCAAAGATAAATTTTTTCATCTTTGGATTCCAGCGTCTGGTTTGATGCCCAAAATGCACGCCGCATTCGAGCAAATCTCTCATTGTTACCATTTTTTCTCCTTGTGGTTTAGCTTTTTCCTCCGCACTCGTTGTTTAAGCAAGCTAAAAGGACTAGTGCGTGTGAAATTCACTCAAAACACGCTAAATTCACGCTTTGTGGTGGCAAATTTAACAAATTTTGAGTTTTAAAGATGAGATTATAGCAAATTTAAACTTGATTTTAGCTTAAAAGAAACTTAAATTTATCATTTAGCTTTTTGCCTTGCTTGTGCTTGTTGGGCGAAAATTGCTATTTTTGATGAATTTTTATGCTTAAAAAGCGCAAATTTTTGCTAAAAAAGATAAATCACTATGACAAATCATCTTTTAAATTTTTTGTATAATTGCAATGCGGATAAGCATTACAAGCAATGAATTTTCCGTATTTTCCATTTTTAACACGCAAAAAATCCCCGCAATCAGGGCAACTTAAATTCCACTTCACTTGCTCAATGTCAAAAACCGCATAATCACAATAAGGATAATTTTCACAACCATAAAATGAATTTGCTGTATCGGCGTTTCGTAACACCAACTCACCCTTGCAACGCGGGCAATTTGGCGAAGTAAAATCTTTGGCAGTGGCGTTTATTTTGCTATCAATTTCTTTTACAAAGATTGAAGGGTTGGCTTGATTGCATAGGATATAGACGGTATTTCGCGTGCGTGTTAGGGCAACATAAAACAAACGCCTTTCTTCTGCGTGCGGATATTCATTTTTTGCGCCCAAGACTAATTCTAAAAGCTTATCGTCCTCTATGGTGTTGGGAAAGCCGTTTGTTCCGCCATCGCCGTTTATCAAAATCACAAATTCAGCCTCCAAGCCTTTTGATTTATGCACGGTTTTAAATTCAAGTTTCATTTGGCTGTGTCGTTTGAGATGATTTAAAGCCTGAGAGATTTTTTCTTCATCTTTGTTATTTCTACCCAAAACCAACACTTGTGCGTTTTTGTTTAGGCTTAAAATTTCATCGCAAACCTCGCGAAATTTGGTTTCTATGTCGCCATTGTGGTAAAAAAATCTCACAGGATTTTCTTGGTGTTTTGCTGAGCTAATATGCTTAGCTATTTGTTGAGTATTTGCCATAATAAAAGGCTCGACAATGTCTTGTAATTCTTGTGAATTTCTATGTGTGGAAGTGATATAACAAAGCTGTGCATCACTAAAATACTGCTTAAAGTCCAAAAATATATTTATATCACAGCCCGCAAAGCGATAAATCGCTTGCCAATCATCTCCAACAGCAAATAATTTAGAATCTCCATTCTTAATTAAAGCTTGCAAAAACCGTGTTCTACTCTGCGAAATATCTTGAAATTCATCAACAATGATATATTTGTAGCGACACCCTTTTGAATGCGGAATTTTTTCAATGGTTTGCATTATCATATCATCAAAATCAATTTTGCCCTCACTTCGCAAATTTTCATAATAAGCCTTATAAAAATACTCACAAATTTGCAAAAAGAGTTGTGTTCTTTTGTCATTATAGCTTACGCCTTGATTTTGAATTTTAAGCATTTTAAAGGCTTTTGTGTCAGGGTATCTGGCTTTATAAAGATTTAAAAAGCTAGCTATGAGAGGGATATAGCTTTCAAAAATATCATTTGAAGCCTTTAAAATTTCATCTTTTGACAGCCTATTTAGTTTTATGCCATTATCTTGTAGTTTTTGTTTTAAAGAGTCAAAAATTTCACTTTCTTTAAATTCATAAGAATAAGTCTCTATGCAAGTGGTGTTGTTTTGCTTGTGTGTTTGTCTTTTCCACTTCATCGCCTCTTTGTATCTTTGGGCGTCTTTGGGCGGGTATTGTGGGGTGTTGCCGTTTTTATCTATGCCATAATGTTCTAAATATATATCATAATCACTAAGATAGAAATCAGGCGTGTATTGTCGTTTTTGTGGGGTAGAGGTGTTAAATTTATAAGGTTTTTCATATTCATATTTTATGCCGTTTATAAAAAGAAAATTTGCAATGATAAGTTCTTCGTAGCTTTTTACGCGCTCTTTTTGTAAGGTTTTTAACCGCCCTGCTTGCAAAGTGTTTGATAATATATCTTTGAGCGTGTGAAAATTTGCTTGCTTTAAAAAGGCAAATTTCTCGCCTAGTGTTTGGTAGGTTTTATCGCTATTTACAAGCCGATAAAGCGAGCAAAATCTAAAAATATCCCAAATGATAAGCTCATTTTTGCATTCTTTTTGTATTTTGCGAATATAAAAGGATAAATCTTGCTCTTCAATAAGTGGCTTTGTGGATAGGCTTTGTTTAAGAATTTCTAACCCTAATGAATGAAAGGTTTTTACCTTTAAATTTGGGTTGATTAAATGCGCTTTTGCTTGCAAATCCTCAGCCGAAGCCCTAGAATACGACAAAAGTAAGATTTCATTTGAATTTGCCTTGCCTCTATCAAGCAGCCATTTTACCTTGCCGCAAATTGTAAGTGTCTTGCCTGCTCCAGCTCCAGCCACCGTTAAAATCGAACCACTATCGCTTAATATAGCCCTCCTTTGCTGTGTATCCAAGCATTTGCCGTTTATATCATCAAAAATGCTATCCTTGCTATGCCTTGCGATAAATTCCTCATTATGCCGTTCAATCAACGCTTGATTACACTCTGGTGCAGAGTAAAATTTTGTCCCAAATGCTTGTATATTTTCCAAAAGGGTAAGCATTTTTGAGGCATTTTTGCCGTCTATAAATTCATCTTTCATACACTCAGTAAGGTTTTGAAAGTCTTTAATGAAACTGTGTTGCTTGATGATAGCCGTGTAGTTGTCAAAAATTTCTCCTATATCACGCATATAGCGCAAATAAATATCTCTTTCTTTTAACGAAGTTGGCAAGGTGTATGCGCTCACTTGCAAAGCCATTTCATTGAGAGAATGGATACTTTCAAAGCTGTATTTATCGATATTTGATAAGATATATTTTGCACTATGCTTGGTTAAAGCCTCATCTAATCTTTGCTTTAAATGAGTAATGGTGTCATTATGAGCCTTTATGAGTAAAATAATGCGCTTTAAATCATCAAGCGTTTGCGTGGCTTTGTCGCATTGAGCTAAATCTTGCGCAAGCTTATAAGTCTCATCGCTAATGCTTACAATGGCAAAGGCTTTAAGATTTGTTTCTAAACGCGATATATTCTTGCGTAAAATGGCTTGTTTGCGAATGTAGCCAAAGCCAAAATACACAAGCAAGGTGTCAATGAAATTCATCTTTATTATTTTGTTCCATTCTTATGTAATCATTTATAGATAATTATATCAAAAAAAGATATTACTTAAAATTAAAAATAAGTAAAAATGTAAAATTTTCGCTATAATACTTGTAAAATTTCAAGGAAAAATTATGTCTGATTCGCACAGTAAAGATGAATTTACAAAAGCAATGAATGATAAAATTACCGAGCTTTACAAAATTTCAAAGGAAAATAAATGAGTAAAACTAGTAAATTTGGGGAATTCTATTCACGATTGCAAAACAAGAAAATAAGTGTCCGTTGCCTTAATGAAAATAATTATAGGCAATATACAAATGATATGTTTTGCCCATATTGCCGTCAAGCAAAGCTGAGTTTTATTTTGTATTCAACAAATAAAAAACCTCATCTTAAAACCGCACCAAAGTCTTTACACGCTAGTAATTGTCCATACGAGAATGGGCAACAATATCGCAAGATAACGACAGAATATGCTCAAACATTAACTTCAAAACAAATTAAAAACCAACTTAAATCTGCATTGCGACATTTATTTAATGAACAAGACGATAATACAATTGTTATTTCTCAAGACAGCCATAAAAAAGTTGCTATTGATATACAAGCTGAAATTCGTGCATCAAAATCATATCAAACACTACGGAAAAAATCGCTAAAAGAGTTAGAATTTAAGCGTGGCAAGAATAATGATTTGTTTTTGTTTTTTGGGAAAGCTGTAAAACTTGATTTCAGACAAACACAAGAAAATAATGGCAAATATCTAAACATTACCACCCAAAATAACAAAGGACAAAATATAAGAATTGGCATTATAGCATCCAAAAAATACATTGTAGATAAAGATACCTTTTATAATATAGCGATAATTGGGTATTTAGCTTGCACAATAAATAAAAATGACAGAGAACAATTTAATATAATATTATTTAAGCAAAATTGTGAATGTGTCTTATACGAAGCCATTAAAAAAAATAATATTAAAAAATCAATGAGTGTTTTAAAGCGTTAAAATACAACAAATCTTGCAAAGCATTGCACCGAATTTATGATTTTATGTTGATAATTTTATATTTCATATTTACGCTCTCTTTTTTTAAAGGCTTCTTCGCCCCCTTCGAGTTTGAGTAAATCCGCTTTATGCTCGCTATCTTCGATGCTAAATGATTTGGCTGTAATTTTATTGCCTTCATTGTTGAGTTTTATTATAAGTTCAGCATCCGCATTTAGCACAAAATTAGCATTATGTGTAGCAAAGATAATTTGCCTATCTTTCTTTTCTTTTTTTATCAGTTCAACCAAATAATTTGCAATCAAAGAGCTATCTAGGTGTGCTTCAGGTTCGTCCATTATGATAGGATTATTTCCCAAAGAAAGTAGTGTAACAATGACTGCTGTGCATCTTTGTCCAAATGAAGCGTTGGATAAAATCTTATCATCATAATACACATTAAAATTCTTGATATTTTTAATATTTCTAATGTTTTTTACCATTAAAAGATGGTATATACTAAAAAATAATTTATTGCTAAAAATTTCTTTAAGTATTTTAGCGGTTTCGGTGATTTTGTTAAAATTATTTATTTTTTCTTTTGCGTCATTAAAGGTTAAATTTTCATTACCCAATTATAATTCCTTTATATACGCTTTAAATGTGACTTTTTCTCTTATATCTATTTGAAAATATTGCTTTAAAATCTCCATAAATTCTTCGATAATAGCTTCAAACATATTATTTTGTGTATATTCAATCCTTATTGTTTTAATATCTTGTTTATAATCATTTTCTACACCTTGAAATAAACTATTTATCTTATTTATTTCACACCTAACCAACTCATTAAAATTTGTAATCAGTTTGTCAATATCATCGACTTTAAAATCAATAATTTGTTGTTTAATGTCTTTTATGTCTAGCTTGATATTATCTATATCATTTTTTAAAATCTCAATTACTTCACCAACATTTTGCAAATCTTGTATATTATTTTCACTCAATCCTTTGCTTTGGAGATATTTATGGATTTTTTCATCCAAATTTTGTTTATCTTTTTCTAGTCCGCTTATTTTATCTCTTTCTTGTTGATACTTATTTTTTTCTGGTTTTATTGTTTGAATTAAATTTTGTATATTTGTTAAACTTTCATTAAAAACTTTATCATACATATTTTGTGGTTCATCTACTATTCTATGAGAGTTGTTTATTTCTGTCAATAAATTAAATAGTCTTTTTAGTCGTTCTTTTGATGAATTTAACTCTAGTAACTCTTTACTAATTTTTTGCATTTTTGTCTTATCTGCTAAATAACTTTCATCTTTAAAGGTTTTAATTATATAGCGTTGTCTATTTAATTCCTGTTTTTTTGTTTGCAATTTTTTATGCAAAGAATCTCGTTGTATTAAAAGTTTTATTTGCCTATCAAAATCTTGTAGTTTTTCTCTGATGAGATTTTCTTGTTTGGATAATTCTGCCTTACTGTTTTTATCTAATCGCTCAAAAATAGCCTGTGTAAATTTTATAGAATTTGTTGCAAATTCCTCTATTTCATTTTGCGCCAAAAACTCTATATTATTAGGTATATTTGGTTCTACTATAACTTTCTCTTTACTATCGTTAGGTAATTTCTTTTTATTTTCATCATCAAGTTTGTCTATTTTGTTGGCTATCAAATTCAACAAAGTGCTTTTGCCACTGCCACGCCCACCTATGATGCACGTAAAATACGGACTAAAATATAATGGCTGGTTGAAATTTACAAAGCAAAATCTATCCTTATTTTCTTTGCTCCACTTCACATTTTCATCAAAATTAAGTTGCACTTTTTCTAGTTTATATAACGGACTTGGTGGCGCTTCTTGTCCTATATGCACTCTATCAATCTCGTAAATGACTTGTTTTAGCCCATCAAAACTAGGTTTTGCTTTGATCCAAGAGCATTTATTCCCTATCGTTTCTAAACTATGCGCATCGCTACTTTGCAATATAGGTTTATTGGATTTTTTCCAAAATTTTATATCTTTGTCTATATTTTCTGCTTTATTTGTAGAATGAATCAAAAAATGTGCTTTGTTGATAATTTTTTCATAATTTGACGAGGAACGCGCATTGCCCTTACCCCTAGATAAAAATCCTATCAAGTATTTAGCTCGTAAATTTAAAGATTCATTTTCTAAACATTCAAATAATTTATCAAAATTAACCACAGCAAATTTAAAATCTTCTTCATTTGATAAATCAATAATCTTTTTTGACTCTCCTTTTACATTGCATTCAAGATTATGAAGTAGTTTTTCTATCTCCGCTTGTATTACTGTCTCCGAAAATACAATATGTAAATCCAAACTTTCATCATCTTTATTGACATAATCTAGCCTAATCTCCAAATTCATCAAAACTCTTATTCCAAGATTTTTTAACTTTTCCTTTAAAACAAATTCCTCTCTTTTAAATTTAAAATAATTTGTCAAGCCAATACAAATAAGATTTTCGTTTTGAATTTGGTGGTAAAATTAAGATTTCGTCTGCAAGTTGATTATAAGCAATAGAATCGCCCGGAATATTTCTGTCTTGCAAAATAGCGATAATATCCTCTTTATTTGCACCATTATTAACGGCTTGAATGATTTGAGCAGTAAGTGTAAAATCTGCTGTTTTTTCATTTGGGACAAATGTGCAATACCTAAATTGCAATCTGCAAGTATTGCCACTATCAAATTTTTCATAAACGAAAACAAGTAAATTATATCCCAAGCCATATATCTTTTGCCGAGCAGTTGTAAATGGGCAAGAACTTTGTGGTTGGTTAATTGAAGTTGCTTTAATATCGGTATTTATGCGTGTATCGGGTAAGTCTATGCCACTAGCACTATTTCCAATGCTTACTTCATATTTATCGCTTAAATATTGTTGAAATTTACTTTGGATATATGTGCCAACAGCTTTGCCATCGGTAATTCCCAATAGTTGATTATGGTTAGTAAAACTTTGTGTTTCACAAAAAATTTTTGCTTCGCTTATGAGCGTGTCAATATCCAATTTTGGCTTCATTATGATTTCCTTTTAATTTTTATTAAACCACTCCAAATCCAGCACCGCGCCGTTGCTTGCGTTTGAAACTAGCTTTTGATACTGTGCAAGCCACCTTGAATTTAAAGGCTTTTGCAAGGGCTTAAATTTAGCCTTTCGCTCGGCGATTTCACTCTCACTTAAACGCGCATTTATCGTAAAATTATCCACATCTATGTCGATGATGTCGCCATCTTCAAGCAAACCTATAAGCCCGCCCTCAGCAGCCTCAGGGCTTATATGCCCTATGCTTAAACCCCTTGTCGCCCCGCTAAAACGCCCATCTGTGATGAGCGCGACATCAGCACCCAAGCCCATACCCATAATTAAGCTCGTAGGCGAAAGCATTTCTTGCATACCCGGACCCCCTTTTGGACCCTCGTATCTTATCACGCACACGACTCCTTTTTGCACCTTGCCCTTGATAATGCCCTTTATAGCGTCATCTTGGCTGTTAAAAATGACGGCTTTACCGCTAAATTTACGCTCTCCTGTGATACCTGCTGTTTTTATCACACAGCCTTGCTCGGCTAGGTTGCCAAAGAGTATGGCAAGCCCGCCCACTTGTGAATAGGCATTTTCTACCTTGTGAATCACCTTTTCATCGCGGATTTTCGCATCTTTTATGCGCTCACCTAAACTCTCGCCTGTGATAGTAAGGGCGTTTAAATCAAGCAAACCATTATCGCGGCGCGAAATTTCCTTTAACACAGCGTTTATACCGCCCGCACTTCCTATGTCCTCCATAGCCACCTCAGGCAGGCTTGGGGCGACTTTGGCTATGTGGGCGATTTGCTTGCTTATCTCGTTTAAATCCCTTATATCAAGGGGCGAACCCGCCTCGCGTGAAATGGCTAACATATGCAAAATCGTATTTGAGCTACCCCCCATAGCCATATCAAGCACCATTGCGTTGTTAATCGCGCCCTTGTTGATAATGTTGCGGATTTTGAATTTTTCGCTTTTTTCGCTATCAAGCGCGATTTCACAAATGCGCCTTGCAGCTTGTCTAAGCAGCTTTTCACGCTCATCGCTCAAAGCCAAAGCCGTGCCGTTGCCACTTAAAGCGATACCTAACGCCTCGCAAAGCGAATTCATCGAATTTGCCGTGAAAAGCCCAGAGCAAGAACCCCCACTAGGACAGGCTTTGCACTCTATGTCTTTTAGCTCGTTTTCATCGATTTTTTTAACCTCGAACGCTCCAACCGCTTCAAAAACGCTATTTAAGGTGAGTTTTTCGCCCTTTGCGCTAAAACCAGCCCTCATAGGACCGCCGCTTACAAAGATAGTTGGCACATTGACACGAAGCGCGCCCATAAGCATACCCGGCGTGATTTTGTCGCAGTTTGGGATACAAATGAGCGCATCAAGGGCGTGAGCGTTCATCACAGTTTCAACTGAATTTGCGATGATTTCACGGCTAGGCAGGGAGTAGAGCATACCGCTATGCCCCATAGCTATGCCATCATCAACGCCTATGGTGTTGAATTCAAAAGGCACACAGCCGTTTTTGCGGATTTCGTCCTTGATGATTTTGGCGTATTCATTTAAGTAAAAATGCCCGGGGATTATGTCTATGTAGGAATTTGCCACGCCTATAAAGGGCTTTTCAAAGTCCTCATCTTTAAGCCCACAAGCACGCAACAAAGAGCGGTTTGGAGCTTTTAAATAGCCTTTTTTGATTACATCACTTCTCATTTTTTATCCTTTTTGCGGTTTATTTTGGGCTGAATTTAGCCCTTGCCACGCTTGCAAACTGCACGCTAAATTCTAAGCACAAGGGGCAAACACAAAGTCCGCTCAACCTACACGCGCTTTTAGCGCAAATTCAGCATTTGCGTGAATTTGTCGTATTAAATTCAGCCTAAACACTCGGTCCAAATTTGCTAAATTCCACGCCCTCGCTCACATCTTCATAACGCTTGAAATTTTCGATAAACATTCGTGCGAGCTTGTCGCGCGTGGCTTTGTAGGCGTTTTTGTCCGCCCAAGTGTTGATAGGGTTGAGTAGCTGAGTCTCCACGCCTTGCAAAGCCTTTGGTATGGCTAGATTAAACAGCTCAAAGTTCTCAAACTCACACTGCTTAATGCTTCCGTCAAGTATGGCATTCACGCAAGCCCTAGTTGCCTTTATGCTCATTCGCTTACCTACGCCGTAACTCCCGCCCGTCCAGCCTGTATTGACTAGATACACGCTCACGCCGTGCTTGTCTATCTTTTTGCCTAGCAATTTCGCGTAGATTGTGGGGTGTTGCGGCATAAATGGTTCGCCAAAGCACGCTGAAAAGGTAGCTTGCGGCTCGGTTATGCCTCGTTCAGTGCCTGCTACCTTTGCGGTGTAGCCACTTAAAAAATAATACATAGCCTGTTCTTTTGTGAGCTTGCTTACAGGCGGCAAAATGCCAAAGGCATCAGCGGTGAGAAAGATAATGTTGCTCGGATGCCCAGCTTGTAGGCTTTTTTCGTGGTTTTTGATATGCTCGATGGGGTAAGAAACGCGGGTGTTTTCGGTTTTTTTCGCATCAGCATAATCCACACTTTTATCAGCCCTTAAAACGACATTTTCCAAAAGGGCGTTTCGTTTTATCGCTGCGTAAATTTCAGGCTCACTACTTGGGTCTAAATTTATGCACTTTGCGTAGCAACCGCCCTCAAAGTTAAACACGCCCTCATCGTCCCAGCCGTGCTCGTCATCGCCGATGAGCTTGCGTTTTTCATCGGTTGAAAGCGTGGTTTTGCCTGTGCCGCTTAACCCAAAGAAAAGCGCGACATCTCCCTTTTCGCCGACATTTGCCGAGCAGTGCATAGGAAATTTGCCCTCCAAAGGCAACCAATAGTTCATCATCGAAAAAATGCCCTTTTTCATCTCGCCGCCATACCAAGTGCCGCCTATCACGCCTATGTTTTTTTCGACATTAAAGATGACAAAAACTTCTGAGTTTAGCCCGTCTTTTTTGTAGTCCTCATTCACGCATTTGCACGCATTATACACCACAAATTCAGGCTCAAAGTCCGCTAGCTCGCTTTGCTGTGGGCGGATAAACATATTTTTGACAAAATGCGCTTGCCAAGCCACTTGCGTTACGAAACGCACGGCTTTGCGGCTCTTTAAAGACGCCCCACAATACGCATCTTGCACATAAATATCGCTGTTTGAAAGCTGTTTTTTAGCCTTTGCAAGCAGTTTGTCAAAAAGCTCTTCGCTGATAGGGTGATTTATCTTGCCCCAAGCGATGAACTTTTGAGATGGCTCTTGCTTTACAAAGTATTTGTCCTTAGGGCTTCGCCCCGTGAAAATGCCCGTATCCACGCAAAAAGTGCCATTGCTTGACACTTCGCCCTCTTTGTTTGCCACTTCGTGCTTGAAAAGCTCTTCATAGCTAATGTTGTGAAATACCTGTTTTACGCCTGTTAAGCCGAGTTTTTCTAAATCTTTCATCGCAAATCCTTACTTATAAAGGGCTAAATTCTGCCCCTCGCTCACAGTGTCAGCCGTTTGCACGCAAATTTCGCTGATAGTGCCGTCTTTTGGTGCGCTCACTTCGATTTCCATTTTCATCGCCTCTAACACGAAAACCACTTGTCCAGCCTTGACGGTGTCGCCTTTTGCGATGAGTGTTTTAAAGACATTGCCCGAAATGCTAGCCTTTATGCTATCCGCGTTTTCATCGCTTGCTGAATTTGTGGCGTTTTGCGCCGTGTCGTTTGAATTTGCAGGCTGCACCTTGCTTACGCTTTTTATATTGACACTTTTGTCAAAGCCTGCTTGCACTTCTATGTGGTATTTGTTGCCATTTACAGAGACTGTGAATTTGCTCTCATCGGCACTTATGGCTTTTGGCATTTGTGAGATTTTACGCACAGCGACTTTTGCCTGCCCTTTCAAAAAGGCTATGCCCTTTTCTTTGCACGCTGCGGCGATGAAAATGTTTTCCTCGCTCGTTTCTATGCCCTCTTTTTCAAGCAACTTGCGCGTGAATTCAAGCGACTTTGTCTCGTCCTTGTCGGCTATGTCTATGGCTTTTTCTTTTGTGGGTTTGAGTTTAAGCTGCTCGCTCGCAAGTTTTACGACTTCTTTATCTGGCGTGGCTGGGGTTTTGCCAAAATAGCCTAAAACCATTCTGCCATAGCCATCGGCGATTTTTTTCCACTTGCCAAACATTACATTGTTAAAGGCTTGTTGAAAGTAAAATTGACTTACAGGCGTTACGCTCGTGCCAAAGCCGCCTTTTTCTACAACCTCGCGCATAGCTTTGATAACTTGGGGGAATTTATCTAAAATGTTGTTGTCTCTCATCATTTGGGTGTTTGCGGTGAGTGCGCCGCCGGGCATCGGCGAAAAAGGTATGAGCGGGCTTACCATAGTGGCTTCTGGCGGCAAGAAATAGTCTTTCAAGCAGTCTTTAAGCACCTCTTCATAGACAAGAATTTTTTCCTCATCAAGCCCGCCTAAATCATAGTTTTTGCCCTTTACGGCGTGGAGCATTGTGAGTATGTCAGGCTGGCTCGTGCCGCCACTTACGGGGCTTGCGGCTAAGTCTATGCCATCAGCCCCTGCTTCAAGGGCTGCTAAATAGCAAGCCACGCTCACGCCAGCCGTTTCGTGCGTATGCAGGCGAATGTGCGTGTTTTGGGGCAGATTTTTACGCGCCATTTTTATGGTGTCATAGATTTTTTGTGGGTTTGAAGTGCCACTAGCGTCCTTAAAACACACGCTATCAAAGGGAATTTCAGCCTTTAAAATCTCTTTTAAGCTCTTTTCGTAAAAGGCGACATCGTGCGCACCGACACAACGCGGCGGTAAGTCCATTAAAGTAACTACTACTTCGTGTTTTAAGCCGTGTTTGGCTATGCACTCGCCACTGAATTTAAGGTTTTCAGCGTCATTGAGCGCGTCAAAGTTGCGTATGGTAGTCGTGCCGTGCTTTTTGAAAAGTTTAGCGTGCAGGTCAATCAGCTCCCTGCTACCTGTGTCAAGGGTTACGGTATTTACTCCCCTTGCAAGAGTCTGTAAATTCGCCTCTTTGCCGACAATGGCTCTAAATTTATCCATCATCACAAAGGCATCTTCGTTAAGGTAGAAATAAAGGCTTTGAAACCTCGCCCCTCCGCCAAACTCAAAGTGCGTTATGCCAGCTTCTTTTGCCGCCTCCACAGCAGGAAAAAAGTCCTCCATAAGCACCCTAGCACCATAAACAGACTGAAAGCCGTCCCTAAAACTCGTATCCATAATGTCGATGAATTTTTTTGCCATAGTCGCCCTTTAAAAAAGTTTTGGTTATTATACAAAGTTTTTGGTTAAACGCCTTTGAATTTTGAGCGAAAATTTAACTAAAATTTTCAATGGATATTTTTCTCACACGAAAATTTAAAAATTTTTTGCAATTTAAGCTAAAATCTCTTGACATTTGGGGGGGGGGGCATTTGCTATAATGACATTTCAATTTTTTAAATTTTACTTGCAAAAGTGAAATTTTAAAAGTTAAAATTTTTATTTGTAAGGATTTGTTATGAAAAAATTTATGTCAATGCTGGCTTTAATAGCTCTTTTAGCAACGAGCAATGCAAATGCTGAAAATGACGGCTTTTTCATCGGTGGCTCTCTTCTTGTCTCTGGCATACAAAAGACAAAGAGCAAACACGAGTTTTCTAGCAGCTCTTTTGTTGATAAAAACATCAACTTACATTTGTTCAGCTTTGTGCTTGGTTATACGCACAATCTTGGCGATAAATTTGGTTTGAGGTATTATGGTGTCATTGATGCAAATGGTTTTTTTGCTATGAATTACAACGCAAATGTCGATATGCTTTATACTCTCACGCAAAGTGAGAGTGTGGAGTTAAGGGCTTTTGCGGGTGCTTGGCTGGGATATGCGAATTTTGAGGACAACTATGATGATGGAGAAAATAATGGCTTGGATTTGGGCGTCAATGCTGGTGTGCGTGCTGTTTTTGGGCAAAAACACGGAGTGGATTTTTACACACGCTTTGGCTTTTTAACACAAAGCAAAGAATACGACAATATGATTAAATGGGAAGTCTCTCAACCCTATCTCATCGGCGTTCGCTATACTTATACTTTTTGAAAATGGCGAATTTTACTTTGTCTAAAATATCCACGCAAATGCAAGCTGTAAAAATAAAAAATTCTCACACATTAAACCGAAAGTGCATTATGTCGCCATCTTGCACCACATAGTCCTTGCCCTCTAAACGCAACTTGCCAGCTTCTTTTGCCTTGCTCTCGCCTCCGCAAGCGATAAAATCATCATAGCTGATAACCTCAGCCTTGATAAAGCCCTTTTCAAAGTCGTTGTGTATGACACTTGCTGCTTTTGGGGCTTTGTAGCCTTTTTTTATCGTCCAGCTTCGCACTTCAATGTCCCCAGCCGTGAAATAGCTTATAAGCCCAAGTTTGCCAAAGGCTACGCGGATAATTTGCGCTAGTCCGCTTTCTTTCGCGCCAAGACTTGCCAAAAGCTCAGCACTTTCGCTCTCATCAAGGCTTATAAGCTCTTCTTCGATTTTAGCGCAAAGTTTTATCACTTCATTTGAATTTTTTGCCGCGTAAGTTTTTAGGGCTTTTACGAATTCATTGTCCTCGCTAATGCCTGCTTCATCAACATTTGCGCCATATATCACTTCCTTTGCAGAAAGCAGCCTTAAATCCTTGTTTAAATTCACAAAAAGTTCGCTGTCCTTTTCGGCAAAACTACCAGCACTTTTGCCTAAATTTAAGTGCGCTAAAAGTTTGTTTGCTAGTTCTAAACTCTCTTTTGCGCCCTTTGCGTTTGCCTTTGCCTCTCTTGTGAGCTTTTCTATCTTTTTGCTAAGCTGTTCAATGTCGGCTAAAATCAGCTCTGTGTTGATGATTTCTATGTCGCGCACGGGATTTACGCCGCCTTCTGTGTGCGTGATATTGCCGTCTTCAAAGCAACGCACTATGTGTAAAATCATCTCACATTCGCGTATGTTTGATAAGAATTTATTGCCAAGTCCCTCGCCCTTGCTAGCACCCCGCACAAGCCCTGCAATATCGACAAATTCAATCACAGAGTGCAAAATGCGTTGAGGTTTAGCGATTTTAGCAAGCTCATAAAGCCTTTCATCTGGGACATTGACTAAGGCTTTGTTTGGTTCTATGGTGCAAAAAGGATAGTTCGCACTTTGCGCGTTTTGCGCCCGCGTAAGAGCGTTAAAAGTCGTGGATTTGCCAACATTTGGCAAGCCCACAATGCCTACTGCTAGGCTCATTTGCCCTTCCTTGCTAGGCTCATTAGATACGCCACGCACATTCGCACGCCCGCACCGCTTGCGCCAAAATTCGTATAGCCCCAAGCCTTTTCCACATAAGCAGGTCCTGCTATGTCAAGGTGTAGCCATTTGTCCTTATACTCTTTGCGGATAAAGCGTTCTAAAAAAAGCCCAGCCGTCAAAGCCCCGCCATAACGGCTTGAACTCGTGTTGCTTATGTCGGCTATGTTTGATTTAATCAACTCTTTTAAATGCGGGTTAAAGTGCAAAACGCAGGTGTATTCGCCACTTTTTTTGCTCGCTTTGTAAAATTCATCTTGTAAATTCTCGTTGTTGCCCATAATGCCGCTTGTGTATTCGCCAAGCCCTACCACGCAAGCACCTGTAAGGGTTGCCATATCGATGAGTAAGTCTGGCTTTAAATCCTGTGCAAAAGATAAGCAATCAGCAAGCACCAAACGCCCCTCCGCATCGGTGTTTCGCACCTCAATGCTTACGCCCTCACGCGATATAAGCACATCATCGGGCTTATAAGCGTTGCCGCCTATCATATTTTCGGTAGCTCCAAGCACACTATGCACTTCAAAGGGCAAATTCAGCTCACTTACAGCCTTGATAATCCCCATAGCCGCCGCCGCACCGCTTTTATCAGCTTTCATCGTAAGCATATAATCACTCGGCTTTAAGCTCAGCCCGCCGCTGTCATAAGTAAGCCCCTTGCCTACAAAAACAACGCGTTTTTTAGCGTTTTTGGGCTTATAGCTTAAATGAATAAGGCGTGGAGGGTGAGCAGAAGCGCGATTTACCGCTAAAAAAGCGTTCATTTTTTCTTTTTCTAAAAATTTCTCATCATAAATTTTGCATTTTATGTTTTTGTCTTTTTTGGCTAAATTTAGGGCATCTTCTGCCATTTTAAGCGGGGTGTAGGTGAATGGAATTTCATTGACAATGTCCTTTGTGAAATTCGTGGCGTTGCTGAGTATCTCGCCGATTTTAATGCCCGTTTTTGCCTCGTCAATGCTGAATTTCTTGCCGTTTAACTCTTGGGTAGAGATGAGAATTTTAGCGATTTTGGCGGGCTTTTTCTCGCTTTTGTATTTATCAAATTCATAAGCGGCAAACAAAAAGCCCTGCACTATGCTCGCAAAGCTCATCACCACGCACTCTCCCAAAACGCTAGGCGTTTTAATGCTTTTGACATTCATCTTGCAAAGTGCCTTGTAAGCGCTCGCAAAGGCAAGGCGAATGTCCTCATAAGCGCAACTTTTAAGCTCGACAAAAAGGCGTTTTTTAGCACTATCAAGGCATACGCCCTCGCCCTTGTAGTCGTTTAGCTCAAACAGGCTTTTAGCGTCCTTGTAAGCGTTTGTTTTCTTATCTTGCACGAAAACAAGCTCAAAGTCAGCGACTAAATCTTTTAAATTTTTGCTGTGAAATTCAAATTTCATTTTTTGTCCTTTATAGTTGTTGTAAATTTTCTTGCGAATGCTTGAAATTTCGCTTTTTGAGTATGCTTTTTTCCATTTGTTTAAAGGCAAAAAGCACAAGGCTTAAAAAGCTGATGATTAAAAGTGCGGCTAAATACCAGTGGCGCTCAGCCCACGCCACAAAAGCCCAAATTTCTTGCCCGAAAAACCACGCTAAAAGTATGGTTACAGCCGCCCAAATCCAAGCGGAAAAAAGGTTGATAATAGCAAATTTTTTCGCATCATATCTTGTGATACCTATACTCATCGGTATCACCGTGCGAAAGCCATACATATAGCGTTGTAAAAAGATTATCAGCCCACCAAATTTTTGCAAAAGTAAGTGCGCCACTGCGAATTTGCGCCTTTGTTTTTTGAGCTTTTTTTGTATGTATTTTTTGTTATATCGTCCTATGTAAAAATAAATTTGGTCTCCCGTAAAGCCGCCAAGCCCTGCTACAAAGATGATTAAGCCTAAATTCACATGCCCTTCGTGCGCAAAAATTCCGCCCAAAAGCAAGGCTAGCTCGCCTTCTAAAATGCACCAAAAAAAGATGATGATATAAGCAAGGTGCTGATAATTATACAAAAATTCTTTTAAAGTTTCATCTAAACTCATAGCCTAAAACTCCAAAACGCTATAAACACTCGTATAATTTGAAAGCTTGTCAGCACCGCCTAAATCCGCTAAATTTATGAGAAAGCACGCCTCTACGCACTGAGCCTTTGCCTTTTTGATAAGCTCATAGCTTGCAAGTGCCGTGCCGCCTGTGGCGATTAAATCATCGACAAGCAAAACGCGCGCATCTTTTCTGCCGCGAAAGGCGTCTTGATGAATTTCAACCCTATCTGTGCCGTATTCTAGTCCATACTCTTGCGAAAAAGTAGGAGCGGGCAGCTTTTTAGGCTTGCGTATAGGGACAAAGGGCAAGTCAAGTTTCGCACAAAGCATAGCCGCAAAGATAAAGCCCCTGCTTTCCGTGCCTGCGATAAAGTCAAGCTCCATACCCTCGTAACGCTCTTCAAGGTGTTCGAGCAAAAAGCCCAGTGCATCGCCATCATTTAAAAGCGTGGTGATGTCGCGAAACAAAATGCCTTGTTTTGGAAAGTCTGGTATGGTGCGGATTTTGCTGATGAGATAGTCTCTCTCTTGTGTGCTTAGTTTTGCTGTCATAGTAGTGCCTCGATTTTTGCTTCTAGTTCTTTAATGCGCTGTCGCAATTTGTCATTTTCTATGCGGTATTGTGAATTTCTCGTTCGCAGTGAAGTCAAGTCGTTTTTGATTTTAGTCAGCTCATCTGTGAGTATGTCAATCTGCCCCAAACTTCGTTGCAACTGCACTTGGAGCTTTCTAATGATGGTTTCGGTGTTGTCAAGGTTGTTTCGCATAAAACCCTTTGAATTTCGCTCTTTTGTGAGTAAGGTTTTGTAGTAAAAAAGCATTATCACAAGATATAAACAAAGGCAAATCAATATGGTAAGCACTAGCCAGTCGATAATCATCTTTGTTCCTCGATTTTAGCTATCCTTGCGCGGTGTCTGCCACCCTCAAAGCTCGTTTTAATAAAGGTTTCTACTATATCCACAGCCATTTGCGCCCCGATTAAACGCCCGCCAAGTGCTAAAACATTTGCGTCATTATGCGCCCGAGCAAGTTTTGCGCTTAGCGTTTCGCTACACAAAGCACAGCGAATGCCTAAATTCTTGTTCGCCGCTATACTCATACCTATGCCAGAGCCGCAAACAAGCACTCCAAAGCTATTTTCGTCTATGCAAGCGGCGAGTTTGTGGGCAAAATCCGCATAATCACAGCTTTGCGTGTCGTGTGCGCCAAGGTCTTCGTAATTTAAATTTGCGGAGTCAAAAAAGGCACAAAGCTTGGTTTTAAGCTCAAATCCAGCGTGGTCATTAGCGATAAATATCTTTTTTCTCAGCATTTACTCTCTTTATGCGAATTTAAAAAAAGGCATTGTAGCATAAGAAAACTAACAAAGCGTTCTTATGCGCTTTTAATTTCTAAATTTTAACGCAAATTTTAAATTTTATGCTAAAATATGCCTTTTTTAACAAAGGAAAAGCAAATGAATATCGTGCTTATAGGCTCTTCAACAGGCGGTCCAAACCAGCTTAAATTTTTGCTTAACGACATCGATTTTAGCAACGCTTGTGTCATCATCGCCCAGCATATGAGCGCGAATTTTATCCCATCCTTTGTAAGACAATTTAACCAAGAAGCAAAGGCTGAGGTGATTTTAGCGGGCGATAATGAGCTTTTAATGCAGGGCAAAATTTACATTTGCCAGCAAAACAGCGTTTTTGGCGGACTTTTAAATATAAGTTTGAATTTTAGCCCCGAAAAAACGACTTTCAACCCAAACATAAATTTACTTTTCAACTCCGCCCTAAACATAGCCCACACGAACAACATTTTAGCGATTTTACTCACGGGTATGGCAGATGATGGGGCGGCGGGGCTTTTCGAGCTTTATAAAAAGGGCGTTAGGTGCGTGTGCGAAAACGAAAAAGACTGCGTTGTCTTTGGTATGCCCAAAAAGGCTATCGAGCTAAACCCAAAACTACGGGCTTTGAGCCTAAATGAAATCAAAAAAGAAATTCTTAAATTTATCGAGTAAGAGGACAAAATGGACAAAATCACGCCAAATTCAAGCGAATTTTTGCAATTTATCAAAATCATCAACGACTTGTGCGGGGTAGATTTGAGCGAAAAACGCAACTTTTTAGAGAGCAAATGGGACAGCTTTATCAAAGGCGAGCTTCATCTTGTTGATTTTAGGGAATTTCTTATGAGATTAAACTTTGACAAAGCCGTGCGGCAAGCCACTTTGGACTTTATCACCGTTAATGAAACCTACTTTTACAGGGAACTAACCCAGCTCAAACAAGCCGCCTTTTACCTTAAAAGCTTGGAAAAACCAGCCAGCGTGCTGTGTGCGCCTTGTGCGAGCGGCGAAGAAGTGTATAGTTTTGCCATACTTTTAGCGTTAAATGGCGTGCAAAGCGTGCATATAACGGGCATTGACATAAATCAAAAAGCCATAGAAAAGGCAAAAACAGCTAAATACTCAGGCAGAAGCCTGAAAAACCTGCCAGAAAGCGAGAAAAAGCACTTTTTCACTCAGCAAAACGACATTTATGAAGTGAAAAAAAGCGAGCTTTGCCATTGTCGTTTCGAGCTTTGCAATGTCTTTGATGAAAAGTTTTTGAAACTTGGCAAATTTGACATAATTTTTTCGCGCAATATGATGATATATTTTGACTACGAATCGCGCTTGCAGCTTTTGGAGCGCTTTTATCAAATCTCAAACCCAGAATGCCGCCTTTACATAGGCAACTCCGATTTAGTGCCAGCTGAAAATATCCATTTTTCAAGGGTAAGCGCACCAAATGGAGGGACTTATTATCAGCGAAATTTTTGAAATTTGAGCTTAAATTTATCAGTGCTTTGCCGAGCAAATCATCTTTGTGCCTTTGATAAATCGCCAAAGTGTTTAATCAAACATTTTTTTAACCCTACCCCAAAGACCTTGCAACGCAAATTTATGCGACACAAAAGAGCATTTTTAAGGACACAAAGAACAAACGCTAAAATAATGACGAGCATTTAACGCCTTAATGAATTTGCGCAAAACCCTTAAATCCTTGCTGCAAAAGTCGCACTAAAAATTTGTGATTATGCTTTTTTAAAAAATAAACTTTGCAAATGGCTTAAAAAAAGCATTTATTCAAAACGATTTTGATTAAATTTAACTTTAATTTGCGTTTTTGTAGTAGAATTTAAGGGTATTTTTAAATTTAAAGAGGCGCAAATGAAACCAGAATACAAATTTTTTGCCAACTGGGGCTACGCGATGGCGGGCATTTTAGCTATGCTTAAAAACGAAGTGGCGTTTCGTATCGAACTTGCCTTTATCGTCCCTGCGATGATTTTGAGCTTTTTTTTGCCCGTGAGTATGGAAAATCATCTCATTTTGGTGGGCGTTTTGTTTATCATCATCATCGCTGAGTGCTTAAATTCGGCTGTGGAAGCCTGCGTGGATTTGGTTACAAGCGAGTTTGCACCAAAAGCAAAAATCGCTAAGGATTGTGCGAGTGCAGGCGTGTTTTTTAGTGTCATTTTAGCCCTTGCAAGCTGGGCTTACACGCTTTACAAACTCTATGAAACTTGGCAACTTGTGTGAATTTATGCGCTTAAACAAATTAGCGTGAGAATTGAGAATTAGACTTATAAAGAATTTATAATTTTGCGTGATTTAAAAATAAAAATTTTTAAGAACTTTGTTAAATTTTGTTTGCAGACTAATAAATTTTTATTAAAGTTTTAAGAGATAGTGTCTTTATTTTTGCGTTTAAGATTTTATCAATCAATAAAATTTACTTTTTGGCTTTGAAAATTTTTGCGGTTTGATTTTTGCTGTTTTTGTTGGTTTGTTTTTTTAGAAATAAGGTTGTTTCTAAATTTTTCAAAATTACATTGTAGTGTGTATGATGAAAACAAACACTCGCAAATGCGTGTAAGCAGTTTAAATTTCTATGCTACAATCGCTTTTAAATTTAAGCTTGACAAGGATACACAATGATTTTCATCGATGCTTGTTTGAAAAAGCCCACGCCCTACACTCCTGTGTGGATGATGCGCCAAGCGGGGCGGTATTTGCCAGAGTATATGGCTGTTCGTGCGCGAGCTGGGGACTTTCTCAGCCTTTGCAAGGACTATCAAAAGGCGGCTGAGGTGAGTTTGCAGCCTGTTGAAATTTTGGGCGTGGATGCGGCTATCATTTTTTCTGATATTTTGGTTGTGCCTTTGGAAATGGGTATGAATTTGCGCTTTGAAAAGGGCGAGGGACCTGTGTTTGACGAGCCTTTGACAAATGAGAGTGCTTTAAATGCCCTTGATGATGAAAAAGCGGTAGAAAAATTAAGCTATGTTTATGATGTGCTCGCACTTACAAGAGACAAGTTGCCAAAAGACAAAGCACTCATCGGCTTTTGCGGCTCACCTTGGACCATAGCAACCTATATGATAGAAGGGCGCGGCTCAAAAAGCTACGCAAAGTGCAAGAAAATGCTTTATCAAAGCCCTGAATTCTTACACAAAATCCTAGCCAAGCTCACACACACACTCAAACTCTACCTTGAAAGGCAGATAAAAGCGGGCGCAAATGCTATTCAAATCTTTGACAGCTGGGCTGGTGCGCTGGAAAAAGAGGCGTTTTTTGAATTTTCTTTTAACTATATGCTTGAAATTTCAAGTTTTATCAAGCAAAAATATCCACAAATCCCTGTAATTCTTTTTCCAAAAGGCGTAAGTGGGTATTTAGATGGCATAAATGGGGACTTTGATGTCTTTGGAGTGAGCTGGGACACGCCTTTGCCACTTGCCAAAAAACTTTTAAGCCCACGATACACCTTACAAGGCAATTTAGAGCCTTGCCGACTTTACGAAAAAGCCGCCATTCAAAGCGGCGTGGCGAGCGTGCTAGACACAATGAAAGGCGCACCGCACATTTTCAACCTAGGACACGGCATTTTGCCCGACATTCCTGTGGAAAATGCGAAGTTTTTCGTGCGTTTGGTGCAAGAAAGTTCAGCGCGATGAGTTTTAAATGCTTGAAAATTCAGCGTTTAGACGGCTTTGATGAGCGTAAATGTCTTAAAAATGGACTTTGAAAAATGAATGTCATTTTTGGACCTGTGAATTCGCGCCGTTTTGGGCTTTCGCTTGGGGTTGATTTAAGCCCAGCACGCAAGCAGTGCAATTTTGACTGCGTGTATTGCGAGTTAAAGCCCGCAAAGCCCATTTTGCTCTCTCAAAACGCCCCAAATGTCGATGAAGTGGTGTCGCAAGTGCAAGTTGCCTTTGACAAGGGGCTTGAATTTGACTTTATCACGCTTACGGCAAATGGCGAGCCGAGCTTGTATCCACACTTAAAAGAGCTTGTAAAATCCCTAAATTCCATAAAAAAGGACAAAAAACTACTCATTTTAAGCAACGGCACGGGCGTTTTAAGCGAGTTTGCCTTTGAAGCTATGCTAGGACTTGATGTGGCAAAATTTAGCCTTGATAGCGCGGTAGAAAGGACATTTTTTCGAGTAGATAAAGCGCACAAAAGCATAAATTTGCAAGAAATGATAGAAAAAATGGCTCATTTTCGCGCCAAATTTCGCGGACAGCTTGTGATGGAAGTGCTTGTGGTGCAGGGTTTAAACGACAACGAGCTTGAATTTATGGCTTTGAACGAGGCTTTTTTGCGTATAAAGCCTGACAGAGTGGATATAGGCACTATCGATAGACCAAGCGCTTATCCTGTAAGGGCTGTGAGCGAACAAACCATTTCAAAGCTCTCCGCACTCATCACAAGCGCGCCTGTGCTTTTGCCAAAGCGGCATTTTAGCGCACAAAGCGTGGATTTTAGCGAGGACGAGTTGCTGAAAATCCTTGCTTTGCGCCCACAAAGTGAGCTTGACATAAAGGCAATGAGCCAAAATTCAAAGGCTCTTTTGGAAAAAATGCTTGAAAGCTCGAAAATTCGCGTTGTCGAGCTTGCCGGGGTGAAATTCTACCGCATTTAAATTTCACTCATTTTCCACACCAAACAAGGCAAATTCCGCTTAAATTCACATTTTCACAAAGTTTTGTAGCAAAATTTCGCCCGCTTCGCCACTTCGTTCGGGGTGAAACTGCACGCCAAAAAAATTATCTTTCATCAAAGCCGCGCTAAAAGGCTCGCAGTATTCACATTTAGCAAGGCTAAATTCGTTTAAAGCCACGCAAAAACTATGCACGAAATAAAAATACGCCCCATTTAAGCCCGCAAAAAGTGCATTTTCGCGCAAAATGCTGATGTCATTCCAGCCCATATGCGGCAGGGTAAAGCCTGCTCGCTCCCTAAATTTACGAACTTCAAAAGGCATAACGCCAAGTGTTTTTTGGCTCAACTCTTGTGAGAATTCGCCTAAAATTTGCATTCCCAAGCAAATGCCAAGCAGGGGTTTTGTCGTGTTTTTGATAAAGGCTGTAAGCCCCAAATTTTCAAGGTTTGCCATAGCCTTGCCCGCAGTGCCGACTCCGGGCAAAAAGAGCTTGTCCGCCTTTTCAAGCTCGCCTATGCTTGATGAAATCACGCTTTGAAAGCCAAGCCTATCAAGGGCGAACTTCAAAGACGCCAAATTCGCGCATTTTGTGTCGATGATAGCGAGTTTCACAACGCTCCCTTTGAGTTAAATTTTTTAATGGCTTTGCCATAACGGTATATTTTTTCGTTAAATTTATCATAATTTTTGATTTTTTCTTTGAGTAAATTTGTGATTTTTGCAGCATTAAAGCGAAATTTTATTTCTCTGTAATGTGCTATGCTGTCGTTTCTTACTTCTATTTCTCCAACATTTACGCCATATTTAAAAAGAACTTTTTGCTTGTCAAACTGCCCGCTTTGTCTCGCCTTTGAATTTTCAACGGTCAAAAAATTCGCAAGTATATCAACTACATCTTCAAAATAAAAAATATAAATCAAATCATCAGCAGCAAACACCGTTAAAAACTGCACTTCACCGCCATTAAATATAGCTTTGCTTAAAAATGCTTTGAGGCGGTTTTTGTTTTGTAATTTATCACATAAAGCCTGCATAGGAATTTTTAATTTATTTTTGTAGAAATCCTTATCTTTTTCATAATCCTCTCTTTTTTCTGGGAATGCGTTTAAACATTCTAAAATCAACTCACCCATACCATTCATCGCTAAAAAGCCATAATCACTTTTTATGCGGTTTGCAGAATATAAAAATATCTGCCACCACTTGCCACTTTTAACACTATGTCCATCTCCATTAAAATCAATGACATCTTTTTTGGCTTTTTTGTCGTGTTTGTATTCATCATCAAGCCCTATGAGATTAGCAAATTCTTTTTCTCTTGCGTGTCCTTTTAATTTCACTTTTGAGGCTTGTTCGCTACTCATTGCTCGTTTTGCCATATCATTCCTTTATAATCAAAAGCTCGTGGCTTTGTTTGATATTATCCGTATCGCCGCGCTCAATGCGGTTTTTACCGATTCGCGTTTCGCCCTGTCCCATTGTGTATTGCCATTTTGGTTCTAAAATTTTAAAGTCTTTGTAGGCATTTCGCACCCATTCGCAGTCATTGTAACTTAAAATAAATTTGCCCTTGTGAGCGTGCAAGCATTTTGCCAAAAGCTCGTGTTTAAAGCCGTTGTGATGAATGGGAAAATTTCGCATAGGGTAAATGCCCTTAAACATTTTGCTATCCCCTGTGAGAAAATAAGGCGGGTCGCAGTAGAAAAAGTCGTTTGGATACCTTTCAAACACAGCTTCAAAACTCGCACACTCCACGCTTAAATTTCGCGCCTCATCTTGCAAGCCAAAATTTCGCAGCTTTTCAAGCATATTTGTATAACGCGTTTTATCCTCGTAAATTTTACTCATCCAGCCCAAAAATCCCGGTCCATAGCTCAAATTAAAATTAAAATAATAATCCCGCGCAAGCGTGAGTTTGTCAAGCTTTGCCTCGTTTTTATAATGCTTTTTTAGCTCATCTTTAATCCACGCGTAAGTTTCTTTATTTGGCTCTAATCGACAAAGTTCATCATAAAGTTTTTGTGAATTTGTGCTTGCAAGTTGCCAAAAATTCACCAAAATATCAAAAATATCAAAGGCTTTTACTTCTAAATTCAGCTCCAAAGCACTTGCCACCTCGACACTTCCGCCACCGATAAAGGGGCTTATGATGCGTGAAATGTCATTTGGGAAATGCTCGATTATTAGCCCCACAGCAAGAGACTTCCCTCCACCATAACGCAAAGGGCTTTTGGTGTAGCGTTTGTATTTGAGCGTGTCGCCTTTTAAAGAGCGTAAAAAGAGTGCTTTTTTATTTGGCAAATCTTGATTAAAAACATTAAAATCGCTTTGATGTCCATCTTGCAAGGCTAACATAGTGAATTTTCCTTTTTCACAACGCTCCCTTTGAGCTGGCAAGTTTTTCATCTTCTAAACGAATAGCCATTTTTAAGGACCGAGCAAAGGCTTTGAAAAGCGCTTCTGCCTTGTGATGGTCGTTTTTACCGCTTACTTTTAGGTGCAAGCTTGCTCCCATAGCCGTTGCGAGAGAGCCAAAAAAATGCTCTATCATCTCAGTGCTTAGCTCGCCTAATTTTTGCTTTTTAAATTTTGCCTTAAATTCAAGTATCGGGCGGTTGCAAAAGTCTATGGCACAGCGCGCTAAACTCTCATCCATTGGCAGCACAAAGCCATAGCGCGCGATGCCGATTTTGTCCCCAAGTGCGCGCCTTATGGCTTCGCCCAAAGCTAACGCCGTATCCTCCACGCTATGATGCTCATCGACATTCAAATCCCCCTTGCAAAGCACTTTCAGCCCAAGCCCTGCGTGCGTGGCGATTTGCTCTAACATATGGTCGAAAAAACCTATGCCCGTGCTTATCTCGCTTTTTGAGCCGTTTAAATTCAGCTCTACAAGGATTTTGGTTTCTTTGGTGTTGCGCTCTACTTTGGCGCAGCGAAAATTCGCTAAAATAAACTCGCAAATTTGCGCCCAGCCGTTTTTTTCGCTCTCATACAAAATGCCCCGCACCCCTAAATTTCGCGCTAGTTCAATGTCCGTTTGCCTGTCGCCGATGACAAAACTTTGATTTTTGTCATAAATTTCGCGCTTTATATACTCCGCAAGCAACGCTGTTTTAGGCTTGCGACACGCGCAGTTGTCTTTTTCAAAATGCGGACAGATGAAAATGTCCTCAAATTCCACGCCGCAACTTTTTAGAATTTCAAGCATTTTATTTTGGGCTAGCTCGAAGTTTTCGCGTGGAAAACTCGCTGTGCCAAGCCCGTCTTGATTGCTCACAAGCACGAATTTAAAGCCGAATTTTTTTAAAGCAAGCAAGGCTGGTATCGCGCCCTTTTCAAAGCTCAATTTTTCAAGGCTATCTACTTGCAAACTCGGGCGTGGCTCACTTATCAGCGTGCCGTCTCTGTCGATGAAAAGGATTTTACTCATTTGGGCTACTTTTGTGTGAATTTTAGCCCAAATTATACAACGAAAAGGCAAAAATGTCAATTTAAAATTTAAATTCAAAGACTAAAAAAAACCTTGTTTTGTCAAAAATTTGCGTTTTGAAATTTAAAAATGATAAATAATATCATAACAAAAGGCAAAATAAAAATAACAATTTCACAACAATTAAGTAAAATTTAAGCAAATTTGTGCTTTAATTTTGTTTTGAGAAAGGAGAAACGCGTTAAACACTCGACATTTAAGCTAGTAGTTGTATAATCCGTTGTGATTATATTTACCAAAGCAAGATTATTTGCTTTACATTTACTTAAAGGAGAATCCAAATGAGTAGTGAATTTACTCGAAGGTCTTTTCTAAAAACCGCCTGTATCAGCATAGGAGCTTTGTATGCGGGTTGTTCTAATCCCACAGGAAAGGACGACAAACAAGCAACCCCACGCAACTTGCCTTATTGTGATGTCCTTATCATCGGCTCTGGCGGAGCTGGACTTCGCGCCGCAGTAGCCGCAAGAAAGGCAAATCCAAACGCAAGCGTGGTTGTCGCTACCAAAATGATGCCATCGCGCAACGCCACTTGTATGGCAGAGGGCGGCATAAACGGCGTAACGGACTTTGAAAACGGCGACTCATATAAGCTGCACGCTTATGACACGGTTAAAGGCGGGGCTTATCTTTGCGACCAAGATGCTGTGCTTAAATTCTGTGAGGCGGCGGGCAAGGTGATTTTTGAGATGGATTACATAGGCACGCTCTTTTCACGCAACGAAAAAACGCTCGGCGTGGCTCAAAGAATGATGGGCGGAGCGAGCAAAAGGCGTTGTAACTATGCAGCTGACAAGACAGGACACATTTTAATGCACTCTTGCCTTGATGATGCTATCAGCAACGGCGTGAAATTCCTAATGGACACCGAGCTGCTTGACATAGGCGTGAGTGAGGGCAAATGCGAGGGCGCAGTGCTTCGCGACATACAAACAGGCGGCATTTATCCCGTGCTTTGCAAATCCCTTGTCATCGCCACAGGCGGTTACACAAGGATTTTTTACAACCGCACTTCAACGCCTTTCATCGCCACAGGAGACGGCGTAGCAGCCGCACTTCGTGCTGGGCTTGGCTTTGAGGACCCTGAGATGATTCAGTTTCACCCAACAGGCGTGCAAAATGGTGGCACGCTCATCACAGAAGCCGCACGCGGTGAGGGCGGATACTTGCTTAATAACAAAGGCGAACGCTTTATGACAAAATACCACGAAAAAGCCGAACTTGCCCCACGCGATGTAGTCGCTCGCGCAATGGAGATAGAAATCCGCGAAGGGCGTGGGTATGGCGAGGGTTTAAGCTCTTATGTGCTGTGCGATGTGAGGCATTTAGGCAAAGAAACCATTATGAAAAAACTGCCAAAAATTCGCCACACCGCAATGCTCTTTCAAAATATCGACCTAATCGACACGCCCGTTCCCGTGCGCCCAACCGCTCACTACTCAATGGGCGGGGTTGAAGTGGCTAAATTTGATGATATGAGCACCAAAGTAGCTGGAATTTATGTCGGTGGCGAGGCTTCTTGTATCAGCATACACGGCGCAAACAGGCTTGGGGGCAACTCACTCACTGATGCTGTGGTTACAGGGCATTTATCTGGGCTTGGAGCGGCAAATTACGCTAAAAATGCTGAATTTAGCAAGGGCGAAAAAACCCACGAACTTGCTCAAAAATGGCTGGCGACTTTTAAAGAGGTTACAAGTGGAGGCGGCGAGGTGAATGATATGTATGCCTTGCGTGAGGAGCTTGGCAAGCAAAATTGGGACAATATGGGGATTTTTAGGACAGGGGACAAGCTTGATTTGCTGGCAAAAAATTTGCAAGAAATTGAAGCAAAATACCAAAAAATCCGCGTGCCAAATCCAAACGAGGTGATGAATACCGCATTTACTGACTATGTCGAGCTTGGCAACTTAATCTTACTTTCAAAATGTGCTTGTTTAGCCGCTCAAAAACGCCTTGAAAGTCGTGGGGCGCATACGAGGGAGGATTATCCAAAACGCGATGATGAGAAGTTTTTAAAACACAGCATCGTTACGATGAACGACAAAAACGAGTTAGAGCTTAGCTACAAAGATGTCGTTGTCGGCGAATTTTCACTTGATGGGAGGAAACCAGAATGAAAATTTTTATAGACCGCTTTGATGGCAAAAACAAATACGAATCAAGCTACGAGCTTGAAGAAAAGGATTACAAGGGCAAAACCTTGCTTTCTGTGCTGCTTTTCATCAAACAACACAAGGACATTACCCTAAATTTCACGGCTTCGTGCAAGTCAGCTATTTGCGGGGCGTGTTCGGTGCGTGTCAATGGACACTCTTATTTAGCCTGTGATACCATAATGGACAACTTGCTTAAAGAGTATGATGAGCCAGAGAGCATTCGCATTTCGCCTTTGGGGAATTTCCGCGTGATAAGCGATTTGATAGTGGATTGGGAGCCTAGCATTGAAAATTTGCGTAAAATCCGCCCAGCTATCAAGCCAAAGGCTGAATTTAATGCAGAAAAAGGCTGTAAGCAAACTCAGGCAGAATACGACAAAATCGCTAAACAATGGGACTGCATTTTGTGCGGTAGCTGTGCTAGCGAGTGCAGCAAGCTTGAAGCCGATAGTTCTGATTATATGCAGCCCTTTGTCTTTACTCACGCTTACCGCGCGGCTGCTGATTCGCGTTCAGCTGATGCACTCACTCACTTAAAGCCTAGCATTGAAAACGGACTTTGGAACTGTGTGCATTGTGAAGAATGCACAAACCGCTGTCCAAAGGGCATTAGCTCGGCTAGTGATATAGCAAATTTGCGCGTAATGGCTCTTAAAAATGGGCTTGACAGCGGCACAGGACCTGACCACGCTATGGCGTTTTATAAAGACTTGGTTGAGGGTTCAGGGCGTTTAAATGAAATTTACCTTGCGCTTCGCTCGGAGGGCATAGGCTCTGTCGGTAAAACAGACATTGCCATCAAGCTGATGAGTGCAGGCAAGATGAATTTAGGACACATTTTTGGCGAGGACGAAATAGAAGGACACGCGGACTTAGTCAAAATGGTTAAAGCAGCACAGGCTGCGGAAAAGAAGGAGTAAGTTATGGCAAAAGAATTCGCATTTTTCCCGGGTTGTGTGCTTTCACAAGCCGCAAAAGAATCCAAAATGTCGCTTGAAGCTATCGCGCCGATTTTAGGCTGGAAACTCAACGAAATCAAAGGTTGGAGTTGCTGTGGGGCAAGTCAGGCACAAGATGTCGACCCCATCGCCACGCTTGTAGCAAACGCTCGCAACATAGCACTTGCCGAGCAAATGAACCAACCTATGCTTACTACTTGCAGCACCTGTATGCTTACGCTAACCCGCGCTAAAAACACGCTTGATAAGGGCGCAAAAGAGCGCATAAACACCTTTTTAGCGGAGGGCAATATGAGCTACAAAGGCAGCACAGAAGTAACGAGCTTGCTTTGGGAGCTTTATGATGAGATTGAAAATGTCAAAGCCAAAGTGGTAAAACCGCTTTCAAATTTAAAGGTTGCGCTTTTTTATGGTTGTCATTCTTTGCGCCCTGAAAAGGAATTTGGAGGCAAGGAAAGCGCCACAAACCCAAAGAGTTTTGAAGAAGTAGTAAGCGCGCTTGGTGCGAGCATAGTGCCTTTTGAAAAAAGGCTTGATTGCTGTGGCTTTCACGCGTCCTATCCAGCTGAAAAGTCGGTGAAAAAAATGTCTAGCCAAATCGTCAATAACGCCAGCCAAAACGAGGCGCAATGTGTCGTTACGCCTTGCCCGCTGTGTCAAATGCAGCTTGACATTTATCAAGAGCGTTTCCAAAGCGCGACAAATTCAAAGGCGAGATTGCCTATAATCCACCTTTCACAGCTTGTGGGGCTTGCTTTTGGGCTTGGAGCGAAAGAACTTGGGCTTGATTTAAACATAATAGACGCGACAAAAATCGCCGTTTAAGCCCACACTGCCACGCTCTTAACTTGGGCGTGGCAACCTAAATCCTTTGACAAAGTAAATCCTAAAATAGCGTTATCATAAAAATTCAAGCAAAACCTTAAATTTATGGCGCAGCACGCAAAAATTTGCTAAATTTCTTGCTGTTTTGGTGCTTTTTGTGCTAAAAAATTTTTAAATTTAAGCTGTAATTTAAATTTAAAGGGAGATTTTGAATTTGTAAGGGTTTATTTGGAAACATTAGTTTATCACGCTTATGTAAGTTTAGTGTAGTAGGCTAAAACTTTTTAAATAAAATTTTTTAATTTTTTTGTAAAAATACTTGACATTGTTACGCTCAATGTTGTATAATACTCTAAATTTTTTCAAAAGGAGGAAGCGTGAAAGACAAAAAAGACAGGCACGAAAACCCTAGCGAGCAGGATTTCATCGCTCAAAATGAAAGCGATGAGTGCAGCCAAAACGGCGATGCTACGCAAGAGATGAGTGCAAATAGCGATGAGAGCGAGCAAAAAGACGCACTTATCGCTTGTGAGATACAGCTTGCCGAGCTTAAAGACAAATATATGCGAGCAAACGCTGAATTTGAGAACATTAAAAAGCGGCTAGAAAAGGAAAAAGCGTCCGCACTAGCCTACGCGAACGAAAGTTTTGCGAAAGATTTGCTTGATGTGCTTGATGCGCTTGAAGCGGCGGCAAATATGGAGGCAAGCGATGATGCGAGTGCGAAATTCAAAGAGGGCGTAAAGAACACTTTGGATTTGTTTCTCGCAAAGCTTGCTAAACACGGCGTTAAACCCATCGAAAAGCACGATGAGTTCGACCCAAACTTACACGAAGCGATGATGAATGTCGCTAGTGATGAGTATAAAAGCTCTGCCATTGTGGAAGTCTTTCAAAAAGGCTACCAAATGGGCGAGCGCGTGTTGCGACCGAGTAAAGTTAGTGTCGCAAAATAACTTGACAACGAAAGGATAAAAAATGAGTAAAGTTATCGGTATAGACTTAGGCACGACAAATTCGTGCGTTGCCGTGTATGAGCGCGGCGAAAGCAAGGTAATCCCAAACAAAGAGGGCAAAAACACCACGCCATCGGTTGTGGCATTCACAGACAAGGGCGAGGTTTTAGTGGGCGACAGCGCAAAGCGCCAAGCTGTAACAAATCCTGAAAAGACTATTTATTCTATCAAAAGAATAATGGGGCTTATGATAAACGAAGACGCTGCAAAAGAAGCAAAAACGCGCCTTCCTTATCACATAACCGAGCGAAATGGTGCTTGTGCGGTTGAAATCGCGGGCAAAATTTACACCCCGCAAGAAATTTCAGCCAAAGTGCTGATGAAACTCAAAGAAGATGCCGAAGCTTTTTTGGGCGAAAGTGTGGTTGATGCGGTGATTACCGTGCCAGCGTATTTTAATGACGCTCAAAGAAAAGCCACAAAAGAAGCAGGCACGATAGCAGGGCTAAATGTGCTGCGAATCATCAACGAGCCGACTTCTGCTGCACTTGCTTATGGGCTTGACAAAAAAGAAAGCGAAAAGATAGTGGTGTATGACTTGGGCGGCGGGACCTTCGATGTAACCGTGCTTGAAACAGGGGACAATGTCGTAGAAGTGCTTGCCACAGGGGGCAACGCCTTTTTGGGCGGCGATGACTTTGACAACAAGCTCATCGACTTTTTAGCCAGCGAATTTAAAAACGAGCAAGGCATTGACTTGAAAAAAGATGTTATGGCTTTGCAACGCTTAAAAGAAGCGGCTGAAAACGCGAAAAAAGAGTTAAGCTCAGCCACTGAAACAGAGGTGAATTTGCCCTTTATCACGGCTGATGCGAGCGGTCCAAAGCACCTTGTAAAAAAAATCACCCGCGCTAAATTTGAAAGTATGATAGAGTCGATGGTAAGCGAAACCATAAGCAAAATCAACGAAGTCGTAAAAGATGCGGGGCTGAAAAAAGACGAGGTAAAAGAAATCGTTATGGTTGGCGGTTCTACCCGCGTGCCACTCGTGCAAGATGAGGTAAAAAAGGCGTTTAACAAAGAGCTGAACAAAAGCGTAAATCCTGACGAGGTTGTCGCCATAGGCGCAGCGATACAAGGTGCTGTGATTCGTGGCGATGTCAAAGATGTGCTTTTGCTTGATGTTACGCCACTTTCGCTAGGCATAGAAACTTTGGGCGGTGTGATGACAAAAATCATCGAAAAAGGCACGACAATTCCTACCAAAAAAGAACAAACCTTTTCAACCGCTGAGGATAATCAAAGCGCAGTAACCATAAATGTCTTGCAAGGTGAGCGTGAATTTAGCCGCGACAACAAGTCCTTAGGGAATTTTAACTTGGAGGGAATTCCCCCAGCCCCGCGCGGAATGCCACAAATTGAGGTAACTTTTGACATAGACGCAAACGGAATTCTCACCGTCTCGGCAAAGGACAAAGCCACAGGCAAGGCGCAGGAGATTAAAATCACAGGTTCGAGCGGATTGAGCGAAGAAGAAATCGAAAAAATGGTAAAAGATGCCGAGCTGCACAAAGAAGAGGACAAAAAGCGCAAAGAAGTCATAGACGCGCGCAACCAAGCTGAGGCTTTGGCTCATCAAGTGGAAAAATCCTTAGGCGAGCTTGGCGAAAAGATACCACAAGAGGACAAAGACAACATACAAAAGGCTTTGGACGAGTTAAGAGAGGTGCTTAAAAACGAAAATGCCAGCAAGGAAGAAATCGAAAGCAAGATGAAAGCACTCAGCGATGCCTCGCACAAAATCGCCGAAACTATGTATAAAAAAGACGGCGCAGCTGATGGAGCTAATGAAGCTAGCGGCAAAGGCAAAAAGGACGATGATGTCATAGATGCGGAGGTAGAGTGAGCCTAGATGACACTAAATTTAGGCGAATTTAATTTGCTTGAATTTACGGGTAAATTTAAGCACAAGGCGTGAAAATTTAGCAAGCGTGAATTTGATAAGCCTTAAATTTCGCAAAATTTAAGCCACACAATAAGCCCTTGAAAAAGGGCTTATCTCACAATGATAAAAATGTATTAAAAATTCAAAAAATGTAAAAAATAAAAGATGATTTCAGTTTGATTTAAATTTATTTTGTTACAATTATGACGCAAAATTATTCTACAAAAAGGAGAAAAAATGAAAAGATTGCTTTGCATTGTAGCCAGCTTACTTGTAAGCCTAAATTTAGCTTATGCTAATGATTTATTATTTAAAGCCTCAAATGGTGCTTTAAATCAAAACTCTATCGGAGTTAAAAAACTTAATGATGAAGAGCTAAAAGGCGTTGTGGGTGGGTATGCCGCACAAAATAGAATGGCTCCGTTTTTAGTCAGTGGAGGTTATTGGCTTGCAAGACAAGGGGCTATGTGGGGCGTAAGATATACGACTTGGGGCATTTTTAGCGAAAGACACCCTTTTAATTCGGGTGTTGGCTCAAAGGGTTGGCGGTATTGATGCTTGAAAATCTAATAGCACAAATCATAGAGGGCATAGTAGGTTGCAAAGCTCGTAAAATGGGGTTTTTTTGCATAATGGCTGTGATGGCGTTAGCCTTTGTTTTGTGGCTGGTTTTCTCTCATCTTTATGGGTATTTGTGATGAAGTTTGGCACAAAATTTGCTTGTATTTTACAAATTATAAAAAAGGAGTAAAAATGAAAAGATTGCTTTGCATTGTAGCCAGCTTATTTGTAAGCCTAAATTTAGCTTATGCTAATGATTTGTTGTTTAAAGCCTCAAATGGTGCTTTAAATCAAAACTCTGTCGGAGTTAAAAAGCTCACTGACAAGGAAATGGCGCAGGTTAAGGGCGGGCTAGAGCTTTCCTTTTTTTTTTGAACCAAATGGGCATTATGGCAGTGAGATTGGACTAATCGATAGAAATGGCAGAGTGCTTTCGTATTCTGTAAATTATATCGTAAGTTTGGAAGAGCACGAAGAGAAAAATCAAAAAATTGAAGGCTACGGACCGGGAACAGCAAGAACAAACTATTGGTTTTTTAAGAATCTTGCAGATGCTTCAAAAAATGAATATCCTGTGATATATATTAACTACAATGGTTCTACTGGAAATATAAGTGCGATATTCGGGGTATTAAATGTGGGAACAAAAGTTTTTAGAAGAGTAGATACTGCGTTATCTAACGCCATACTTTCTAGACACGGATATGACGCCGCTTATTATGCAATCAACAAAGATATGATTGATTACTTCAACATAAGGCGTTTTAGGTATAAATAATGATGAATGTTTTAAATGCGCAAAATCATCAAACAAATTCCGTTCAAAACAGCACCACTTCAAAGGGTGCTGTTTCTTTTAGTGAAAGATTTAATGAATTAGCAAAGGGCAAGAATTATGTGATATTTCTTAGTGGCGATTTTAAGGCAAGGGTGTCTCGTCAAGTTTCACAAACTTATAGTGTAAATGAAAAAATTTCGCAAGGTAAATACGAAAAATCCGTTCAATTTATCATTAACAAAATGCAAGATATTTTAAATAAAATGAGTGAAGATAGCCAAACTTACGAACTAGCTAATAAGTTGTATGGTAATTTTTTACATAGGTTAAACCCAGAACCATTTGTTCTTTTGGAAACGGGGGTTAATCAATTTAAACTCACAGATATACAAGCACCAAGAAATGTTTTTGTAGAATTTCATAAAAATAAAAGTATTCAAGCATTGCAATCTAATGACTATAAGGCAAGTGATGAATTAGCAAAACTTAAAGATAGTATAGGACGATATGAAGCAAGTTTAAAACAAATAGCCGTTCAAGGTATGGAATTTTTTTCTACTTTTGAAAGCGAATTTAGCCAAAGTGAAATACAAGAAATCATTGCTGAACTAGCAACTATCAAAGCATATAATAACTATGAAGCCCATAACATCACGCTTTCGGACGGCTCGATTGTCTCGTGGGAGTATGATATAAACGGACAAATGGTAATAAAAATCAACGAATTTGATAAAAATACAGCCCTAAAAAATGCCGATATGTTGTTTGCTGAAATGGAAAATTTAAAAACTCTGCTTGATATGTTTAAGCAAAGGGAAAATTCAAACGATATAAACGCGAATTTAAGTGAAAATTTAAACACAAATTTAAATTTAAGCAAAACAAATTCAAACGACAGCCTTTTGAAAGCCCTTTTAAACAGCGTTTCAAACGATGAAAATTTACTGAAAGATTTAAAAGTTTAAAAACAAAAGATAATTTAAGTTTGATTTAAGTCTATTTTGTTATAATGATGATATAAATTATTTCCAAAGGAGTAAAAATGAAAAGATTACTTTTCGTTGTGGTTGGCTTACTTGTAAGCCTAAATTTAGCTTATGCTAATGATTTGTTGTTTAAAGCCTCAAATGG
>OLGZ01000311.1_pt1 | contig 42393 bp, 34 predicted proteins | sample 1605981 | NCBI WGS metagenome assembly OLGZ01 (sample SAMN03283291) | human gut metagenome | biome: human-associated habitat; material: feces | host: Homo sapiens | place: Peru | collected 2012 | reverse complement strand
CCACCGCAACCCGCTGCCGATCCTCATCCCCTGCCACCGCGTCATCGGTGCGGACGGCTCGCTCACGGGCTATGCCGGCGGGCTGGAGACAAAGCGCCGCCTGCTGGCGCTGGAAGGGATCACACATTTAAAATAAACAACCGATCGAAAACGCGGCCGCCGGAAAAATCCGGCGGCCGCGCTGTTTTTTGCATAGCGCATAGTTTTCGCGTGTGCGGTCATACTGTGCGCAGGAGATGAGGACAATGCGCATGAGCAGCGAGGAATATGCGGCCTTTGTCGATTCGCTCTCGCCGCGCTCGCCCATCTGGGGCGATCTGCTGCGCGCGGGGTTGGTCGGCGGCGTGATCTGCACGCTCGGGCAGGCGCTGACAGACCTGTACACAGCCTGCGGCGCAGCGGCGGAAACGGCGGCAGCCTGGTGCTCGATCACGCTGGTGTTTCTCGGCGCGCTGCTGACGGGGCTGGGCGTTTACGACGATCTGGCGCGCTTTGCCGGAGCGGGGTCGCTCGTGCCGATCACGGGGTTTGCCAACGCCGTCGTATCACCGGCGCTGGAATTCAAGACCGAAGTTCGCTGTATAATTGGGATAGTCAGAGAAAACCGCAATCGGTGAGTATCAGGACTGAATCCGACAAAATATGCTGGGAAGGAGGTACTTGAAGCGGCTATTATCCCGCATGATTTCAGCCTGCCACAGAGCCAGATGGATGTAGCTGATCCGTCTGGCTCATTTTATTTTTCGATACTTTTATAACACGGGAGGAAGTACCATGCAACAGGGAGTATTATACTTTGATGGGCAAACAGAACGTATGGATATCCGTTTTGAGAACAAGGAAATCTATGGCGGCCTGCACTGCGGAACTGCAATGGAGGTCTTGATAAATGACGAATGGATACCCAGTCGCATAGAGTACGGAAACGACTGGTATCTCGTAGGAGTGCAGAAGGAATCGCTACCCGGGCTTCAAGTAAGAATATAGTAACCACATACCGAAAGGCAGTCTCTTGATTAAAGGGGCTGCCTTGTTTTTATATCCAATCGCAGAAAGGAGGATCCCGTCATGCCGAAATGCCTGTTCAGATACCAATGGGTTAAGCTGCCCAGGACTCATTTGCCGGTCGGCAAGGGAATCATGGGTTATTGGGCGAAGCTGGCCTCGCGGGCGGCATTTCGCAAGGGTCGGGCAAAATACTGCGGATACACAAACGATGTAATGCCAGGGATGTGGTCCGGTGGCGTAGTCGGCTTAAAGAGCATTTTGGGCGTCAAAAGCCGCACGGAGGCTCTGGAAATCATGAATACGCTCAGCCGGTTCGGGTATATCCGTTACACGCTTGACGAGAAAACAAAGAAGCTGGAATATGCCGTCACCGATTGGGTCGTAAAATGCTCCGGCGCCGAATGCATGAGCGGAACAGTCTACGCAACAGACGGCTATGGCTTTCTCTGCCTTCCCCGCAACATCACGCAGCGCCTTGCGGATCAGCATTATACATTCGGCGAATCAGATGCATGGCTGGACCTCTGGTGCCACACGGTTTGGCAGGAGACCGGCAATGCGTTTTCTTATCTGGCGCCTGCCGTTCAATTCGGGAGACTTGGCGCCGCTTTGACATTGGAAGCGTTGGGACGGCGCTGGGGCTGGGAAAAGACAAAGGTGTGGAGATTTTTTCAGAAGAATGGGGATGCCTTCGCTCTGCACCGTCTGCCGGGCTCCTACGGCTGCCTCATTTTCAATAGACTGTATCCGCTGGATACAGAGGCTTCCCTGCCCACCTGCGCAGAAATTGAACGCATTATTGAGAAAATGCGTATTTGCGCCGGAAATGCGCATATTGGAGGCTCGGACAATGCACGCCTGAACAAGATGATCCTTTGGTATAGCCGCAGGATCATTATCATGAGAACCACTGATTATGCCGAACAGGTATCAAAAAATCGCGTTGCACTTTCGTCCCCTATAATACGCGCGTATATTTCTCTGTGTTGGAATTGTCAGAACTGTATCTATGACTGCAGAGGTGTAAGTAGTAGACTACGCCGCATAGATGCGAACCACATCCGCGGGCCATGCGCTTACGCGGATTTTTTCTTGCACTCACGAAACCGGAAAGGAGAATCAACATGAGCAAAATCGAAAGCAGTGCCGGAAAGGCGCTTTATGAACAGCAGGAAACCAAGCTGTCGCAGCAATCTGCTGCATTTATTGAGCTTTTAACAAAGCGCGGCATTCTGGGAGATTCGTCTATCGATGATGACAGAGTCCGCCAAGCCAAAAAGGAGAAAAAGAAAAGCATGTATCATAACACGCTTCTCCTGCTGCAGCACTACCGAACCATTCTCTGGACGCTGGAATGCTTCCCGTCCAGCGTAGCAGAGGAACTGGATCGCCCGCTGAAGGATCTGGATACGCTGCTGGATCGGATTGACCTGGAACTTGGGATGAACAATCGAAAGCTGGAAGGCCGGATGGAGAGTGTACGCCGCTCCCGCCTGCTGGTTGACCGGCTCAACGATGCGGTCAGTATATTGAAAGCCAAACCGGTCAACGGGCACAAGATGTACGACATCATCTACATGACCTTTCTCGGACCGGACAAGCTGATGCACGAAGAGCTTCTGTACCGCTTGGACATCTCTGCCCGGCACTATTACCGGCTCCGCACGCAGGCAATCAATATCATCGCCCTGCGTCTATGGTCTGCCCCTGCCGGCGAGGTGGATTCCTGGCTGGAGGTTCTTTCTATTTTGGAAAACTGGTAAGTGCGCCTGATCTGGCATAGTGGATGGCACAGAAAAAGGCGGAGAAAATGGCACGGTTCGCGCCGATGACATGTAAATGCAAACATGCTATACTGTTAGCGTCCGATAGTAGGAGCACACCATAAAGGCACCGTTTCTGCGAGGCAGTTCAGCCTCCGAGAGCGGTGCCTTTTTATGTGCCGAATTGAAAAACAGGAGGTAAAAGCATGTCAAAGCAACTTGTATCAGGTAAGCATCGGCTCAGAAATACCTACTGGTCGTTAGTGGGCGCCGTATCGGCAACGATCCTCTCCGTCCAGCCCGTAATGGCTGAAACGATCTGGGATCGCTTTTCCACGATCATGCGGGATATCTACGGACAACTGGTCGGGATCAGTACCATTGTCGCCGTGACCGTGGCAGCCATTGCGTTGTTGGTGCGGATGGTCAGCCGGAACCAGCGTGCGGTGGACGAGGCTACCAGCTGGCTCAAACGAGTCGTTGTGACCTGGATTATTCTTAACACACTCGGCTTTATCGTAGCATACCTGCAGCCGTTGATCGCCGGCGGGCAGTATACTGGGTGATGTACAACAGTTCGGGATCAGACAGGAGGTGAACGACTATCTTAGACTGGATTTTTGAAGGGATCGTGACATGGATCTCCAGTATTGCCTCGCAGATCATGGACGCGGTTTCCGGCCTCTTTCTCAATGCGTTGGGAACAGACATGGTGACCATGGAGGAGTATTTCCCCTTCATCACCAAGGCCTTTGACGTCATGCAGTACACAGCCTGGGCAGTCCTTTTTCTCATTGTGGTCTGGCAGCTGTTCCGTGCGTTCGGAGGACCCATTACCGAAGCCGAAAACCCATGGCAATTAGTTGTGCGTGGCGCGATTTTCGCGCTGCTGATCGGATACGCAAAACCAATTTTCATGCTGGCGCTCGACATTGCCAGAGCGCCGTATACGGCACTGATGGATGTAAGCATGACGGCGGAGGAATTCACCTTTGCCGGTGTGGAGCAGGTACTGAGCAACGGACTGCTGACAATCGTTTCAACCGTGACGGTTGTCGGGCCCATACTGGTTCTGATCCTGCTGATCGCGCTCGGATGGAATTACTTCAAGCTGCTGCTGGAGGCAGTCGAACGGTATATCGTGGTCGGTGTGCTGTGCTATACCTCCCCGTTGGCATTCTGCATGGGCGGCTCCAAGGCGACCAATCAGGTCTTTAAAAGCTGGTGCAGGATGGTAGGCTCGCAGCTTCTCCTGCTGGTCATGAACGTGTGGTTTATCCGGGGCTTTAACTCCTCAGTAGGCCAGTATATCGGAAACGGCGGCGCGCTGAGTACAGGGCAGGGATCTATCTTTCTATGGCTGTTCTGCGCCTTGGCATTCCTAAAGACCGCGCAGAAATTCGACAGCTATATGGCCGCCATGGGACTGAATGTGGCGCAGACCGGTTCCAGCATGGGCATGGAACTGCTGATGGCCGCAAGGGTGATCAGCGGTGTGGGACACAGCGCAAAGAGCGCAGGCAGCGTGTTCGGCAGGGGCGGTTCGACTGCAACCGGAACCGGGGCCGCGGCAAGCGGCTTTGCATCCGGCTTTGCCAGCAGATTCAAGGGTAACAGCTATGTCCGTGACGCCGTCGTTGATGGAGGTACCCGCATGGGCATGGGCGGCGGCGTCGGCTTTGTCGGGCGCGTTTTTGGCGGTGTAGCTGCCAGAAACGGTGCGATGCTTACAGGAGAATCCATCTCCTCCGTAGCAGCGCGTCCCGCAGAAGCAGCCGGCACCATTGCCGGTGATATCGCCGACCGCAGCCTTGGCAACTACATGCCTCAGCTTGCGGGCCATACACTCAAGGGAACCCAGATCAGCGGCGGACACATCAGCACGACGGCGACCGGCACAGACGGCAAGGTCAGCAGTGTGGAGATGTTCAATACGGCGCAGTTTGAAAAACCCGCCGCTCCGCACTCCGTTGTAACTGCCTCTGACGGCAGCACCTGGTATCAGATGGCCAGCGGCAAGGGCCGAAACGCCTTCTACGATGCGCCCGGGTTTATCGGCAGCCCCGCCGAATCCGAACAGGTTGCAGCAGCCTTCCCCGGCGCTGCTGAAGGTACAGTCCTTCGCAACACGGGCGACGGCATCATGGAAGCCAGCAGCGAGAGCGGAAACAGCCTGTGGTACAACAGCGCGTATTACAATGAGCCCGACGCACCGCACACTGTCATGCAGGCGGCAAACGGCGTAGACTGGTACGCTATGCAGCAGCACGCGGAAGCGCCTGCCTTTGAACAGGGAGAGGCCGCAGACGCATATAACCAGGCGGCCTTCCGCAACTTCATGCCCGGCTTTGAGCAGCAGGTGGCACATGTGGACGGCACGCATCGGGAGGACGGACACTTCGAGGTCCGCCATGCCGATGGCTCCGGGACGGCTTTTTACGACACCGCCAGATTCGCCGCACCGCGCGGGGATTATCAGGTGTATGAAGACGTCAGAGGGCAGCAGTGGATCGCCATCCATGGAGACCCCGCCGTGGAACGCAAGCCGGTGTTCGAGGACGGGAAGCCCGTCTACGACGGTGAAAACGTCCGCACGGTGTCAGTGGAGTCGGTTCGATACAAGAACACGCCCAGCCGCTTTAAGGAGCCCGAAAAGCGTCCGGACAGCGGCATAAAGGCGCCGAAGCGCAGGAAATAAATGCAGCGGGCAACAGCCGGAGCGGATGATATCCCTCCGGCTGTTTTGCCTGACTGCGAATAAAGAAACCAGCCGCCATGCGCGGCTTCGGATACTCACCGGGGAGGTGTAAAAGAAAATGGCTGAGCCGGATAAACGGCAGATAGGCGACGGCAGCGATAATTACGGCGAAGCTGCCAAGCAGATGGCCAAAGCCGCAAAGGAAGCAGGAAAAGAGACGGCGAAGCAAGCCGCCGTGAAAGGCGCTGAAGCCGGCGCCAATGCAGCAGCTGCGACGGTGCAGGCAGGCGTGGAGGGCGGCAAGGCGGTTGCCGAGATAGCCGCAGGAACCGCTGCGGGCGGACCGTGGGGCGCAATTTTATCGGCGGCATGGGCCATGCGTCACACGCTGTTTAAAATACTTGTCTGCATCTGTCTGTTTTTCCTTGTCATTATCGTCCTGATCGTTTCACTGCCCAGCGTTGTTACAAACAGCGTGTTTGGGCTGGATGGGTCGATGGTGGACATGGAAAACCCCACAACACTGCTGGAATCCTATAACGACCTTGCCGCAGATATTTCCGCAGTTGTGGAGGAAGGGTATGACGCAGCCCTCGCAAAAGTCGAACAGATCATTGAGGACGGCGGATACGACTACGATCTGTCTATGGATGCACTTATCAATTACGCACAGGGTTCCGCTGGATACGATGTAAGCTATATCCTTGCGGCCTACTCCGCATCGCTTCAACAACGCAATACCGGCAAGGAGGATATGCTGGCAAAGCTTCGCAGCGTTGCCGACAGTATGTTTCCGGTATCTTTCGTAGAGAAGGAATCGGAGCAAATCGTCCCCTTTACCTACGCTACATACAGACCCGTTACCGTGACGGTCGTCACATCGAAGACACAGACGGGAACCATCAATGGCATTCCGCAGTACCGTTATACCACAGCCCGTCGCACCTACTATGAGCCGGACGAAACAATAACAACATCGGAGCCGGTCAATGTGGCAGCCTATACGCCTGTGGCAGTTTCCGTTCCCATATACAGTGGAGGCAGAATCACCGGCACACGAAGCGAAATCTATTATGAGCAGGGCGGCACGGAGACGCTCACTCCGGAAACGGAGGTCGTAAAGTATGTGGAATGCACCATACAGCCATTTGATAACAGCGTCATCATCCGAGCCTTCGGGATCGATCCCTCCGCCACCTATGACCAATTCAAAATAACCTATGGCGAGGCCATTCAGAAGATGGCCAACGCCTTGAAAATGACGCTGTATGGGACATTAGGCAACGGGCAGATGGTTCCCTTGACCGATGCGGAGCTGATCGCCTTTGTCAACGCGCAAAACTGCAGCCCCATGCGGAAGCATATCCTCACAACGGCATTGTCGCTGGTGGGCAAGGTCCCATATTTCTGGGGCGGCAAGTCGGCGCCCGGCTGGAACGATGCTTGGAACACGCCGCGGCTGGTGACGTCAGCCGGTTCTCCGACGACCGGCACGATTCGGCCCTACGGTCTTGATTGCAGCGGCTTCACCACATGGGTATTCAATACGGCAGTAGGCGTTGAGATCGGCGCCGGCTGCAACGGACAGTACCTGAATACCTACGGCGTCTCCGCAGCGGAGCTGCTGCCGGGTGATTTGGGATTCCTTGCGGATGATGACGGCTGGGGCCATGTGCTTATTTTTGCCGGATATGATGCGGAAGGGACACGTATGTGGGTGCATTCCTCCGGTGGCATCGGCGTTATCCTGAATACGCCAAGCTATGAAGGAAGGCTTTCCTATCGCCGCCTCAGCATCGTGGATTACGATGCGCCGGTGGTAAACGCGCCAACCGGCGAGGCGCTTTATACGCTGGAGGTAGAGGTGACGCATTACTGCGCCTGCGCAAAGTGCTGCGGCAGCAATGCGCAGGGGCTTACCGCCAGCGGCAAACAGGCAGCGGTCGGTATGGTCGCTATGTCCAGCCAGTATCCCTTCGGCACGCAAATCATGATAAACGGTACCATGTACACCGTGGAAGATCGGGGCGGCTCGGGCATAGAGAACAATATCCATCGCGTGGATATCTATGTGCCGGACCATCAGCAGGCGCTGCGGATGGGACGGTATACCACAACCGCAACAATTTACAGATTAGGCAGGTGAAAAACTTGGACGAAAGAGAATACAACAACGTGTACGCAATCCCCGCAAACTATACGGACAGCGGCAAACTGCTGGGAGGGATGATCGATACTCGGAACGCAATCGAAACGGTGATTCTGGTGCTGGCTTTGGGCTATCCGGAGCTGATTCTGATCCCCATGCCCGGCACCATCCGCATCGTGGTCATGACGGTCACGCTGCTGCCGCTGGCGGTGGTGTCTGCAATGGGCGTGGATGGCGGGTCGCTGTTTCAGTACATCGGCCATATCATCCATTTCTGGACACACCGCAGGAAATTACACTTCAGGAGGATCGGATACCGCTATGGCCAAAGCAAAAGGAAAAAGAAACCGCAGAAAAGAAAAGCTTGAGTTTGTACAGGATTATTTGCCCATCCGCGACCTGAAAAACGGAATCATTGAAACTACGGACAACCGCTACATAAAAATCCTTGAGATCGAGCCGATCAATTTCACGCTGCGATCCGATGAGGAGCAGTTCAACATCATCTCCAGCTTTGCCAGCTGGCTGAAGATATCCCCCATGCGGCTGCAGTTCAAGTCCATTACGCGCCGCGCGGACTCAGATAAGCACATATCCATGATCTGCGAGGAATTGGAACACGAGGAGAATCCGCAATGTAAGGAACTTGGCGAAGATTATATCGGACTCATCAAGGATGTGGGAAATCGGGAAGCGCTGACGAGGCGCTTCTTTCTAATTTTCCAGTACGAGGCGGTAGGCCGCAACGAAAGCGACGACTATGCAAAGATCTACGGCATGCTCCAGACCGCCGAGCAGACAGCGCGGGCGTATTTCATGCAATGCGGCAACAGCATCGTGCAGTCCAAAGACCCGGATGAAGCGACTGCCGAAATCCTATACATGTTTTACAACCGGCGCTCCTGCACGGACGAGCCGTTTTCCTCCCGTGTAGATCGCATCGTGGTGGATACCATGGCGGCAAAGAAGAAAATCATCGGCATGGACCCGGTGCCGCCTATCCGTATGGCCAACTTTCTGGCGCCCCGCGGCATCGACCTGAGCCATTATAACTATGTCGTTATGGACGGGCTGTACTATTCCTTCCTCTACATCAAGGCAGGCGGGTATCCAAGCCGCGTCCGGGCCGGCTGGATGTCCTCGCTCATCAACGCCGGAGAAGGAGTGGACATCGACGTCCACCTCCGCCGGGAGAACCGCAGCCGCACCATAGATAAGGTCGCCCAGCGGATCAGGCTCAACCGCACCAAGCTCAAGAGCATGCAGGATACCAGCACCGATTATGAGGAGCTGACCAATTCCATACAGGCGGGCTATTTTATCAAGAATGGCATCGCCAACTACAACGAGGACCTCTTTTACATGAGCGTTTTCATCACCGTATCGGCCAAAACCTACGAGGAATTGCTTTGGCGCAAGCAGCAGATGGTGGATATGCTCAAATCCATGGATATGTACACCAGCGAGTGCAGCTTTCAGCAGGAGGCCGCACTGCAGTCGGTGATGCCGTTCCTGAAAATCTCGCCCAAGCTGGAGAAAAAGGCGCAGCGCAATGTGCTGACCAGCGGCGCCGCATCCAGCTATATCTTCACCAGCTTTGAGCTGTCGGACGACAACGGCGTGCTGCTGGGCATCAACCGATACAACAACTCCCTGTGCATCGTGGATCTGTTCAACACAAAGATCAATAAAAATGCCAACCTGAACCTACTGGGCACATCGGGCGCAGGCAAGACCTTCACCATGCAGCTGCTGGCGCTTCGGATGCGGATGCGCGGCATTCAGTGCTACATTCTGGCACCCATCAAGGGACACGAATTCCGCAGAGCCTGCAATAAGATCGGCGGCGAGTTTATCAAGATCGCACCGGGTTCCCCCCACTGCATCAACGTAATGGAGATACGGCATACCATGTCGCCGGAGATGGAGCTGATTGACGAGATCGATTATGTGGAGATGGGCTCCATGCTGGCTCGAAAAATTCAGCAGCTCATGACCTTCTTCGGCCTGCTGATCCCCGATATGAGCAATGAAGAGGAACAGATGCTGGATGAAGCGTTGATCCGAACCTATGCGGACTTCGGCATCACCCATGATAACGACTCCATCTATACGGATATGGCCTCCGCTCCGCCCAAAATGAAGCAGATGCCCATCCTGGGCGACCTGCATAAGCACTTGCAGGAGAATCCCATGACCCAGCGGCTGGCGGCCATCATCAGCCGTTTTGTCACCGGCAGCGCCCAAAGCTTCAACAGACAGACCAATGTAGACCTCTCTAATAAGTACATCGTCCTTGACCTGTCGGAGTTGAAGGGCAAACTGCTTCCGGTGGGCATGTTCATCGCACTGGATTATGTGTGGGATCAGATAAAGGCTGACCGCACCAAACGCAAAGCCATCTTTATCGACGAGATCTGGCAGCTGATCGGCGCCAGTTCCAACCGCATGGCCGCAGAGTTTTGCCTTGAGATATTCAAGGTTATCCGCGGCTTCGGCGGAGCGGCCATTTCCGCAACGCAGGATCTGTCGGATTTCTTCGGTCTGGAGGACGGCAAGTACGGCAGGGCGATCATCAATAACTCCAAGAACAAGATCATTCTGAACCTGGAGCCGGACGAGGCCCGGTATGTACAGGAAACGCTGAAGCTCACCCGCACGGAGATCCGCGCCATCACCCGCTTCGAGCGCGGCGAGGCGCTCATCAGCTCCAACAACAACAAAGTGCCCGTGGTGGTGAAGGCATCCAAGCTGGAAAAGGAAATGATCACCACGGATCGCGCCGAGCTGGAGGCAATCCTCAAAGAACGGCAGAGGGAGAAAACGCATTCAGCGTAGAATACGCATTTTGCAAAGAATACGCACACGCAGAAGGAGGTGAACAATATGCTGCTTGATGATGAGCGCCATGTGATCAAATGGCTGTCGCAGTACGGCGCACTGACCAAAACACAGGTGATCCGACTGCTGCGGGACAAAACCCCGGAGACGGCGGAGAAGATTCTTCGCAATCTGAAAAGGGAGCATCAAATCTCGGATGTGGCCGGTGGCTACTATCTGGCTTTGGATGGGCTATGCAAGCCGGATCAGCGGACGATCCTTGCCGTATGGGTGCTGCTGCGGTTTATCGACTATGTGGATCCCATGGCGCATTATCCTGCGGTCTACCCGTCCCAAATCTTTTTTCTGAAGGAAAACACCGGCTATGAGATCGTCGTGCTGTATGACGGTGAGCAGCACCTTAGCAAGCTGCTGCAGCCGCAGGATGACGAGATGAAATATATCTTTGTCCTGCCCAATATCGCCATGGCATCCCAGATGATGCTCCCCAAGGCGCCCTGCCTGTTTGCAACCGTCAACTTTGCCGGGCAGGAAGAACCGGACATTACATTCTACACAGAGGAGGCTGCAACCGATGGACTCGATAAACTCGTTCATTCATCTGCTGGATAAAATAGAGACGCAGGATCGACGGCTCGGCATGACCATAAAAAATCTCCGCTGTCTGACCGGAGGGAAAAGCATGGAGCTGGCGTATGCCATGGCGCTGAAGCTGGCTGAGGAAAGCGAAAAATTGACGCTGCTGACCAGAGCGCTTCCCGCCTACACGGGAAATCCGCGGGCACTGCAGGATGTGGATGCGGTTGCAGCAGAGTCGGTTCCAATAGAAGCGGGCTTTACCATCGAAGGCTGGTTCTGCATCCGGCTGCCTCTGCTGCTCCCCAAAAAGGAGAGGGGCTCCGCCTCCTATATTCGGGGCATCCTGTACCCGGCGCTCAGGAACTTCTTTCAGGGCAAAGCGCCGGTTCGATACCCCGAAAGCATTATGATATTCCGCCATGTATATGAAAAAGGCAGGCCGGAGCGTCGGTACCGGGATCATGACAATATTGAGATCAATATGGTCTCCGATACCGTCGCTATGTATGTGCTTACGGATGACGCGCCGCCGTGCTGCGATCATTTCTACTGCAGCGCGGCCTCCACGCAGGAGCGTACGGAGGTGTATGTGGTCCCGGCACGGGATTTTCCCCAGTGGCTGGTGCTGGAGCCTCTGATCCCGGACGAGGGGGTGATGCTCCATGAAAATGTGCCGGAGCGGCGTCAAAAACATGTGTAAAAACAGGGCAAAAACCTGCCTCCCCAATGACATATCTTTTAACAGCCGGAAAACACCGATGAAACCGATATTTTTCAGGCATTTTGCGCGGACGGTTTCCGACAAAGAGAGCAGTCATGTTGTCGGAAAGCTCCTGCATTCCGGGGCTTGAAACAATGATTACCGTTCGGCCGGGAAGTCATGTGCATCGGCTTATCACAGTGCTTGGGCTCGCCGGCGAATACCCTGCCCGCTCGCTTGGCGTGCTGGGAAACGAGCGTACTCTCAGAGCGCTGGTGAGTAAACTTTCCACAACACAGGAACTTCGTAACCCGGATACCGATGAGCGGATGAGGGTAAAGCTGCTGCAGATGACCGGCATCGGGAATGCCAAAGCGATTCGTTTCTGTAAGGGCGCTCTCCCCATACTGGAATGGATACATCCGGACGCATACGGCTATTATATGGCCGCGTTTTACAGTCATAGATTCCCCGGCGGTATGGCGCATCGGGACCGTAACCTTCGGGTTGCCGAGACGATTGGGATGCACCTGACCGCCGGTATCGAGACAAGGGCCTATATGCTCCCCGCCTTGCAAAACCGTGCCATCCTTCGGATAACACCGGACGTACCTGCCTTCTACCTGGCGCGGGACTTCAAGAGAATCACCCCTGCGGAACAGAACAAAACCATGTTCACACGCATCGTCGGCGCAATCTTCTATCCCGGCGGCTGTTACGCCGTTTACAACACACGGAACGCCGCGATGAAATGGAACGGCATGGGAGAGTTCAAGGCGCTCCACAGCCTGACAGAGCTTGCCCGCATGAATGCCGGGGTTCAGAGCATCGACTCCGCAATCCTGCTGGGCGAGTCCTATGATACGGCGCTGGCCACACTGCTGGAGTCGGATAAAAACCGGCGACTGGAACTTCGGTTTGACGGCATCTATCGGCATATCTACTTTGTGCCCATGAATGCCGGCGGCATCCGGCAGTTCAGATTGCTCACCGTCCCAGACTGGAAAGAAAAGCTGCTTGAGCTGCTGTTCGACCCAGACGTCCGGTCATATAACCGGGGATTCATGGAATACGACGCCAGTATCGGCGGCACCTGTGTTTTCTCGCATCTTGACGGCGACATCGCACGCCTGATCCGTTTTCGTGAGGCAATGCAGACCGGCGCAGGGAGCTTTGAGGTGCTCTGCTTCGATGATCAAGCGCCCTTTCTAAGAGAGTACCTTGGCCCGCATATCACACTCAAAACCATCGACGCTGCCACAGTAGAAGCAGAACTGGGACTATAAAGGAGGAATGCATTCTGGATAAAAAGCGAGCAGCAGCCATCATCGCCGTCTCCATACCGGGACTTATCACCCTGCTTTACCTGGGCGGAGTGCTTGGCCAATTGCTGATAAACTACGAGCTTTGGATGAATTCCGGCGGTCTTACGGGGCAAACGACAATCGGCGCCGTAGACTGGAATCCGATCGTGTGTCTGGGCAGCGCCTTCAGCATCCCGGGGCTAAAAAGCATCGGTATACTGCTGCTGACCGGGGTCGGTATCACGGCCTATGTGCGTTTCCACGATAAATTCAGCTCCAAGGACTACGATGAACGCGGATTTACCCGCAGCAAGTACGGAACCTACGGCACCGCATCATGGATGAAGGACAAGGAACTGAAAGAGATTCTGGAGATCAAGCCTCCGTCGCAGGCCGATGGCATCATTTTGGGCGAAAAAAACGGCAGCGTCGTCTGCCTACCTAAAGACACCAGACTGAACCGCCACATCGCCGTATTCGGTGCATCCGGTACCCGAAAATCCCGTGGCGTAATCCGTCCGGCGCTGTTCACCATTCTCAAGCGCGGAGAGTCGGCGGTCATTACGGATCCGAAGGCGGAGCTCTATAACGATACCGCCGAGTTGTTCCGCAAGAACGGGTATGAGGTAAAAGTATTCAACCTGGTAGACCCCCGGCACGGCGACTCATGGAACTGCATGTCAGACCTGAACGGCGATACTCTGCTGGCGCAGGTGTTGACCAATGTCATCATCTCCAACACCAGTGAGGGCAAGGGCGACCATTTCTGGGACAACGGCGAGGCCAATTTGCTCAAAGCGCTGGTGCTCTATATCGATCTGGACAGGAGCCGCAGCCCGGAGACGAAGAACCTGGCGGCCGCCTACCAGCTCCTGACCCAAAACAGCGAGCGGCAGCTGACGGCACTTTTTGAAAAGCTGCCGCTGGATCACCCCGCCCGTGCGCCGTTCAATCTTTTCTCGCAGGCCAGCGACACGGTGCGTTCCGGCATCGTCCTTGGGCTCGGCACCCGGTTACAGGTCTTACAGAACGAGGCTGTGCGGGACATCATCAGCCGCAGCGATATCGATCTCACGGCGCCGGGCAAGCGCAAATGCGCCTACTTCGTCATACTCAGCGATCAGGACGCAACGATGGCGTTTCTGTCCTCGCTGTTCTTTTCGTTTCTATTCATCAAGTTAGTGCGCTATGCCGACAGCACGCCGGAGCTGCGCTGCAAAGTCCCGGTCAACCTCATCTTCGATGAGTTCAACAATGTGGGCAAGCTCGGCGGCGCAGCGGACGGCTCGGATTTCGCCCGTACGCTCAGCGTTATCCGCAGCCGTGCGATCTATGTGATGCTGGCCGTGCAGAGCCTCGGTCAGCTCCAGAACCGATATTCCAACAATCTCTGGGCGGAGATCATCGGTAACCTGGACGTGCAGCTCATGCTGGGCTGTACCGATGAGGTCAGCGCCGAGTACTTCTCCGCGCGGAGCGGTGATATGTCAGTGGAGATCAACTCCACCATGACCGTGCGCAAGACCATTGCCGTAGCGCAGGTCATACCCCAATACCGTCAGACGGAGGGCCAGGGGCGCAGACGGCTGCTGACTCCGGACGAGGTGCTGCGCATCCCCAACGAGGAACTGCTGGTGGTCATCCGAGGACACAATGTCCTGAAACTGAAAAAGTTTGATTATGCTGACCACCCGCTGGCCAAGGAATTGACTCCCGTCAGCATTCTTGATTACACACCCCCGCACGCGGCAGCGCCTTTTCTCCAGACCGAGACGACTTCGCCACACGCAGCGTCTGAGGAGCGGCCGCACACATCGTCCATACCCTCAAAACGCAGAACTCTGTACAGCTCCGCAAAACCGCCGAGCGAGTTTTGAACTCAATGATTTAACTAAAAAGTTGACATTTAACTTTAGTGATGTTATAATGCCGAAAGAAAGTTAAATTGGTGGTGAGCAGATGGACTATATCACAAAAACACTGGGCGTCCCGGTAATACGGACAGAGTGGAAGCAGCAGGCAGCCTTGCCGCTTTTTTTGAATGATAGATATACATTTGAACAAGCGGACATTGGCGGAGTAGCGTGCCTTATTGTTCATCCTGTGGGGGAACTCGATACGATCAATACCCTTAAAAAGCATGTGGCGAGGCTGCATGCAGCAAGCGGGCGACAGGTCGTTTTTGAGTTAACGGCCATATCCCGGCAGCGCCGCAACTCCTTCATTGATGCGAAGCTGGCGTTCGTCGTGCCGGAAAAGCAGGTGTATCTTCCCTTTCTCGGGGCTCTGCTTACAGAGCGCTGCGATAGCGAGGGACTCAGGACGGGCGCAGAGAAGCTGCAGCCGTCTGCGCAGATGCTGCTGTTTGCCTATATCCTGAATGGGAACGAGCCTATGCCCATGACGCCCTTTGCGGAGCGGTTTGCCTTTTCCGCAATGACGATCACGAGAGCGGCAAATCAATTGGTAGCGCTTGGGCTCCTTAACAAGTCCTGCTCCGTCGGAGCGCAGAAAATGCTCTGCACAGAGCTCGACACGAAGGGACTATATCAAAAAGCCGTCCCCTACCTCATCCAGCCTGTCCGGACAACCGTATTCATCGAAAAGAGCGCTGTGACCCGGGATATGTTTCCCGCGGGGCTGAGTGCGCTTTCGGAAATGAGTATGCTCAATCCGCCGGCGGTCGAAACATGGGGTATGGTTGGCGGTAAAATTAAGGGATCGGCACAGAAATTGATCGATTCTGAAAAGCAATGCGCCCTGCAGCTCTGGCGCTATGATCCGCGCCGTATCAGTCAGACAGGCGGAGTTGATGTACTGTCGCTGGCGGCAAGCTTAGCAGACGATATGGACGAGCGGGTAGAGCAATGTATTGAAGAAATACTGGAAAAGGTGTGGTGACAAAGATGGTAACCGGATTTGAGAGCTTCAAGCGGTGGTTTTCCGAGTACAGCGAGCAGTATGCAATTATCGGCGGAACAGCATGCGACCTGCTCATGAGCGAGGAAGGTATGGATTTTCGGGCAACGCGAGATATTGATATGGTGCTGATCGTAGAGAGCCTGACACCGCAGTTCGGAGAACGATTTTGGTCATATATCAGAGACGCAGGGTACGAGCATAGAAATAAAAGTACCGGCGAACCGCAGTTTTACCGATTTACGAATCCGAAGAGCCGGGATTATCCCTACATGATAGAGCTGTTTTCCCGTCGCGCTGATGCAATTGCCCTTTCTGATGATGCGGTACTTACGCCATTGCCACTGGACCATGAAATATCCAGCCTGTCGGCGATTTTGCTGGATGATGCGTATTACCAATTCCTGCGCAAGGGGAAAACCATAATAGATGGGATACCGATTCTTGACGCAATGCACCTCATCCCATTCAAGGCCAAGGCGTGGCTGGATCTTCGCCAGCGAAAGGAAGCCGGCGCAAAGGTTGACAGCAAAAACATCCGGAAGCACAAAAATGACGTGATCCGGCTCAGCATGCTGTTGAGAGAAAATGATACGCTTGACTTGCCGCAAGCGATCCGCAATGATATGAAAGGCTTCCTTTCCGCAATGCGCGAAGAATCGATTGACCTTAAGGCACTTGGAATACGAGGAACGTCGCAGGAGGAAATAACGGGAAGGCTGCTTACGGCGTATATCCTGAACAAATAATACATATTACCGGCAGATGGGCGTCTCAGAAATGGGACGCTCTTTTTATATTCAAACAAAAGAAACGGAGGATCAAACAATGGCAACGAAAAAAACGGCGGTGATCCCGGAAGAAGAAATTCTTGCGGCCGCAACGGAAGAAAACATCAATGAACACTCATTACATCAGACTGAAACTGAACCTGAGCCGGATAGAGTGCTCAGCGCTGAAGGGACACCCGGAGACGCTGATCTCATCGACATTTGCCAGACTGATTCCGAATCTGCGAATCCCGAAGGGATGCCGATCGAAGACGCCGCGCGCAACACCCCGGAAGCACCGGTGTCCCAGACCGGATCGGGCACTGAACTTCCCGGAGAATTTCCGGCCGGATCCGATGAATTAACTGCGCCGGAAGCTCCGGCGTCCCAGACCGATTCCGACTTGGAGGAGAAAAAGCCTGAAGAGAGCCCGCCGGCCCGCCGAACCAGAAAACCAAGAGCCAAGAAAAGTGAGTCTGACACAGCAGCGGCAGAACCGCCCGGGGATGCATCCGACGGCGTCGAATCTCCGGAGAAGAAGCCTCGCAGGCGCGCCGCTGCCAGACCGGCGTCGCCGGTGGTATCCATCGACGAGCGCCCCAGTGTGGAAACGGAAGCGGACAAAGCCCGCAACGATTTGCTGGACCTGGTAGAATCCTTAAAGACCAAGCGGATCCTGACCGGGACCATTCAAGGCATCGAACGCCCCGCTGACCATCCCTCTCGTTCTCTTGCAGTCATTTATCATGGCGATATCAAGGTAATCATTCCTGCGGAGGAGGCGGTGGAGCCGCCGGAGGATTTCCGTGGCAGGCTTCCGGAGGATGTGCTGCACTATATGGTCACCAAGCGCCTGGGGGCGGAGGTGGATTACATCATCAAGGGCATCGACGCCAAGGCGGGCGTTGCAGTCGGCAGCCGTCTTGAGGCTATGTCCGCTAAGCGCCGCGCGTACTATTTCGGTACAGACCGGGATGGAAACAATCTGCTCTACGAAGGCATCTGTGCGGAAGCTCGCGTCGTATCCGTCATTCGTGCCGGCATCTTCGTGGATCTGTTCGGCCTGGAGCTCTACATCCCGCTTCGTGAGCTGAGCTACCAGCGTATGCTGGATGCGCAGGACAGCTTTCAGCCCGGGCAGCGCATTCTGGTTAAAATCCTGAGCATCGACCGCAGTGACCGAACCCGTATCCGGGTCAGCGCCTCCATCAAGCAGGCCGGAGAGAATCCCTATGAAAAGGCGCTGCGGCGTTATTCTGTGGGCAACCGCTATGTAGGTACTGTCAGTATGGTGGACATGAACGGCGTGTTCGTCTCACTGGACGGCGGCATCGACTGTCTGTGCAGCTATCCTAAGCGCGGGCGCCCGCCCAGAGGCTCTCGCGTAACGGTACGGATTCTGGGCATCAACAACGAATCCAATCGGATCTGGGGCGCAATCACACATATCGCTACCCCGAGATGACTGGAGCGAACAGAAAATGACAAGGAGGTTGAACAACTATGCTTGATTACGATCTGACCCGCGCAGAGCAGGTCAGAAGAACGGATCTTGCGCAAAAAGCCCGCAGAATGATCCTGTCCCACATGAAGGTGGAGGTGGAGGACGAAACTTCGCTGACGCTGGATCACCGCGGCTACTATATGCAGATCTCGTTCTCGCCGCTGCACCCGCTGCTGGTCGTCTGCCTGGCTAAGGCGATCCGAAACCCGGATGGCGCACGAAAACAGCAGCTTGCCAACGAACTGAACCTGCACAGCGTGCTGGGCAGCCACGCCATCAACGAGGACGTCGGCTGTTATTCCTATCGCGCTACCCACTGGCTGGATACGGAGCTCACGCCGGAACGGTTCTTTGAAATACTCAGCCGCTGCGTTGACGAAGCGGATCGTGGCTATTTCAATCTGGCAGGATGAGTATATTGCCGTAATGCTCAGTGCGTATCCGCGTACCGGACAACCCCACCGCCTCCCGGCAGTACCCGGGGAAAGCCTCAAGTGAGAGCCGGGAGCCATACTGCGGCACTCCGGAGTACACCTTACAGCCGTCAAGCCCTCCGGAATCAGAACCAGCCATACTCGAAGAGCCGGCCATGAATGAACTGCATTTGCGTGAAACTGCGGCGTTGGAGTTGGTTTCACCTATGACTCTACCGCAACAGGACGCCGGGATACCACCATTATCGCCGGAGAGATATCCATCCATCCGGCGCGGGATATCAAATCATGGCTGGAACTGTACGCAGCAGACGGCATCATATATTTCTGCGTTTGGGCGCAGCTGAGAACAGAAGCGTGATACGATCTGTATATCGGCTGCACCTGAGCCAAACCACATCACGCAGCGAGAAGCGCATCGGAAACGGTGCGCTTCTTTGCTGCAAAAAAACAGGAGGTAAAGGACCGATGAAACGTAAAACGCTCAAGAAAGCCTTTTCGGCATTCTTGTCCCTGCTCATGTGCATGATGACGCTTTTGTCTATCAGCACACCTGTGTTTGCCGCAACGACGGTAGACGCTTACATGGTGGATTTCCCACGCGACGGTGACAGCAACTACTCTGCGACGGCGTGGGGCCACTCTGCCACGTCTCTGATGGGCGGTTGGCGGTTTCTCAACAGCAAATACACAACGGTGCATAGCATCGGCACCTATAACGGTCAAGTCTCGTATTGCATCGAGCCCGGCATCGGGCAAAATGCCGGCGATACTCTCTCCCACAAGGATGAGACATTTTGGGAAAACTACCCCAGCCATCTCAATCCGACCATTTCCCCGGATACCATCAAGGTCCTGCTTGGCCGGATCATGCAGTATGGCTATCAGGGCAATGTATCCACATCCTGGCGTTCTCAGAACGCTTCGGATGCAGCTGCGTTAAGCCATATAATCGCTACACAGCTGCTGGTCTGGGAGACGGTTGTCGGCGAGCGTGACGCAAGCTTCAACAAGGTGGATCCCTCCGGCTATGGGAAGAGCGCGGTTTGGAGTTATATCCGGGACGAGCATCCGCTTCGCAGCCAGATCCGCTCCTATTATAATTCCATGGCCGCCAGCGTGCAGAGTCACGCAGAGATCCCCAGCTTCTGCGCACGAAGCATTGGCAGCGCACGCAGCTATGAACTCAAATACGACGGCACGCGATATACCGTGACACTGACGGATACCAATGGAGTGCTGTCGAATTTCTCGTTCAGCTCCTCGGAACCCGGAATCAGCTTCTCCCGAAGCGGGAACCGCCTGACAATCACCTCCGATACGCCGATTGCAGGCGATATCCGCGTAAGCGCCAGCAAGACCAACGGCGTGCGAAGCGGTGTGGTCGTCTGGACGGACGGCAACAAAGGCGCCGGCATTCAGGACGTTGTCACCTACGGCGAAAATGTGTCAGACCCTGTCAGCGCCTATCTTCGGCTTGAGATGGAGGCGCTCGGCACCATGCACCTGGTCAAGACCAGCGAGGATGGCGTTGTGGCCGGCATTTCTTTCACGATCTCCGGCAACGGAATCACCAAGACTGTGACTACCGGCCGCGACGGCACGATTGACGTATCCGAGCTCATGGCCGGCACCTATACCGTAACAGAAGCGGACATTGAGCGTTATACGCCCCAGACTTCACAGCAGGTCACCATTGTCGGTGGGCAGACCTCGACCGTGACCTTCAACAACGTGCTCAAACGCGGTGCATTGGAGGTGACCAAGACTTCAGAAGACGGATTCGTTGAGGGCGTAAAGTTTCGCTTGTACGGCAAATCCCTTTCCGGCCTGAACGTCGATGAGTATGCGGTAACGGACTCCACCGGCGTGGCTAAGTTCCGTAATGTCCTGATTGGCGGCCCATATACCATCGAGGAGGTGGATACGGCCGTTCGTTACGTTATCCCTGATCCCCAGTCGGTATCTATCCAGTGGAACCGGGTTGCAGAGCGCAGCTTTGCCAATATCCTCAAAAAGTTTACCGTGACCGTAACCAAGACGGATGCAGAAACCGGAACACCGCAGGGCGACGCCACGCTGTCAGGCGCTAAATACGGGATCTACAAGGGCGGGAAGCTTGTCGATGTGTATTACACAGACGCCAAAGGTCAGTTCACCAGCAAAGAGTATATCTGTGATACCGACTGGACGATCCGTGAAATGGAACCCTCAGAGGGGTACCTCCTCGATACGACGGAACATACCGTTGGTGCAGCGCCTGGTCAGTATACGGTTGAACACAATACAACGGCTAACGCCGTGACCGAAACGGTAATCAAAGGCAGCATCCGCCTGATCAAGCATATTGATGCGGAACTGGAAACCCCCGAGAATATGCCGACCCCGCAGACAGAAGTCGAGATCCCCGCAGCAACGGAACCCACTGCGCCGGAAGGCTCCGCATATTTTGTTAGCCCGGACGCCGCCGCATCGGAGGATGCGCAGGAAACTGCAGCTTCCGATGATGCAAAGGACGCAGCCGAACCGGCAGCGGGAGAAACCCCAATGCCCAATCAAGCCGACACGGAAACGCCGGCCGAGTCTGAGCCGGAAGCAGCCGATACGCTGATTCCCGGTCAGAATGAAGCGAAGCCAGAACCCGAAAACGGATCTGTACCGGCGGCGGAGTTCAACCCCTCCGGCAATGCAGGCATTATCGAGCAGCCGGAAGCAGGCGCGATGTTCCAGCTTTATATCTCAAGTGCCGGAAGCTATGACGCAGCCAAAGATAGCGAGCGCGATCTGCTCGTGACGGATGAAAACGGCGTAGCACTTTCCAAGGATCTGCCTTACGGCCGCTATACCGTACACCAGATCGAGGGGCGGGAAGGACAGGCCTTTATTCCGGACTTCACCGTATTCATCAACTCCAACGGACACCTGTACTCTTATATCCTGAACAACCAGACCATCACCAGCTTCATCCGCGTGGAAAAACGCGATGCTGAGACCGGAAAGATCATTCCGGCAGCAGGCATCGGTTTTCAGGTCAGAGACCTGACCTCCGGCGAACTGATTTCACAGACCGTCTATTATCCGGCGCCAGTGACCATCTCCACATTCTATACCGCAGATGATGGCACGCTGATGCTCCCCTGCGAGCTGCCCTACGGCCGCTATGAGCTGATCGAGGTGGTAACCTGCCATGGCTATGTGCTGGATACCGTCCCGGTTCCGTTTGCCGTGGATGGGTCAGAGGCTGTCGTGACAGTTACAAAGTCCAACATGGCGCAAAAAGGCGTCATCCGCATCCAAAAGACCGGCGAGGTCTTCAGCAGCGTTGTAAACGAGGGAGCCATCTTCCGGCCTGTATATGAGAATACCGGACTTCCGGGAGCAGTCTTTGATATCGCTGCCGCGGAGGATATTTACACCCCTGACGGAACCTTGCGTGCAAAGGCCGGAGACATCGTAGACACCGTCACCACGCAATCGGACGGCATGGCCGTCAGCAAGGCACTCTACCTTGGCAAGTATGTGATCACCGAGAAGCAAGCTCCGCACGGCATGGCGCTTCAGACCGAAGCGCATACGGTTGAGCTGGTATATGCCGGACAGGAGGTTACGGTCACCGAGCTTCGGGCAGATATGTACAATGAACGCCAGCGTGTGGAGATCAGTCTGGTAAAAACCATGGAAACGGATAAGCTGTTCGGCATTGGCCAAAGTGACGAGCTCACGCACGTTACATTCGGCCTCTATGCTGCGGAGAAGCTTGTGGCCGCCGATGGCAGCAGCATCCCGCAGGACGGCCTGATCGAGATGGTGTCCTTGGATAAAGACGGAAAAGCGACATGCAAGACGGATCTCCCCTTTGGACGCTTCTACCTGCAGGAGATCTCTACCGACAGCCATTACCAGCTTGGCGATACGAAGTATCCGGTGTCGTTTGACTACGCCGGGCAAGACAAGAAGCTTGTCAAGCTGGTTGCCAACGAGGGCGCAGCCATTGAGAATAAGCTGATCTACGGCTCCGTTTCGGGTCTGAAGGTTGATGCAAACGATAAGCCACTCTCCGGTGCGGTCATGGGTCTGTTTGCTGCATCCGAAACGAGATTCACGAAGGATACCGCACTGCTGACAGCCGTATCCGCAGAGGATGGCAGATTCCGCTTCGAAAAGATCCCCGCCGGCAACTGGCTCGTGCGCGAGATCGAGCAGCCCAAGGGCTTCGTTCTGAGCGAAGAGTTGTTCCCGGTAACGGTCAAGGAGCAAGGACAGGTCATTGAGATCAAGATTGCGAACAAACTTATCCGCGGCAGCGTCACACTGACGAAGTATGACGCAGACTATCCCGAGAATAAACTCCGCGGCGCGGTATTCGAGGTCTACCGTGATGTTAACGGGAACAAGGCGCTGGACAAGGACGATGTATTGCTCGGCACCATGGAGGAGTCCTCTGCCGGCGTTTACTGGATGAAGGATCTGGAGTACGGCGGCGTACTGGTTAGGGAGAAAACCGCACCGGAGGGCTTTATCCCGGACGAGAAAGCCTACTATGTGGAGATCGATACCGACGGAAAAACCTACACCGTTGAGAACGAAGCCGGAAAGGGCTTTATCAACCGGGCTCTGAAAGGCTCCCTCAAGATTATTAAGACCACCAGCGACGGAAAGAAAGAGGGCTTTGCGTTCCGCATCACCGGCGCCAACGGCTACGATATGATGTTTACGACCGACGCCAAGGGCGAAATCTTCATTGAGAAGCTGCGCGTCGGCGAGTATACCGTCACGGAGCTGAAAAACAGCGCCAGCGAAGGGTACAAGATCGCAGACCCCGTCAAAATCACACTTGTTGCAAACGAGACCCTGACGGTAAAGATCCATAACGACAAGACGAAGGTGGATGTTCCCAAGACCGGAGACGACGCCGATCTTATGCTTTGGATCTCACTGCTCGGGCTTGCGGCGGCAGGAGTAGGCTGCACAGCGTTTTTCTACCTGAAAAAGCGCAGAACGGGCAAGCATGTTGCCGTGAAGAAGTAAATAACACCAATCCGGGGATACGCTTGAACGCGCATCCCCGGATTCGTTATGGAGGAACGATATGAAAAACGACAGGCGCAGAAGAAATCGGCCGCGGAATCGTGAGAAGAAGGGCGTCAAGCAGTCCCCGGTCAAGGAATGCCGGCACGTATGGTCGGGCGGCGTATGCCTTAAATGCGGGTGCTTACAGCAAAACCCACGCTCAAACAGTGAAAAATTGCCCGCAGGACAAAATCCTGCGGGCAGTACAGATGTCAGAGATAATTGATGGGAATGACCCGATCCGAACCCTTCAGTGAGACCAGCCTGTCATAAAGGCAGATCACGCCGCCTGGACCGCGTCTGACACTGGGGATCTTATCCAAGAGGGCGAAAGCGTCCATATCTTTCTCCGGTGGGTCGATGTGCTTTTTCATCCCCAACGGACACGGTGTCCCTTTCTCAGTTATTGCCGGTGATGAACGCAGCATTGAAAGAGCATTGCAATCAGAATTCTTCATGCTATAATATACCCACATCACTCGTGAGACTATGACTGACTGCGCCCAGACCAAAGGATAATTGGTGCACGGTTGTAAACGGGTGCAGAAGGAGGAATAAAGTCTATGACAAAGAAAGAACTTGTCGCTTATGTGGCTGAAAAGGCCAATCTCAGCAAAAAGGACGCGGAAATAGCGGTCAATTCCGTATTTGACGGTATCACGGAAGCACTGAAAACCGACGGCAAGATCCAACTGGTCGGCTTCGGCAGTTTTGAAGTGAAGGAGCGCGCCGCGAGGATGGGCAAAAACCCGGCTACCGGGGAAACGATCGAGATCCCGGCCGGCAAAGCCCCTTCCTTTAAGGCGGGAAAGGCGCTCAAGGACACGATCAAGTAAAAACAAAATACAGCATCAGAGAGGACGGCTTGAGAAATCAGGCCGTCTTTTTCTATGCAAATTACAGGAGGTCATTATGAAAAAGATGAAAACAGGCATCGGCGTAATGCTGGCGCTATTGTGCTGCATCCTCATGTGTACAGGTGTTGTCTATGCTACCGGCGATGACATGGACGGCACGGAGCTTCAAGTCGCGCAGCCCGTCATCCTTGAGGTACAGCTTGGCCCCCAATGGGCGGGTGTTGAATTCCAGCTCAAAACGGATGCAGGCCTTTATCCGGGCACGATTGCCGTGGGGCAGGACGGGATTTTACGAACCGAGCTGGGCAATAGCGGCAGCTACGTCCTTTCTTGCCTGACTCTAAATGCCGCCGTGCCGTCGCCGGGCGATATCCCAAGTCCTGATGTGACGCAACAAGAACAGGAGCCGCTGACAACAGACAGTGCGGAGAACGCGGATGCCGCTTCGCAGAATGTGCAAGAGCAGGATACGGGCCGTCCTACCGTCGGCGGGATTCCCGTGATGCACATTATCCTGTTCGGCGGAGGGCTCCTTCTTGCGGCAGGTTCGCTGGTCGCCATGCGCTTTATTCGGAACCGGCGCCCAACAGAACGCTCGCCGTATGATCCGGACGATGAGGACGATGACGAGGATGATTACGAATATTGACATCGCCATTTTGGAGAGTGCGGGCAGATTGGAGAGGCGTTTCTTTCCACCAGACTGGTTCTGAATTGCAAAACACAAAACTCTAAGAAATATCATAATAAAATAATTAAAAACATTACTTTAAGGCTTGACTTTTGGATCCTGATATGCTAAGCTGTAACCGTGGCAGGGGCTTGCACTCAGGCTTTCAGTACTTCGGAAGAGCTCCCGGAGTTAGACTCTCCCCGCGGGAGAGAAACTGTTACGGATTTGCGCACTGAGCGATCCATACGGTGCAAGCCACAACTGAACTCATTGGCCGGAAAGCTGCTTTGATGACAGGAACGTGCTCGGTATGTAGAAACCGACTTTGCCGTCCTTGGTTTTCATGCAGTTTTCCGGCCTTTCTCTATATCCTGACGGAGGTGAAAGGACCGTGAAACACAAGAAAAAGAAGAAAGGAATCAACCCGTCCGCCATGCGCTGTCAGTATTGCGGCGGCACTGTTGTGCTGCGCTCCGCAGACGGCATCTACCATGAGAACCACAGCCATACCATGCTATATGTTTGCAGTAATTATCCGCGGTGTGACGCTTATGTCCGCACCCATCCGGGCACGAATATCCCCGTCGGCACATTGGCTAACCGCGAGCTGCGCACGCTTCGGAATCAGGCGCACCACTATTTCGACCAACTATATCTGAGCGGTTTGATGAGTAAGCAGGACGCCTACCTGTGGCTGGCAGGGCTTCTGCAGGTACCGCTTTCCAAAGCGCACATTGGTTTTCTCGGCGAATATTACTGCAACGAGGTCATCGCCGAAAGCAAGAAGCTCCTGGAGCATCGCAGGAAACAACAGCCGGCCGGATTTCGCCCATGCAAAGGAGGCGAAGCATCATGACGCTTACACAACCCCAGCAGAGAAAAGTGGAGCAAAACCTCGGGCTGGTCGGGAAGGTGATCAAGGACAAGGTCCATAATCCCGGTCAAAACAGTATCTACAGTTACGATGACCTCTATCAGATCGGCTGCATTGGCCTCTGCAAGGCGGCATACAGCGATAAAGGAGGATGCTTCTCTACGTATGCATACAGGCTAATCTGGAACGAGATATGCACGGCGTTGATCTATGCCAACCGTCGGGCGGCAAAGGAGTGCGAATTGATCCCGGAGGTGCTCGGGAAAGAAGATAGTTTAGACGAGCATCACGAACTGAGTATGATACTCGACCGGCTGGAGGCCAACGCTTCCGAGGCGATGGCGAAAGGCATCCGGGCGATCCGTCTCAGCGCCGAAGGCTATTCCCACGCGGAAATCGGCAGCATCCTCGGGGAAAGCGACAAATGTGTCGCCGCCCGAATCTCCCGCACCAGGAAATATCTCAGGTCGCATCCGGACCTTGCGGCATTCTGATTTATGCACAATTGAAAACGATACAACAAACCCGCCCTCCCCAGTATAAACACTGCGGAGGGCGGGTTTTGCATTTTGGAGGAAGTTATGGAACTCTTCAAGAAAAACCGCTGGCTGCTTATCCCGATCCTGTCCTCACTCCTGCTGCTTGTCCTTATGAAAACAGTGCTCTTTCTCGGGTATGTCCCGACTGAGTCCATGGAACCGACACTGAAGAAAGACTCATTTATTCTGGGGACACGGTTGTACGGAGATTTGACCGATGGGGATATTATCATCTTTGAGCGGGATGGGAGGCTGCTTGTAAAGCGAATTACGGCATCCGGCGGCGAAGCTGTCATTCGGAATGGCATTACGCTGATTGTGCCGGAAAACTGTTATTACGTTCAGGGCGACAATGCCAACCACTCCTATGATTCCCGCTTCTGGTCGGACCCGTTTGTAAAGGAGAGCAGCATAAAGGCAAAGCTGCTGGGCTGATTCTTTATTCAGCTATTAGGGCTTTTTAAGACGGCAGATATCGTCCGGTAGATCAAAAACGGCGTTGCTTGCCAAGTGTAAGGTTACTCAATCTCCTGATCCAAATTGGCAAACAGGTTTGACGCAAAAAACTCTTGAATTGTGATCCCTAATCCATCACATAGTTTTTTGATTGTTGAAATCGTTGCGCTGTTGTTGCGTCCGCTGACGATATTGTTGATGGTCGATTGTGTGACGCCGCTCATGCTGCACAATTTATTGATAGAAATGTCCCGCTGTCTGCACAACTCAATGATTCGCATCCGAACCGCTTCTCCGATGTTCATGCGCATACCTCCCTATTACAAAAGAGCATATATAAAAGCACTTGAAAAGATTAACCCTTTTGAGTTATAATTATCTCAAATGAGTTAATGCAAAATTCTTGGCGGCTGGCTTACAATTTATCCATTCAATAGATTGGAGGTCAGACTATGGAATATGGTTATGCACGAGTTTCAACAAAGGAACAGAATGAGCAACGGCAAATCGTGGCACTCATGGCGTTTGGTGTTTCAGGAAAATGCATCTATGTGGACAAACAATCCGGAAGAGATTTCGAGCGACCGCAGTACCAGCGACTGGTGCGCAAATTGAAAGACGGCGATACGCTTGTTGTAAAGAGCATCGACCGTCTTGGGAGAAATTATGAGGAGATTTTGGAGCAGTGGCGCATCATCACAAAGGAAAAAGCAGCAGCCATCGTCGTACTGTATATGCCGCTGCTGGACACCAGAAACAACCGAGATCTGACAGGTATGCTGATTGCGGATATTGTATTGCAGCTCCTATCCTATGTGGCGCAGACTGAGCGAGAGTATATCCGTCAGCGGCAGGCTGAGGGTATCGCCGCTGCGAAATCACGAGGCGTTCAGTTCGGTCGAAAGCCGAAAGAAAAGCCGCCGGAATATCCGACGGTTCTGGAAGCATGGCGTAGGAAGGAACTGTCTGCAAGAGCCGCCGCCACAAGGCTTGGCGTCACGCATAAGACATTTCAAAAATGGTCTGAGCAGGACAGGCTCCGCTGAAAAAAGTACAGGTTTGTAGCCAGCTGCCAAGATCGATTTTTCCATACATTTATTAAAAAATTCTACCATATAGACATAGCAAATGCAACGTTTTACGACGCATATAACCGGAACGCATCAAAAAATACCTGTGGGGAGTAACCTGTACTATGCGACTATGCGCTTGATACCTGCAAGTCGTTGAAGCAATCGGACCTGTCCGGAACGGGTATAACCCTTTCTGGCGGCGCTGCTTTCGGAACTTCACATCCCTGGGATCGATTTCCGTATGATACGGCGTTGCTGCTCAGGATGTGTTGGCAGGCAATACCTGCCGATGTGAGGTATATGACATGATACTCCTTGCCAATTCAAAAAGACATAGTCCTGCAAAAAAGCCCCGTATGACCGGCTTAAAAAGAGCGGGATATTTCACCATTGCAGTTGCTATATTGGCTGCCGTATTGGTGGTCATGGTTGTCAAATCCGGCATCAGCAAAAGTACGAATGAACGGGCGTGTGCGGTTATGAGATCCACCGCACAACTCCAGACGACAATACTGAAAGACCATCTGGAAGAACAGTATGACCCACTGCTGACGGCTTCCGCAATACTGGCAACCGGAGAAGTCTTTGGCAGCGAATCCGCGCGCCCTGCGTTAAACGCCATCAAGCAAACGCACGAGCTGCGCATATTTGGGTTTGCCGATCTTGATGGCAATGTGACCAGCTGCGATGGAGAGGTCGTTGGAAATATCCGTCACCGAGCCTATTTCCAGAACATCGTATACGGAGCCGCTTCTCGGCAATGCGAGTATGTGGATTCAACCCCAATATCCGGCAAGCCACGGATTATATTCGCAAGTCCGGCCTACGATTGGGCAAATCACCTGATTGGCGTTATTTTTGCCAGCAAAGAACTCGATGTTCTGGGGCGCGCCTTGTTTGAAAATGATATATTCGGCTCAGACACTGACTATTTTATTTGCGATGCAGCAGGTAATATCCTCGTATCCAATGAGCCGAAGCATATCCGTGATTTAATCCATGATTCACCCGTGCCGATTTATGAAACGATCCCCGAGTTCAGAGACATGGGTCGAGACAAAGCCGAAAGCAAACAAGTCGAAGTGAATGGAGAGACGCTCTTTGTATCCATGGCGCCCCTGAAAGTGAATGATTGGGAAGTCGGTTGTGTTGTGCATCGTGATGTCGTTACCAAGGAATATGCCGGTGCCGCTCAAACGATTCAGCACATGAGCTATATGATGACGGGCATCATCGGCATAGCCATGGGATATGTACTCCTTCTTGCACTGCAGAGTATTTTGCAAAAGCGGCGCGAGCTACGCGTGATCGGACGGTATAACCAAAACTACAAAACGCTGTTGCGGGAGATGAACTGCACGGTGGTCGAGTATGATCCTGAGAAACTGTCTGTTGATCTGATTGACGATTCCTGCCGTATTTTTGAGCTGGATAAACTGGCAAGAGCGGACAGCTCCTATTGGGAATATCAGGCCCAACATCCGGAATTTGATTTTAACCAGTTAAACGAGACCGCTGCGATTGTGCTGGAGAAAAGAGAACCGCAATCCTTTGAATCCATTTTTAACGGCGTGAATGGCGAACCCCATTGGCTGAAGGTGATCCTGATTCCTCTTCTTTCCGATATGGGATATGTAAAGGTCTTGGGCACGACAGTCGATGTTACGGGGATGCATAAGGAATTTGAGAAAATGGCAGAAACATTTACGGAAATTCCGAGTGGCATCCATCGCTGTTATCTCAGCGACCCCATTCATCTGGAGTATTACAGCGAGGGTCTGTGCAAGATGATTGGCTATACCTATGCCGAGGTCAGCAAAATCTTAGGGCCGGAAATGGATTACTGCCAGCTCATTCACCCTGAGGATCGGTCGGCTTTCGATGATTTTTGCATAGATATGGCAAAAGATGGTGGAAAACGCACCGTCGAGTATCGAATGCTCTGCAAGGATGGTTCCGTTATCGTAGTGTCGGATACCATGGAGGCAAAACGGAAATCGTCCGGAATTATGTACGGTTACTCTGTTGTTTCTGACTTACAGAAATACAAAGAGGTGCAGGCGGAGCTGGAGGCTGAGCTGGCAGAAACCAAGGCAAACCTGGAAAAACTCAAGATCAAGAACTTTACCAGTCAGATGCAGCCGCATTTCTTATATAATGCATTGGCTTCTATCCGGGAGATCGTACTGGATGATCCTGAATATGCGTCAGAGCTGCTGTGTGATTTCACGACCCATCTTCGAGCCTGCTTGCGCTCTATCACTTCCGACGTCTTGATTCCGTTTTCGCAGGAACTCGAAAACATCGAGGCCTATGTACGGATCGAAAAAATGCGCTTTGGCGACAGACTTACGATACGGTATGAGTGCGAAGAACAGGATTTCCACATCATACCCCTAAGTATTCAACCCTTGGTGGAGAACGCGATCCGGCACGGCATTTATGAACGCGGGAAAGACGGCGGAACGGTCATTGTGCGAACGGCCCGCAGGGGAAACAACATTGAGATCGTTGTAGAGGATAACGGCGTCGGATTTGACTACGACACTATCATGCAGGAAATCAAGGATGGCAAGCGTGACTCTACCGGCGTGTTTAACCTGATCTTCCGATTTGAAAAGATCTTGAACGCGACAGTGCAGGTTGAGAGCCGGCTTCATATCGGCACGAGAATTACGGTTTTGATACCCATCAAGGAGGAAGCCTTATGAGAGCAATCTTAGTTGACGATGAACCTTTGATGCTGAAAAGCTTCATGCGGTGCAGCGCCGGAATTTCAGATATCCATGTGATTGCGCAGTTCAGCGGTGCAGAGGAGGCGATTGCCTTTGCAAAGGAGAATTCCTTTGAATTGGCACTGTTGGACATTCAAATGCCGAAGATGAGCGGTATTGAGCTGGCAGTCAAGCTGCGGGAGCTTTATCCGGAACTGTTGGTGGTGTTCATTTCCGCCTATGATGAATATGTAAGAGACTCCAACGCCATCGGTGGGGACGATTATATTGTCAAGCCATATAAAAAGGAAACCATTGAATGCATGGCAAAGAAAATGGTTTTGCTCTCCAAGCGCCAGCAAAAGAGCATCTATCTTCAAATGTTTGGCAGATTCAATGTGCTGAAGAACGGCGTTCCTCTCCCAATCTCCGGAAAAACAAAAGAAATTCTGGCATTGATCGCCTGTAAGCGCGGCAGGGAGATCAGCAATGAGGAGATCTACACGATCATTTGGGAAGGCCGGGAATACAGCAACGAGCACATGAAGACCTATTAAAATGCCCTGGGCCGTCTGAAGCGTATCCTTGCAGACAGCGGGGATGGAAATCTTCTTATCTCAACGCCACATGGGCAGATGCTCAATATGGACCTGTGCGACTGTGACTACTTCGACTGGTTGAACAGGAACATTGACAGCCAGAACCGTTTTGAAGGTGAATTTCTTTCGGAATACTCCTGGGGCGAGTCCATCTTGGCCGACCTGCTGAATATGGAGCATATCTGAGCTGATACGGAAGCAGAACAAAGAACGAAGTGAAAACAGGTGCTTGTCATCATTGGGATGGCAGGTACCTGTTTTTTTATCTTGCGCAAATCGCGAAAAATGGCTGTGGTGTTGGTATGGCGTTTCTACCAATTTATTATAATAACGAAGCTCTTTGAAATATTGATAGGAATGACATCACTTCTATCAAAAACAAGAATTTGGTTTCCTGAAACCGATTGGAAGGGAAAAGAGGTATGCAGCTAAAACGAGATACAGATTATGCGCTTCGCTTGCTGCTTTGTGCCGCAAAGCAAACATGCGGGAAGACATCTGGAATATCATTACAGGACTTGAGTAAGGAGACGATGGTCCCGACAACAATTGCAAATCGTCTGTGTTTGAAAATGACGGATGCAAATTTGCTGCGAGCTGCAACTCATTCCGGAAAAACGAAGCGTTATCTGTTAGGTAAGGGAGTCATGAATAAAACGCTTTACGATGTGATTTGTGTGGTTGAAGAGCACAACGATATATTTGCGGTGTTCGACCGGTCAACAGAACTGTTTTCCAGCGGGGGCTCTTATTTTCAAATGGTGGAACAGCAACTGGAAGATGCCCTGAACAAGGTAACTTTGCAGCATCTGATAGTTAAAAGAAAACCATTGCAGAAGGCCGGACTACATAACAAGAAGCATACTCCCATTGTGCAGCAGAACAATTTCCTGGAAGGATGAAAAGAACGAGATGACAGACAAGGAACTAAAGCGACTCAGCCGCGTTGAACTGATCGACATCATCTATGAGCTGCAAAAGCAAAAGGATGCGGCGGACGTGCGGGTGGCACAGCTTCAGGAAAAACTGAATCAGCGCGAATTGTGCATTGCACAAGCCGGTTCCATTGCGGAGGCGGCTATCGGTCTGAATGGCGTTTTTGAGGCTGCACAAGCCGCGGCAGATCAATACCTGCATTCTATTCAGATAGCTACATCCAGCATTCAGCGCAAATTGGATGCTGCGGAAGCACAGCGGAAAGAGATTATTTCCAGTGCTGAAGAAGAAGCAAATCGCATTGTCCGTGAGGGTGAAAACAAGGCGCGAGCCATTGTCGAGGCGGCGGAGAGACAGTCGTCCGAAAAATGGGACTGCTTTGAAAAACGCGCAAGGGAACTCATTGCCGCACACACGGAATTGCAGAGGCTCATTAAGAGAGGCGGATAACAGATGAAATCATCGAAAAAGGCATCCGTTGAACTGCCGACCACAGAGCAGATCGAGAAAGAACGGGCCCGCCTGCGGCACAAAAGCCGATACAGCCGGACACTGCGAAGCACAATCGCGATTCTCGTCGTAGTAGCGGCAGTTGCTGTATTGGTGGCAACATTGTGGATGCCGGTACTGCGTATCTACGGGAGCTCTATGGCCCCTACACTAAATGATGGGCAGATCGTAATCTCCTTGAAAACAACCGATTTCAAGACAGGAGATATTGCCGCATTCTATTATGGAAACAAGCTGTTAATTAAGAGGTACATCGCCGGAGCGTCGGATTGGGTTTACATCGATGAGGATGGAACTGTTTCCGTGAACAGCATAGAACTGGACGAGCCGTACCTCGCAGAAAAAGCACTCGGGCAGACAAATATCGATATGCCGTACCAGGTACCGGACAACCGCTATTTCCTGATGGGAGATAACAGGGATGCTTCTGTCGACTCCAGAAATACGGCGGTAGGCTGTGTATCAGAAGAACAGATTGTCGGCAAGGTCGTTTTCTGCATTTGGCCGATAGACCGATTTGGCCCAGTTCGATAGCAAAGGGGGGATTCATGTGAAACAGCGTCTGGCAGAACAGATAATCAGCTATCACGACGCTCATACTCGCAAAAAGCGATGGAAAAGAATTGTTATGGTTCTAAGCTGCATTGTGGTGCTCTGCACGACTTATGCCTTAATTTTGCCTGCGATCACCATGACGCAGACTCCTGACTGCGGGAAGGAAGCTCACAGTCACGAGGACGCCTGCTATGAAACGATAATTGAGTGTTCAGACTTGCATTGCTCGCAGCCTGAGCACAGCCATGACGATGCCTGCTATGATGCAGAGGGCAAGCTAATATGCGGGTATTCGGATTTTGTAATTCATCAGCACGATACGAATTGTTTTTCTAAAAGCGGAGAGCTGATTTGTACGCTGCCGGAGATCCAGAAGCACGCACATACAGAAGCGTGTTATGAAGCACAACCGGAGTTCCTTTGCGGTGCGGACGCGCTTGAAGGTCATCGACATTCAGAGCAATGCTACGAGCAAAGGCAGGTATTGAGCTGCCAACAGGAAGAAAGCGAAGAACATTCACATGGGGAAAGCTGCTATACGGCAGAAAATGAACTTGTTTGCGGCAAAGATGAGCAGGAGCCCCACAGCCATACGGAGGTATGTGGGAAAGCTCAGCAACGTCTGATTTGCACGCGAAAAGAGGCTATTCCGCATGAGCATACAGCGGACTGCTATTCAAACGGCATTCTCGTCTGCGGGATGATGCAGACCCTTTGCCACCAGCATAGCGAGGGCTGCTTTGCTTCCGTTGAAGAAAAGAAGAATCTGATCTGCGGCAATGATGAGCATGTACATGAACCCGCATGTTATGGCACTGTGGATACGCCGGAAGCTGCTTATCACTGCGGCATGGGCGAACATCTTCATAAAGAGGAGTGCTATGACGAAAACCATGCCCTGACCTGCAGCATCCCAGAGCATACCCACACAGAGGAATGTGTGGAGAATACTCCCTCTTTCACCTGCGGACTGTCGGAGCATACCCACACAGAGGCGTGCAAGGATGCACAAGGGACACTTATTTGCCGGCTGGAAGAGCATACGCACAATCCGTTCTGCTTTGCAAAGCGTGGTGCACCGCCCATACCGGGGCGTGGCAACAACTTCACCTATGAGTATGATTCTTCCGGCCTGTCTGCCACTTTGGTGCTTCAAGACGGGAATACAAATTATGCACCCGATCAGTATCACCTTCGGATCGAGCGACAGAATCCGGATGAATATGCGAATGCTTTAAGAAGCTTTACCGTGCATGGGCATGAAATTGCGGAAGCGGCCATTTACAAGATTAGTCTGGTCAGGAACGACAACGGCCAAAGCTTCACCCATCTGAACAGCGGATATACGCTTGAGATGCAATGGCAATCCGGTCTTTTTACAGAAGTAAATCCTTCGGATAACCTGATCTTTGCCTATTGCCGGAATCCCAAGAACGAGCCAATCGAGCTGCCTAACTGCCAGGTAACCTATGATGGCGGCGGAAATGTAAGCTCGCTGAACACGTCCGGGAACTACTATCCCAGCAGCGGAGAGTTTCTGTTTGTGCGCTCAATTGCTCCAAACGGGTTGATTGCCGGACGGTATAGCCTCACCTATAACGATGTCCGGGATCGCTTTATGCTGGATCCGGAGTATTCCCGCTACTACAACGCAAGCAGCCCGCTTGGCACGGCTGGGAGCTTTCATATTGTTGCTTTCAACGAAGCCCGGCTGAGTGCCCACACGAATGGGAATGTGTTGGCAAGCGCCTTATACGCTTACTCCAATTTCGGTACAAATAATTTCCCGGATGAGCTGAGCTGTGTTCAGGATTATCGACATGTCAGCCACACGAACGCTGCAAGCGATAACCATGCGCTGGCAATAGGCAGCGGCAATACGATTGGTTTCGTGGATAACGGCAATGCGTTTTCTATCAATGGAACAAAAAATGACAAGCCGGTCAATCTGATTCAGGATGTGAACACCGCAGAACATCCCTTTGTCGATCTGAACCGTGTAAGGGCGGAAATCAGTCAAATCTCTGCCACACTGAACAGCTTCCATGCAGCCAATCTGAGTTACCAATCTGCACAGGAGCTGAATACGGATCACAGCAAGCTCACTCTGAGAACTCCGTCCGTGGTCGGCGTTGCTTCGTACGCTGCATCCGAGCTTGCGTCAACACTCGGCGGCTATGTGCAGATTGATGGTTTCCGCACCGGCTATAACGGAACCGTGATAATCAATGTGGACTGCGCCGGCGCCTCCGTGATCAATCTGCCTCAGGCGAGAGTTGTGATTGACGGTCAACTGCAGTCAACCAGCGAGGTCACGGAGTTTTATGCAGGGAAGGTGATCTGGAATTTTGTAAACGCCAACGGTGTTACGATCAACACGCACCTGATGACAGGTGCAGTGATAGCGCCCGGCGCAACGGTCAATATCAACCATAATCTTAACGGTACTGTCGTGGCGGACAATATCAATGTGAGAGCAGAATCCCATCGAACGGATTTTGTCGGAAAGATTACGGAGCCGGAGGAGGAGCCGGAACCGTCAGAATACCACATCTCGGTGCGCAAGATTGAGACTGGATATGCCGGGACAGCGTTACAGGGCGCAGAGTTTGATCTGTATCAATGGAAAAACAATGCGTGGTCAAAGGTTAATCAAGCGCCATTGATAACAGGTGCCAACGGAATGGTTAAGCTTCAGCCTTTGGAGGCGAGTGTAGCGTACAAGCTTGTTGAAACAAAGGCTCCCCCTCATTATGTGCTGAAGGACAATGCAGCTTTCTTCTGGCTCCGGGTGGATGGAAATCAAACTGCGCCGAATTCCAAACCGGATGGCTTTGTCGGAAAAGCCGTCGAGATTGGGGGTAGCATCCTGATTTCCAACGACAAAGCCGAGGAGCTTTACACCACAATTACAGTTAAAAAGCTCTGGAAAACAGAGGAAGGCGCGGATTTACAATCTGTCCCGGTGGAAACCATTGCGGTAACGGTCTATCAGATTCCGGATGGGAATGAGGGGGCCAAGGTGGAATGGACACAGTTAACTCTCTCTGCGGCGAATGGATGGGAGGCTGTTCTATCCAACTTACCCACGACCGGTGAGGATGCAAACGGAAACTCCGTTACCTTTGATTATTCCGTTGAAGAAATCCCGGTATCGGGTTTTGAAACGAGTTGTGAGCGTGTGGAAAACCTCTTTACTATTACGAATACGCGCAAGCAGCAGGAATACACCCTTCCGGAGACGGGAGGGGCCGGAAAATACTTATTTACAACAGGCGGCGTGCTTTTCTTGATGGCAAGCCTTCTGCTCGGATGTTGCCAGAGCCGCAAAAGGGAAAGGAGGTGCCGGTAGCCTCCAGCAATAGCAAAACCATGCCGATAACTCATTCACAAGAAAAGAACACAAACAAAGACAAAGGAGACCACCAAAATGAAACGTATTTTTGCCCTTATGCTGGCACTTATGCTGGTGCTTGCGCTGAGCGTCACCGCCTTTGCAGCAGGCCCGTATACCATCACCATCAACAATTCGGCAGCAGGCCACACCTACGAGGCATACCAGATCTTCGCAGGCGACCTTGAAACTGCAAACGGAAAGACTGTCCTCACAAATATTACCTGGGGCAGCGGGGTTACTACTCAAGGACAGGCAGCGCTCGGCGATGCGGCTGCAAAGGCAGAAAGCCTGACTACGGAAGAAGATGCACGTGCCTTTGCCAAGGCTGTTGCGCCTTATCTGACCAATCCTTCTGTGAGTACTGCCGGAGCCGGCACATATACGATTGCCGATCTGGATCCCGGCTATTATCTGATCAAGGACAAGGATAATACCCTCACCAATGCAGATGACTTCTATACGGCATACATAATGAAGGTCGTCGGAAACGTGACCGCAGCTCCGAAGGGCGATAAGCCGACGCTGGACAAGCAGATCAAGCATAACGAAAACGGCGAATGGGGTGTTGTGGGCGATAACCAGATTGGAGATACCGTTGAGTTCCGTACCATTACAAAGGTTCCCAATACATCGGGCTACACAAAATACGACTATATCATCCACGATACCATGTCTGCCGGACTGACTTCCAATGTTAAGACCAGCGCAGATATCACGATCAAGGTCAACGATGCAGCCGTGCTCCCTGCCGAATATTACACCGTAACCGCAAACGGCAATCGCTTTTCCGTCCAGGTCGATATTCTCAAGGCGATTCAGGATGGAAAGCTGGCTCATGACAATGAGCTTTATACTTACTATACCGGTGTGCTGAACGCTGACGCCAAGGTGTATGACGAGGGCAAGCAGGATAACGCGGCTTATCTTGAATACAGCAACAATCCCAATGTTGACACTGATAAAGGAAAGACCCCTGAAAAGAAAGTCTATGACTGGACGTTCAAGATGGGCATCAACAAGGTGAATGAAAACGGCGGCCAGTTGACCGGCGCGAAGTTTGCTCTGTCTAAAAACGGTACTCTCAAGGTTGCGGATATGAACTGCAATGATGAAGGCATTCCTGCTGTTACCACGGGGCTTATTGGTATGGTGAAGATCTCCGATGGCGAATACCGCGTTGCAGTGGACGGCGACACGAACGTTGTTTATGTGGTTGATGCCGGCAATCCTGTTATCAAGGGACTGGACGATGCCATTGACTATTATTTGTACGAGACAAAAGCGCCCGCTGGCTACAACCTGATGTCCGAACCTGTACATTTCGTAATCTCTGCTTCCTATGCGGCGGATGGCTCCAATTACACGAGCGTGACTGTCACGGTTGGCGCGGCTGCGGCGTCTGATACTCTGAGCGCAAATGTTGTGAACAAATCCGGCTCCACGCTGCCTGAGACCGGCGGCATCGGCACCACGATTTTCTATGTGCTGGGCAGCCTGTTGGTTGTTGGCGCAGGTGTTGTTCTGATTACCAGAAAGCGTATGGGCAAGTCTGAGAACTAAATCGGAAACTTATTAAAATGCTGCAAAAGGGCGGAGTGCACCGCACTCCGCCCCACACAGCAGCAAGGAGAACCCTGCAAATGAGGAATAAATTAACTACAATTCTATTGGTTCTGGCTTTTTTTGCAGGCTTGTCCTTGCTTCTGTACCCGACCGTAAGCGACTACTGGAATTCCTTACACGCCTCTCAGGCTGTTGCAGACTACGCAGAAAATGTACGGAATCTCGAAGCAGAGAAATACGAACAGGTTCTGCAAGACGCAAGGAATTATAACCAAATGCTTCCTTACAAGCATACTACATTTGCACTTTCGGAGGAAGACAAAGTAGCATACGATACGCTCCTTGACATCAGCGGAACCGGTGTTATGGGGTATATTGAAATACCAACCATCAATATCTCGCTGCCGGTCTATCATGGAACGGAGGACGCCGTCCTTCAAATTGCTGTCGGGCATTTGGAATGGTCAAGCCTTCCTGTGGGAGGAGAGGATACGCACTGTGTTCTGTCCGGGCATCGGGGGCTTCCGAGCGCAAAGCTCTTTACGAATCTTGATAAGCTGGTGGTGGGAGACAAATTCGTCATGCGTGTGTTGGACGAAGTGCTGACCTACGAAGTGGATCAGATTTTGATTGTTGAACCCACTGATGTATCGACTCTCATAATTGAAGCGGGAAAAGATCTCTGCACGCTGGTCACTTGTACGCCTTACGGGATCAATTCTCACCGACTGCTCGTTCGGGGCCACCGAATCGAGAATCAGGAGGAGGCGCAGGCCATCCGCGTGACCTCGGATGCCATTCAAATTGAGCCTCTGATCGTTGCGCCCGCCGTAGCGTTGCCAATGCTTCTGGTATTGCTGATGATTCTGCTTGTATCGGGAGGAAAAACGAAATCTGCTGGAGGGAAGAAAAATGCGAAAACTGAGTAACCGCGTCATATCATGTCTTCTCTGCCTGATATGTATGCTCCCCCTGTCCCCTGTTCAGGTGTTTGCCGCCGGAGCGATTGATGTGAATAAGGCTGTTCATCTCAAAATCCAATACATTCATGACAAGACTCCGGTATCGGACGTGCCCGTTGACCTTTACTATGTTGCCAGTGTCGATGCCTATGGTGAGTTTACGCTTGCCGGTGATTTTCAGAAATATCCCGTCGTGGTCAACGGCTTGAGCACCGATGCGTGGAGGACCCTTGCAGAGACGCTTGCCGTGTATGCAGACAGAGACCAGCTCAAGCCGCTGGACAGTGGGAAAACAAACGCGGAGGGAAATCTCTCCTTCCCGAATAAACAGCCGAGCCTCAAGCCGGGGTTGTATCTGGCCGTGGGGCGAAAACTTGTAAAATCCGGCTACACCTATACGACCGAGCCGTTCCTCGTTGCCCTTCCCAATCTGGACAGGGAGAACAACGCATGGGTGTATGATGTAACCGCGACCCCGAAGCACACACAAACAGAAAATCCGCCCGCGCCGCCCGAGCAGACGGTGGAACGCAGAGTTTTGAAGATCTGGAAGGACGATATTCCGCAGTCTCGACCAAAGGAGATCGTCATCCAGCTTCTCAAGGACGGTGTTATTTACGACACGGTGACGCTGAATGCGGTAAATAACTGGCGCTATACTTGGGAAAAGCTTCCCGCATACAACAAGGATGGCTCCAAGATCGTCTGGAGCGTTGTGGAAAAGGAGCCTGAAGGCTACACCGTGCTCATCGCCAGAGACGGCGTCACGTTTATCGTCACGAATACGTATGCGCCCGACAAGCCGATGACACGCACGGTTGTCAAGGTATGGGATGACAAGGGCTACGAAAACCACCGTCCGAAATCGGTGCAGGTGACCCTCCTGCAAAACGGAACGGCCTACGAAACCAAGACGCTGAGTGAAGCAAACGGCTGGCAGTATACATGGGAGAACCTGCCGAGGTACGACAAAAGCGGCAGGGAGATCACATGGACGATCCGCGAGTCTGCGGTTTCCGGCTATGTTTCCAGCACTCGCCAGAATGGGTTTACATTCGTTTTGACAAATACGCTGGACAAGCAAAAGCTGCCGCAAACCGGCGTCCTCTGGTGGCCGGTGCCGATTCTTGCAGCGGCAGGCTTTGCATTCCTGATTACAGGAACTTTTTCCAGAAAGAAAAAAGATGATGAGTAAACAAGGAAAAATGTGTGTGGGAATTGGGCTGCTGCTCCTGGCAGCAGCTCTTTTTCTTACCGTTTATAATTTTTGGAACGATGCTATGGCAAGCGTTTCTTCCAATACTGCTCTTGAATATTTGAAACCTGATAACAAAGAGCATACCGGTGTGAGCCTGCCGGTACTTCCGTCAGGCGAGACTTTGGAGGAAGCGTACCTTCCGGATTATGTCTTGAACCCGGAAATGGATATGCCGGAGAAAGAAGTTGATGGGCAGAGGTATATCGGCGTCCTGAGAATCCCGGTACTGTCGCTTGAGCTGCCGGTCATCAGTGAATGGAGTTATTCTGGGCTGAAGGAATCTCCCTGTAGATACATCGGCTCCGCGTATCTGAATAATATGGTGATTGTTGCTCATAACTATTTCAGTCATTTTGGGCATCTGAAAGACCTGTCACAGGGAGACGAGATAACCTTTACAGATGTGGACGGGAATATGTTCAGATACGAGGTCATTGAACTTGAAACACTTTCACCCTTCGCCATTGCAGAGATGACAGGCGGGAATTGGGATCTCACACTGTTTACCTGCACGGTTGGCGGTCAGTATAGAGTGACTGTTCGCTGTGTGCTGGCGAACGGCGGAGCTTAACTACTGAGAGCCTTTGCAATGCCTTCGGCAATGGCGACCCTGTGTTATCCGTCCTGCCGTTCTGCTTTTGACGGCCAAGGCCTTGTTTGGATTTTTGTTTATTGGCGACCACAACAAACGTAATAGCAATTTTCACAATTCAAGCAAAGCAAAAGAGGTGCCTGTCATTCCAATGATGACAAACACCTCTTTCGTGGATTTATCCCGTTTGAATTTCGGAGCAGCTGTGATCTGTTTTTTAAATAGGTGTTCATGGGCGGCTTCCGTTATAAATGCTGCGTCTCAATTTGCTCCATAACATCAAAATGGTTTTTCTCATACCGGATAAGCCCGTCCCGCTGCATGAGGGACAGCTCGTTGGAAAGCGCGCTGCGCTCTACGCTGAGATAATCCGCCAGCTGCTGGCGGTTGTAGGGAATATCAAAGGAATAGCTGCCGGTGCGCTTGATACACTCCGAAAAGTAGGACAGCAGCCGCTTTCGAATGGACTTGGAGCCGGTGTGCAGCACCCGGCGGGAGAGCTGCAAATTTTTCTCCGAGCAAAGCGTCAGCAGGTTCCGCACAAGCCGTACATGGCGCGGGCAGACATTGGCGCAGGGTTCCAGTACGCGCCTGATATTCAGCAGCAGCGCTCGCGTATCCTCGGCGGCGGTCACGTTGACCATCAGCGGCTCGCCCGGCACGCAGGCGTACGCCTCCGCAAAGACGCCGCCGGGGCCGATGCTGCTCAGGACGCTGTTATTGCCCCACACGTCTCCCATTTCAATGATGACCCGGCCGGAGAGCACCACGCCGATCTGCTCCGTGGCAACCCCCTCTGGGAAAATAATCTCGCCCTTTTGAAAGGCGTGCTCCTTCGCGTGCAGGCAACCGAGCATTTCCTCAATGTCCGACGGCTCCATTCCGCGAAAAAGCCGTGTGTTTGCTAAATTGATCTGCATATTTTTTGCCTCCATGTTGGTGTGCCAACGGACTTTCATAAATTATGATAGTAGAATAAAATCACAAAGTCAAGAGAAACCGCAAGGGGGTATCAAAATGATTCGAAGGATCATCCAGATCGATCAGGAAAAATGCAACGGCTGCGGCGCCTGCGCCGCCGCCTGTCACGAGGGCG
>OLGZ01000307.1_pt1 | contig 43050 bp, 37 predicted proteins | sample 1605981 | NCBI WGS metagenome assembly OLGZ01 (sample SAMN03283291) | human gut metagenome | biome: human-associated habitat; material: feces | host: Homo sapiens | place: Peru | collected 2012 | reverse complement strand
TAACAGATGAAATGGAAGATTTAATATCAGAAAACGATAACTCTGGAAATGGAGGCAACTCTGGAGGTTCACAAACAACCGTAGAAAATGTAGTAATACCAGAAGGCTATTACTATGTTGGTGGAACAAAAGCAAAAGGCCTTGTTATTTCAGATAATGTAGCAGATAAAGAATTAGACAAAGGAAAAGAAAATGTAAGAAGAGATTTATCTGGAAACCAATGGGTGTGGGTGCCAGTAGAAACACCAAGTAGCTTATATACAACCGTAACAGAAGGAATAGCACTTTCAGGAAGTACAGGAGTAAAAACTACAAAATATACAAATTCAGGAATAATAAGCGGAAAAACAAGAGGATTACCTGGAAGTACAAGTTATAGAGAGCCAGATATATTAACTGATTCAGGTTATGATGATATAAATTATGCAAAAGCAGGATTTAGTAATCTGGCAAATATGGCAGAGACTATGGTAAGTGACTATGAAGAAATGATAGCAAGTTTAGAGAAGTATAAAGGATTTTATATAGGAAGATATGAATTATCAGCTAAAGGAGAGAAGACAGGAGCAACTCAAACTGATGAAAATTGGTATAGATTATATAAAAATTGTACTACACTTGCAGTAGGTTCAAAAGTAAAAACCAGAATGATATGGGGACTGCAGTGGGATGCAACATGTAATTGGTTAGATAACTCTGGATTCAATATATTTGATTCAAATACTTGGGGAAATTATCTTTTTAATAATGTAGAAGGACATGGAAGTAAGAAAAATACAGGTTTTAGTGAGAGTTGGAAGGCAAATAATATCTATGACTTTGCCGGAAACTGTTGGGAATTTACCCAAGAAGCGCTCGTCACCTACCGCAGAGCTGACAGAGGAGGCGGCTATGGCGATCGTGGTTCTGCCACTCCAGCTTCTGATCGTACCAACAGCAATCATACCGGCACCAGCAGCAGCAATGGTTCTCGCCCTACTTTATATTTGATACCATGAGATATGGAAGCGATGAGTTCTAAATAAGAACTCAAAACTTCAATGACAAGAAATTAACATAAAGATGACTATGCACCTAAAGCATAGTAAATAGAAATACTATGTGGAAAATTTTAGGTGGCACCCATTTGTAAAATGGGCCACACATCTAAAATTTTCCACTTAATTTTTGAGTGTAAAAAAATTTAAAATTTCAATTGACTTTTTTTCTTTTTAAGTGATATAATAGACAAGCTGATAAAAAAGAGAGTAAGGGTTGTGAGAAGAATTTAGTGTTCTTTTCCAACCTGATTTGTGTCTTTTTAAGCAGAAAAGGGGAGGAATGAAATAAAAAATGGAACAAGAAAATATACTTGAAAAAGAAAAAATAGGCAAACTAATATTAAAATTTTCTATTCCTTGCATTGTTTCAATGTTGGTAAACTCATTATATAACATAGTTGACCAAATATTCATTGGACAAGGTGTAGGATATTTAGGAAATGGTGCTACAAACGTAGTATTTCCATTAGTAATGATAGGATTAGCTTTTTCTCTAATGTTTGGAGATGGTGCATCAGCATATCTAAGTTTAAAACTTGGAGAAAAAAAGAAAAAAGAAGCAGAAACAGGAATTGGCAATGGTATACTATTATCAACAATTGTATCGATATTTTTCTGTATAATTACATTAATATTTTTACCACAATTTTTAAAATTGTTTGGATGCACAGATAATTTAAAAGATTTTGCAATGAAATATGGAAAAATTATAGCAATTGGATTTCCTTTTTCTATGATTGGAACAACTTTAAATTCAATAATTAGAGCAGATGGAAGCCCTAAATATGCTATGTTTAGTATGGTTACAGGAGCAATACTAAATACAATATTAGATCCAATATTTATATTTGTATTTCATAAAGGTGTTGCAGGAGCTGCCATTGCAACAGTAATTAGCCAAGTACTTACATTTGTTTTAAATGTTGCATACATTAAAAGATTTAAATCTATAAAATTATCAAGAGAAAGCTTTAAATTAAAAGCTGGAGTATGTAGAAAAGTATCAATGCTTGGAATAAGTAGCTTTATAACTCAAATGAGCATTGTATGTGTTATGACTGCTGAAAATAACCTACTTGGAAAATATGGAGCAAATAGCAAATACGGAGCAGAAATTCCAATTACAGTTTTAGGAATTGTAATGAAAATAAACCAAATATTAAACAGCATAATAATTGGTATTGCTGCAGGAAGTCAACCTATACTTGGATATAATTATGGTGCTAAGAAATATGACAGAGTAAAGAAAACTTTAAAAATTGTTTTAGGATCAAGTTTAGTAATAAGTGCAATTGCATTTATATTATTCCAAACAATACCAGACAAATTAATTTTAATATTTGGTAGTGGTGACGCAAAATATATGGAATTTGCATGTTTAGCATTTAGAACATATTTATTACTTTGCATCTGTAATGGTGTTCAAATTCCATCAGGAATATTCTTTCAAGCAATTGGAAAAAGTACAAAGAGTGCAATATTATCACTTTCAAGGCAAATTGTTATATTAATACCAGCTATGATAATATTAAGTAGCATTTATGGAATAATAGGTGTGCTAAGTGCTGGACCAGTTGCAGATGGATTAGCATTTGTATTGGCTGTTATACTTCTAGTAAAAGAAACAAGAAGTATGAAGACTGATGGAGTAGAAACAGCAAAAGCAGAAAGAAAAGAAATCCCAGAAACAGCTGTAACAGATAATGGAATTGTAATTACAATTGCAAGAGAATATGGTTCTGGTGGAAGATATATTGGAAAATTAGTTGCAGAAAAATTAGGTATTAAACTATATGATAAAAACATAATAGAAAAAATGTCGCAAGAAACAGGATTATCAGAAGAATATATAAAAGACAATGAACAAAAAAGGACTGTTTTTGATAATTTCAATAATGGATATTATGCTGGTTTGAATAATTCAGATGAACTATTTATACAAGAGTCAAACTTTATAAAAGAATTGGCAGATAAAGAATCTTGTGTAATAGTTGGAAGATGTGCAGACTTTATATTAAAAGACAAAAGAAATGTCTTAAAAATATTTGTAAGTAGCAGCATGGAAAACAAGATAAAAAGAGCAACTGAATTTTATCATATGGACGAAAATAAGGCTGCAAAAGAAATTGATAGAATAAATAAATTAAGATCAAATCATTATGAGTACTATACAGAAAGAGGATGGGAAAATCCATCAAATTATGACATTTGTGTAAATAGTGATTCTATTGGAATAGACAATGTTGTAGATTTAATATGCAGTATAGTAGAAAAAAGCAAAGAGTTTGCGGTTAAATAAGGTTATAGTAAAAGAGTGGCTGTTGCAGAATTTGCAACAGCCATTTTAAACATAAAGTAATAAAAATGTTCTGTTTTTTAGTAGTGAAAAATATTTTGAAGGAAGAATTAAAAGATGATAATACAGTTGTCGCAAATTTTGCGATAACTGTATGCTTAAAAAATGAGCATACTGAAAGAGTTAAAGTGTCAAAAGAAGAAATACTTAATTTATTTGAATAAATGTTTAAAATAAAAGCTTTTGGATAACATATTATGGGTGATTAGTATGTTTAAGCCAAAGGCTTTATATTGTGAGAATAATATTGAAAATTATGTGCTTGGAAGAGAACTATTAGAAAAATATGCTGATGTTCCAAAAGTAATAATTGACAATCACAACAATATTGAAGAAATGAGAAAAAAGCAAAATAAGGATTTTGCGGATATGAAGAGAAACTTGATAATAGGTGTTAGAAAAACGCATAAATTTGTTCCAAATCATAAGACATCTGATTTTCTAGTTCCATATACATCTTCTGGTTGTACAGCGATGTGTATGTATTGCTACCTGGTATGTAATTATAATAAATGTGCATATTTGAGACTGTTTGTAAATAGAGAAGAAATGTTAGATAAAATTATAAGAACTGCACAAAGTTCAGAAAAAGATTTAACTTTTGAAATTGGAAGCAACAGTGATTTAATTCTAGAAAATACAATCACAAATAATTTAGTGTGGACAATTGAAAACTTTGCGAATACTTCAAAGGGACATCTAACTCTTCCTACTAAGTTTGATATGGTAGATGATATTCTTCCTTTAAAACATAATGGAAAAGTTACAATTAGAATAAGTGTAAATCCAGAGGAAATCATCAATAAAGTTGAATTTGGTACATCAAGGTTAAAAAATAGAGTTCAGGCTATAAATAAATTAGCAGATGCTGATTATCCTATCGGAATCTTAATAGCACCTGTAATATTGGTAGAGAATTGGAAAGAGCTATATTCAAATTTAATAAAATATTTGTATGAAAATTTAAATGAAAAAGCTAAGAAACAAGCATTTTTCGAAATTATTTTTATGACATACAGCTTTGTTCATAGAGCAATAAATACAGAAGCATTTCCCAATGCCATAGATTTGTATAATCCAGAATTAATGAGAGGTCGTGGTAGAGGAAAATACATGTATAAAGACTATATACGTGAAGAAGGAGAAAAATTTTTAAGAGGAGAAATGCAAAAATATTTTCCGAATAACCAAATAGAATATGTAATATAACTTCGCCCAATAGGGACGCCCCTTTTTGGGCGAAAAGAGAACGAAGACTGAAAAAAAGCAAATTATAAGCCTTATATGTACAAAAAAGTATCCTAGGCTTTATGCTTAAAAATATATGATAGCAAATGTAAAATTAAGAGAAATATAGCTTGACATAAATATTTTTAATTAGTATAATAGATTTTGTAATATATATATTATCGAGAGTGGACGAAAGAATCGGCTTTATGACTCCACAGCAACCTATTGAGTTAGGTGCTAATACCGACAAAGCTACGAAATGTACTTTGAATGATGATTTCTAAAATCGTTAAACTTTGTACTTACGTTAGTACAGAGTTTTTTAGTTTTTTATAGAAAGATTAAAAAATATTTCAATTAGATTAACTTGCTAAAGAAGACGTTCTTGATAAAAAGCATGTCTAATTGAGTGATAGGTTTCGCCCAAAAAGGGGCGTCCCTAATGGGCGAAAGTAGTTGATTGAATAAAAGGAGGAAAATATGAAAAGATTGTTTACATCGGAGAGTGTTACAGAAGGACATCCAGATAAGTTATGTGATTATATATCAGATAGTATTTTGGATAGTTATTTAGCAAAAGATAAGAACGCTAGAGTTGCTTGCGAAACTGTTGCGGGTAAAGGAGAAATTTATATAACGGGAGAAATTACATCGACTGCAAATGTTGATATAGAGCAGGTTGTAAGAGATACTATAAAAGAAGTTGGATATGCTGATAGTGAGTATGATATTGATTACAGAACTTGTAAGATATACATAAATTTATCCAAACAATCTCCTGATATTGCACAAGGGGTTGATAAATCGCTTGAAGATAAGGAAGGACAAGATGTTGAGTCTGAAGGAGCAGGGGACCAAGGTTTAATGTTTGGTTATGCTTGTGATGAAACAGAGGAGTTAATGCCTCTTCCAATTTCGCTTGCACACAAGCTTTCTAAGAGATTGACTGAAGTTAGAAAAGAAAAAATAATAGATTATTTAAGACCAGATGGTAAGACACAGGTTACGGTTGAATATGATGGAGACAAGCCTATAAGGGTAGACACTATTGTAATATCTGCACAACATTTGCCAGATGTTGCTATGGAGGCTCTAAAAAATGACATAATTGAAAATGTTATAAAACCAACAGTTCCAGCTAATTTGTTAGATGAAAATACAAAATATTTTATTAATCCGACAGGAAGATTTGTAATAGGCGGACCTCTTGGAGACAGTGGACTTACAGGAAGAAAGATAATAGTTGATACTTATGGAGGAGCTGCAAGACATGGTGGTGGAGCTTTCTCTGGAAAAGACCCTACAAAGGTTGACCGCTCAGCTTCTTATATGGCAAGACATATTGCAAAAAATATTGTTGCAAATGATTATGCGAAAAAGTGTGAAATACAAATTGCATATAGCATTGGCGTTGCAAAACCAGTATCAATATATGTAAACACTTATGGAACAAATACAATTTCTGAAGAAGAGATTGTAGAAAAAATAAACAAGACCTTTGATTTAACACCAAGAGGAATAATAAATTATTTAGATTTACGAAGACCAATTTACAGGCAAACCACGAACTATGGTCATTTTGGAAAAAAAGATTTACCTTGGGAAAAAGTTATAAAATTTTAATTGATCGGATCAAGGTTAGTGTAAAATTAAAGTAAGCAAAATAAACATAAAATTTTGTCTGCTTTAATTTTTTTGACTGTAAAAAATTGCAAAATGTTTCAAATCAAGGTATAATGGAAAAGAACCATTTTACAATAAGACCATTAAGGAAGTTTGATATGGGAAAACTAGTTGAAGGCCGGTGGGATTGTTCCTACTGCGGAACCAAGGGAATCCTTGGAAGAAACAGAGAATGCCCAAATTGTGGACGGCCAAGAGGAAAAGATGTAAAATTTTACGTTGCAAATCCTAAGGACTATGTCCCAGAAGAAGAGGCGAAGAAAATAAGTCGCAACCCTGATTGGTTATGTGACTATTGCGGAGCCTATAACCCTGATGAATCGGAAGTTTGTAAGACGTGCGGTGCACACAGAGCCGGAAACAAAGACTACTTTGATGTTCAAAGTGAAAACGAAGCAAGAGAAAATGTTAATGGTGAAGACAAGGATAAAGAAAAATGCAATGATAATTATGATGGCAATAGCAATGGCTATGACTATGAAAGTTATAACGATGTGAAAAAATCTGAGAACTACGGCTTGCTTTTGCAAGAAGATGTAGAGGAAGAAAAAGTAGGGTTTCTTCACAGACGTTCAACCCTTATTGCTGTTGGAATTGTTGCCGTAATTATGCTTGTTTGGGGATTGGCACTTATGCTTGCACCAAGAGAAACAACAATGGAGATAACAGGTTTTTCTTGGTCGAGAAGCTTTGACGTCGAGCAAATGCAGACTTTCCACGAAAATGACTGGTATGTGCCCGAGGGTGGAACAGTTACCTATCAACAGATGGAAATTCACCATTACGATTCGGTAATTGATCACTACGAAACCGAAACGCAAGAGGTCGAAAAGGAAAGAATTGCGTACTATGAATATAGTACAAATCTTGTAGACCTTGGAAATGGCTACTTTGATGAGGAAACCGTTAGCACACCTGTATATGAAACTTATTATGAAACTGAGACTTATGAAGTTCCGATCTATAGAGATGAACCTGTCTATGAAATGATGTATTACACTGTAACAATTATATTGTTGCGGTGTCGGTTTTGTTTTTGTAAAAGAATACCAGTAATAAACAAAGATAATTGACATAATATAGAAAAAGATATATACTAGAAATATCAGGGTTAACCTGAAAATAAAAAAGGAGATGCCAGAATGCTTACAAATGATGAAAGAAAAGTCTTGAAAGAGACTAGGGACGACCTTAAGCGGATTCTTAGACGCATCGAGAGCACTTTAGTAATTGATGAAACCAGCAACTACGACGAAATGGAGGACAAAAGCAAAAACGAAGCATACGTTGTTACGCAGTACCTAATGAAACTTGGAGTACCTACATCTGTAACAGGATTTGGGTATATAAAGAGTGGAGTTCTCTATCTCCTCAAAGAAGAAAAGAATAAGAGAGTCCTTGTAACAAAGGAACTCTATCCGAAAATTGCAGAAGAGCACAATTGCACACCGCAAAAGGTGGAACGTGCAATTCGCACTGCAATTAAAAAAGCAGAGGACACCTATACCGAAGAGCTCGATATGCTCTTGTATGGTCGCGAAGATTTAAAACTTACTAACTCGGATTTCCTGACAATGGTTACAGAAATGATCAGAATGGAATTATAACAGCATCTCGGGGGAAGGCCACTCGCAATTGAGTGGCTCTTCCCCTGTCTATATGAAAAAAATTAGTTATTTTTTAATAAAAAACATTAAAATACAATGCAAAATTAAAAGTACTGAGAACATTATGAAGACTGTAAAATGCTGTTAATTTAAAAATTTTGTAGGATAAAAGATTTTTAACATAATTTTTATAGATAAAAGTATTGACTTGGAGTTCACTCAAAGTGATATATATAAATAGTAAGCAATTTGAATATGAAGAAATTTTAAATGAAAATTCAGAATCAACATGTAAAACGTAAATGAAAAATTAAAATCAGCAAGTAAAAAATTCAAATATTAATTTGTGTTGATGGAGAAGGCTGGTATCAAGAAGAAGGAAAAGAAGCAAGAAGGTTAAAACCTGGAGATATAGTTACAATCCCAGCAAACGTAAAACACTGGCACGGAGCTACTGCAAATTCATGGTTTAGCCATATAGCTGTGGAAGTTCCAGGAGAGAATACATCAAACGAGTGGTGTGAAAAAGTTACAGACGAAGAATATGAAAAATTGAAATAACTTAGAAAATTAAACAAACTTTATAAAATATCCCCCCAGGGACCGATTGTGGTCTCTGGGGGAGGTTTTTTTTACAATAGTAGACTAAGATCCCATGCACCGGCGAATCTAAAAAACTCAGATTCAAAATTCGTATGCAAAAGGCCGGGAACTATGGAGTAAAGTAATGATTTGAGTGGACAATAGCGAATGAAACCATCAACACTGCTGTCTACGGCGATTACATGGTCATCATGTAAACCAACCAGAACAATGTAGTGCTCATGATTTACTTCATATTTGTCTCGGTAAGAAGAGATATAATTATTGCTAAATAGACTTTCTTCTAACCTTTCCGACTTTTCTTCTGGGTCTTTACTGAAGCAAATTCTTTTGTCCACTCGTACAAGTACGGGATGTCCACTTAAAAGAGCGTTGAATATGTTGTAAATTGAGTGATATCTGGTGCTCCAATAAGTAAAGGTGAATGGCTTTTTATGATACTTCATGAGGAAGTTATCAATAAAGTAGTAGGGTTTCATTATTTCAGTATAGGCACCAGGGCAACGAAAGCTTTGAAAAGCACAAGGGTGTACAGCATTTCCATCTTCGACATTTTTGGTGTAATTTACAACGACTTGGATAAGTTCTTCGAAACTGATGGAAGGAGTATCATAGATAAGTATAAGTGCATTGTATAATGCCCAAGTCATGTTGTGTGTAGTAGGACTAACTAAGTAGCCAATAATTGTTTTAGAAGGATCCATATAGTCTTTTTCAAAAACAAATTTTTTCTCTTTTGCATAACGAACACTCTTGTCTACGAGTTCAGAGTTGCTACCTTCAGATAAAATACTTTTCCAATTGTAATCATTCAACTGATAGTCGAGAAAATAACAGATGGAATACCAAAGTTGTTTGCCTGTAAACTCCTCCGCTGCTACTAGGTCTTCTTGTGGACCAATACCTATTGGGAATTCAAATTCTTGCAATTCAGAATAGTTGTCTACATTCATGCTAAAAACCTCCTATAATAATATCCTTATAAAAAGGGTTACTTGCAATTATAGCATAGATACTATATAAAAACAAGAAAGAAAATTAAGTAGAATAAATTATATAAAAAGAAAGGTATAAGCTTTCTTTTTTGGATATTCTATGATAAAATGACCAAAATGAAACAGGAATTTTATTAGAAATAGAAAGAATTGTGTATAGATATGAACGAACAAAATTTAAAGAGATTTAATAAATTATTTCCGTGGTTTGCAGGGTTATCTGGAGATTTATTATTTTGGGTTGCAATAGATACTTTGTTTTTAACTGTTGTTAAAAATTTTAATACTTCACAAATTGTATCACTAACGTCCATTTCTCTAATAACTTGCATACTACTTCAGATACCTTTACTTAATATAATCAAGAAAATAGGAAATACAAAGTCTGTAAGATTAGGCTCATTATTACTTTTAATATCAAGTATTTTATTAACTTTAGGTACAGATTACATTATTGTAGTAATAGGAAAAATATTGTATGAAGTGGCATTTACATTTCAAAATATGATAAATGTTGTATTAAAAAATAATTTGGAATTACAAAATAGAGAAAATGAATATATAAAGTTTAGAACCAATGCTAACACAATATATGCAATAGCAACAATGATAATATCATTTGTTGCGAGTTTTATGTTTAATATAAATAATTATTTACCAATGATAGGATGCATAACATTTTGCTTTGTTTGTTTTGTGTTATCTTTCAATATGATTGATTATTCAAACAATAATTGTATTAAAGGTAAAACTTATAAAGAAAATAAGGACAAGCTGAAAAAAATAAATTATTCAAAAATTGTTTTATTTATAATAATATCCTATGGACTTTTTTATCCAATCGTCAATTCAGGACAATCAAATGGAAAATTATTTATACAGCAAGAATTGTTAAAAAATTTTAATGTTGAAAAAACTGCATTGATAATAGGGTTAATATTGTGCATATCAAGGATAGTTAGAGTAATCTCAAATATTTTATTTAATAAAATATATATAAAATACAAAAATAAAGTTGGAGTTATATTATCATTTATATTATCATTATCTCTTTGCTTAATGTTAGGAGGATATTTCATATCTTTCTCAATTATTTTGAAGATTTTAGTTATGAGCTTAGGATATATTATAATTTTATTTATAAGAGACCCCTTTAAGGTTTATATGCAAGATTTAGCATTAAAAAAAGCGGAAAAAGAACAACAGCAGTCATTACTTACTACCTTAGAGCTATCAAGGAAAATTGTAAGGGCAATTATTAGTTTGAGTTTTACTGTGATTTTGGTTAATAATCCAATGATTATAGTAATAACCATTTTAATAATTCTATCAATTGTGGAAATTTTTATTAGTTTGAAATTATATAAGATGATAAAAGATTGTTAGGAGACAAAAATATGAAAAATATTTTGATAATTGGAATAAGCAGAGCAGGAAAAACCACATTAAGTCAAATGTTAAAAGATAAATACAATAGTTATAACTTAATACATAGTGATTCACTAAAATGGGCAATGATTAGGGCAGAAGATAAAGAAAAATATTACAGGATTAATGTTGAAAAACAAAAAGAATTTGAGCATAGTAAATATTTTCAAAAAACATTATTAAAGTTTTTTAATTCATTAATTTTAAAAGATAAAAATCATTATGGATATATACTTGAAAGCGGACAATTAGAACCTAAAATAGTTAAGGAAATGATTGATTTTGAAAATACTATTGTTGTATGTCTTGGACTTGGAAAATTAAATATTGATGAAATGATAGAACTTTGTATTGAACATGATATTGAAAAAGACTGGACATTTAGATTGCCAAGAGAATATCTAAGAAAACATGCTATTGATTGGTATTCTGCAAATGAAATGTTAAAAAAAGAATGTCCTAAATATGGGATTAGATATTATGATACATCTGAGAATAGAGAACAAGTTTTAAATGAGATTATGGATGAAATAAAAAAATTAGTCAGATAGAAAAAATGAAATTTTAAAAGGTAGAAAATTATGAAAAGACTATTAAGAATTACTTTTAACTCTGCAATATTTTCTTTTATACCAATATTGTCATGGTTTATGTTAGGATTACTTGTAGACAAGAATTTAGTGAATGTATTTACACTTACATATCCACTACAATTTATATGGGCATTGATGAAAAGTATATTTGCAACGGGAGCAAATATAAGTAAAGAAAAAAATAAAGATGAAAATGCTGTATTATCAGGAATGACACTTGGAATAATAGTAGGATTTGTTGTATTTGGAATATTTGCTATCAATGTGAAAAAATATGTAGAATTTATGAATATGGATTATGATACATATAAAGAATTTGCTGTATATTCAATTTTGCAATTATATATACATTTGATATTTTCTTCTGTATTAGAAAAACTATACTTTGAAAATAAAGAAAAATTGGCCAATAAATATTGTATGAGATTCAATTTATTAAATTTTGTGATATTGATCTTATCTTCAATAATATTAAAAGATAAGATACAAATAGTAGTTACTACACTAATAGCAATATTAATATATACGGCTTATGTTACAGTAAAACAGTATAAAAAGTTTAAGTTCCAAATTAATATTTTAAATTGCTGTAAGTATGAATCTGTCGAGATATGTAATAATACACTATTTTTTCTAATATTTCTATTTGGACTAAGTAATGCATTAAAATTTGGAGAAAAATATATGCTGGCATTAAATTTTGTGGCATTAATAACAGATACACAATGGGATTCATTTGAGGCTATAAAAACTGTTGCAAAAATAGATATAAGTAAAGAACAATTTTTTTATAAAGATCATAAAATAAATGCATATAAATTATTAGGCATTTTACTTACAACTGTTTTCATAATACTTGTAGTTTCTTTCAGATATTATAATTTAGATTTAAAAATTACAGCTATTTATTTAAGCTTTGAATTAATTAATTTTGTATTGTATCCAGTTTATAGTATAAAAACATGTTATTTGCAGTTAGAAAAGTTTGAAATAAAAGTAACATCTAACAAATTATTTGCTGGAATTTTAAGAATGATAATGTCACTACTAAAAACACCATATTGTACTGGGATAGGACAAGTGACATCATCAATATATCAATTTCTTACCATAAATATGATGTTTCATAGAAATTTTAGAATTGATAAAAATGGAATGATAATAAAAAATGAGAATGATTTATAAATGTAAAACACTATTTTTGAGATATACTATAAATATAAAAAATGAAAGGACTACATATGTCAGAAAAAATAAATGTAAAAGAGTTAAAAAATTTATTTGCAAAAATAAAAAATAATAACAATACTGCATTTGAAGAACTTTATAGTAAATATAGTAAATTAATATATAAAATTGCGTATAGCATATTAAAAAATAAAAGTGATGCAGAAGATGTAATGCAACTTGTATTTGAAAAAATATATTCAATGAACAAAGAAAAACTCCCAACTAAAAATGAAGCTAGTTGGCTATATTCTGTTACCAGAAACGAAACATTAAATTATTTAAAAAGTAATAAAAATAACATTAATTTATATGATTTATATGAAATTGAAGATAATAACAATGAATTAGATAAAGTGATAGAAAGGGAAAAATACAATAAATTAATTAGCAAACTAAATGATGATGAAAAAGAAATTGTTTCTTTGAAAATAATTTCAAATTGTTCTTTCGAAGAGATAGGAAAAGTTTTAAATATGCCAACTGGAACAGTAAAATGGAGATATTATAAAGCAGTAAATACATTAAAATTACTATTAAGCAATTTTACAATGTTTATAATTTCATTTATATCAAGCATTTTTGCTATAAAGAATGAGAAAAAGGAAGCTTCCAAAATTCAAGAAGAAAATATAATGAAAAACAATGAATTTTCTACAGATGAAGATAAAAAACAACAATATGAGCAATCAGAAGAGATACTGCAAAATTCTCAAAAACCAGGAGAGAACACTATCACTAATACTATTGAAACAGCTAGTGAAAATACAGTAAATTATACTGCAATAAGCTTAATGGGAGTTTCAATAATATTTTTGGTATTAACAATAATTTTTTTAATTATTTTCACAAAATACCAACTAAAACAAAGAGATAAATTGTCTAAATAGTAGAAAGGTTAGGTGGGAATATATGAAAAAAACGATAATTATACTAGCAATTATAGCAGTTACAGTAGTAGGGACAATGTATTTGATTGATTCTAACAGAATGAAAAATGGTGAGGAAGTAGTATTTGGAACTTGGGGTAAAAAATATTCAGTAATAGTAAAAACAAACCAAGACGAAAATGTAGTAAAAGAAGAAAAATACTCTAAAACAATTGGAGATACTACAATAGAACTAGATATTCCAAGTGACTGGAATTATAAAGAAATGCAAGTTGCAGAAACTGATAATTACAACTATGCTTTAAAACTCTATAAGAATGATGAAGAAAAGTATGCAATGATATATTTTTATAAAGAAAAATTTGGAGTCTGTGGAACTGAAAGAACATCGAAAAATATAACTTTAAATAATGGAAATGAAGCTATTGTTGGATACTATGCAGGTGATGAAGTATGGGAAGATATTATTATAGGTACCAACAAAAATATTGTAGTAATTAATCAAAATCTACAAAAAAATGAGGCAGATGAAGCAATTGAAATTATAAAAACTTTGAATATAAAGTAAAAAGTTTGAGTATAAAAACTAACTGTATAATTTACTTTTTATACTAATTAGTCAGCTCTAATAATTTTATAATTTTTATGATATAATGTACAAAAAAATTGTAAAAGGAACTACACATGAAAAAGAAAAAAATTATAAAAAAAATATTAATTGCACTACTAGTTATAGTTATAATTATAATACTAGCAACCATAGGAATAGGAAATTATTTTGTTAATTATGCTATATTAAGAACTGGAAACGGTGGAGATAGAGAAGTAAAAAATAAAGAAGCAATAGAAGTGGCAAGTATAGATAATGCAACAGAAAAAATCATAGAAGAAAATCGAAAAGAAGAAAAACAACTTGCTAGTCAATGGACAAGCACCATAAAAAATGAAAAGGTTGAGATTACTGCAAATGATGGAATAACTTTAAAAGGAACCGAATACATAAGAGATGAACAAATTAACGACTGGGTAATTGTTCTACATGGTTACCGCTCAAATCCAGAATCAGTAATTTCAATAGGAAGGCACTTTTCTGAAAAAGGCTACAATGTACTAATTCCATATATGAGAGCCACTGGCGAAAGCGAGGGAGAATATATAGGAATGGGATGGCTGGATAAAGATGACTTAAAATGTTGGATAGAATTAATCATAAAACAAAATAATAATGCAAACATTGTATTACATGGTTCGTCAATGGGAGCTGCAACAGTACTTATGGCATCAGGAGATGAACTTCCAAGCAATGTTAAAGCAATAATAGAAGACAGCGGTTATACATCAGTATGGGATATATTTGCATCAGAAGCTAAGGCTAGATTTAATTTGCCAGCTTTTCCAGTATTAAATATGTTTGAAATAGTTGCAAATTTCAGGGCAAAATATGACATTAAAGAAGCGTCTGCACTAGAACAAGTGAAAAAAGCAACTGTTCCAATATTATTTATTCATGGAGATAATGATGACTTTGTTCCAGAGTATATGTGTGAAAAATTATATGAAGCAGCTAATTGTAAGAAAGATAAATTTATAATACATGGTGCTGGCCATACTGAATCAAGATATAAAGAGCCAGATACATATTATAATAAAATATTTGAATTTTTAAGTGATGTAAAATAAATATTAAAAGCAGATAATTGATTTAATATTCATAATACAATAAATGAATCAACTAAAAAATAAAATATTATTATAATTAGTTGGAGGAAAAGAAGAAAAGAGAATAAATAAGTTAGGAATACTTATGGAGTATTTAATAAGTAAAAGAAAGGATGATATAAAATGAAAGAATTAAAAATTAAAATAAATGGAATGGTTTGTGAAGGATGTGAAAATAGAGTTAAAACAGCTCTATCAGAAATTAGTGGAGTTGAAAGCGTAGATGCAAATCATAATACTGGAATAGTAACAATAAAATATGAAAATAATATAGATGTTAATCAAATTAAAGAAAGAATAGTAGATCTTGGTTTTGAAATTGTAGAGGAACAATAATATGAAAAGCATTATATTAGCAATTGATGGAATGACGTGTAGTGCGTGTTCTAATGGATTAGAAAAATACCTGAATAAACAGAATGGAATTTTTGAGGCAAATGTAAATCTTGTAATGGCAAATGCTACAGTAACTTATGATGAGCAAATTTTAGATCAAGAAAAAATAGAAAAATATGTAAAGCAAGCAGGCTTTAAAAGTTTAGGACAATTTAAAAAAATTGATATAGAAAAAAATAATAAAAAAGAAAAAATACAATTTATTATTTTTACAATTTTAGCAATAATTACTATGTATATATCTATGGGGCATATGATTGGATTGCCAATTTTTAAATTTTTAAGTGCAGAATATAATCCTATAAATTATGCTATATGTTTATTAATTTTAACTATTGCTTTTTTTGGATATGGATATGATATTTTAAAAAATGGTTATAAAAATTTAATTCATAAAATTCCTAATATGGATACACTTGTTGCCATTGGAGTTGTAAGCAGCTTTTTATATAGTTTATATGGAATGTATATGATAATAAAAGGTCATATGCATTATACAATGAATTTATATTTTGAATCAGCTGCAATAGTCATTTATTTTGTTAAACTTGGAAGATATATTGATGGAATAAGCAAAGATAAAACAAAAGATGCAATAAAGAAATTGGTTGAAATTACTCCAAATAAAGCAATAATTGAAGTAAATGGAATCCAAAAAGAAGTAACTCTTGATGAGATAAAAAAAGGTGATGTTTTAATCTCAAAGGCAGGAGATAAAATTGCAGTAGATGGTGAAATAATAGAAGGAAAAACGCATTTAGATGAATCTTTTATTACAGGAGAGAGCAAACCTGCAACCAAAAATGTTGGAGATAAAGTAATAGCAGGAAGTTTGAATTATGATGGTTTTATAAAATATAAGGCTGAAAAAATTGGAAAAGAATCAACAGTATCTGAAATAGTAAAATTGGTTGTAGAAGCAAGTAATACAAAAGCACCAATAGCAAAGATTGCTGATAAAATCTCAGGATATTTTGTTCCAGTAGTTATTATAATTGCTATAATAAGTTTTATTATTTATTTAACTTTAGGGTATGACTTTGGAACAGCATTAAGTACATTTGTTACAGTATTAGTAGTTGCTTGTCCTTGCAGTTTAGGCTTAGCAACACCACTTGCAATAGTTATAAGTGAGGGGATATGCGCAAGTAATGGAATATTAGTAAAAAAGAGCGAAATATTAGAAAATGCTTCAAAAATTAACACTGTGGTATTCGATAAAACAGGAACACTAACCTATGGAAAATTAAGAATTTCACAAATATACAATTACAGCAATCTATCAGAAAAGGAATTAATAAAACTTGCAGGAAGTATTGAAGAAACATCAACACATCCTATTGGAAAAGCATTTTCAGAGTATATGCAAGAAAATAAAATTTCAAAATTAGATGTAAAGAACATTGAAAACATTGCAGGATATGGATTAACTGGTGAAGTAGATAATAAAAAAATAATATTAGGAAATAGAAAAATAATAGAAAAATTTGCTATTGAAAACAATCATTTAGAAGATGAAAAATTATTAGCACTCAATGGAAATAGTATAGTTTATGTTGCAAATGAAAAAGAAATTTTAGCATTGATAGGAGTAAACGACATAGTAAGAAAAAATGCAAAAGATGTTATAAGTAAGCTAAAAAATCATAATATAGAAACTATAATGTTAACAGGAGATAATAAAGAAACCGCAGAAAAAATAGGCGAAGAACTTGGAATAAGTAAAGTAATTTCAAATGTACTACCATCTCAAAAGGCAGATACCATAAAGAAATTAAAAGAAAATGAAAATATGGTTATGATGTGTGGAGATGGAATAAATGATAGCCCTGCACTAACAAATGCAGACATTGGGGTAAGCGTAAAAAGTGGAACAGATATTGCAATGGATTCTAGTGACGTTATTTTAACAAAAAATGATTTGAATTCAATACTAAAATTAATTACAATTAGTGAAAAAACAATTAGAAATATAAAACAAAACCTATTTTGGGCATTTTTCTATAACTGTTTAATGATACCTATTGCCATAGGCGTATTAAAACCTTTTGGAATTTCTATAAATCCAATGGTTGCAAGTTTGGCAATGGTATTTAGTAGTCTTACTGTTATTTTAAATGCTTTAAGATTAAGAAAATATGAGAATAATAAAAGTAGAAAGGCGTAATACAAAAATAAAATTATGAATGAATTAAAAGGCTTAACTAAGGAAGAAGTAGAAGAAAAGATAAAACAAGGAAAGACAAATAAAATAAAAACTAAGGCTAATGAAAGCACTCTTAAAATAATAAGCAAAAATATATTCTCATATTTTAATTTGATTTTTCTAATATTAGCAATATTACTTATCACATCACAATCATATAGAAATTTAACATTTTTGATTATTGTAGCGATAAATACTTTGATTGGAATTTTTCAACAAATAAAATCAAAAATTACATTAGATAAATTATCATTACTAGATAAAAGTAATTATATTGTAATAAGAGATGGTAAAAAAGAAAAAATAAGCTCCGAAAATCTTGTTGAAGGAGATTATGTGCTTTTAGAGGCTGGAAATCAAATTCCAGCCGATGCCATAGTAGTTTCAGAGAAAATATATGTGAACGAATCTTTATTAACAGGCGAACAGGATGAAATTGAAAAAGATATAAATTCAAATCTCATGTCTGGAAGTTTTGTTGTATCTGGGAAAGCAGTTGTCAAACTTACAAATGTTGGAGATGAGTCTTTTTCTGCAAAAATAATGAAAGATTCGAAAAAAATTAAAGAAACAAAATCGGAAATGATTTCAGCGATTGACAAAATTGTTAAATTTGCAGGAATAGTAATCATTCCAATTGGTTTACTATTGTTTTGGGAGTCTTATAAAGTAAATGGAAACACTTATAAAGAAAGTGTTAATTCAATGGTATCAGCATTAGTTGGAATGATTCCAGAAGGCTTATACTTATTAACAACAGTTGCTTTAGCAATAAGTGCAGGAAGACTTGCTAAAAAAAGAATTATCCTTCACGATATGAAAAGCATTGAAAGCCTTGCGAGAGTTGATGTTTTATGCGTTGATAAAACAGGAACAATTACAAATAATAAAATGAAAGTATTAGACATATTTGATGAAAAAGAAGCTAGTTTAATCAAGCAAAGAGAAAATTCAAAATTAGAAATTCTTGCTAAATATATTAATACAATAGATGACAATAACATAACAATGGATTCTATAAAAGAACAGCTAGATGGAATTTCTTATGAAAAACTATCTAATATAAGCAAAGAAAATTTTAATTCAAAAAATAAATTTTCATTCATTAAAATTGATGAAAATTTAACATATAAATTAGGAGCACCAGAAATATTATTAGACAAAACATTTGAAAATATGCTTAATAAGAAAGCAAAAAATGGAGAAAGAATACTTGCATTTGTTAAAGAAGAAAATAAAAAAATCGTTCCTATTCTATTTATAAGCTTAAAAAATGAAATAAGAAAAAATGCAAAAGAAATTTTTAAATTTTTCGACAACAGAAAAGTTGAAATTAGAGTTATATCAGGTGATAATCCAATTACAGTATCATCAATTGCAAAACAAGCAGGAATAAAAGGATATGAAAAATATGTTGACTGTAGAGAGTTAGAAAGCTATGAAGATATAAAAAGAGCAGTAAAAAAATATACTATTTTTGGAAGAGTAAATCCTAATCAGAAAAAGCAAATAATTCAGGCTTTAAAAGAACATAAATTAAAAGTAGCAATGACAGGTGATGGAGTAAACGACATTTTAGCAATGAAAGAAGCCGATTGCTCAATTGCTATGGGATCTGGTTCAGATGCAGCTAGAGAAACAGCACAAGTTGTATTACTTGATTCAGACTTTGGAAATATGAGAGACATAGTTTATGAGGGAAGAAAAAACATCAATAATATAACAAGGTCAGCATCATTATTTACATATAAAAATATATTCTCTTTGTTACTTTCTGTATATTCAATAATTTTTGCAATGCAATATCCACTAGAGCCAAACCAAGTATCATTAGGTAGTGCATTTACAATTGGAATACCTGCATTTTTACTAACATTTGAAGAAAATCAGAAAAAACAGCAAAACAGCAATTTCTTAAGAAAAGTATTTAAAAATTCACTTCCTGCTGCAATAACATCATTCTTAGCAATTGTGGTTATGGTTAGATTTTCTGTATTGTTTAATGTAGGAGGGCAAGAAATAACAACAGCCTGCAGTTACTTATTTTTTACAGGAGGATTTTTAATACTGTATAAAATAATTAGACCACTAAATAAATATAGAGCAAGTGTTATGGTACTATGTATTCTAGGAATTATTTTAACAATCAACACTATGCCAAACTTCTTTGCAATAAAAGCAATATCAGAGCGTGCAGCTGCACTAGTTACACTATTTGCAATAGCAGAATTTTCGGTAATAAGATGGATTACATTATTATTAGATAAATTTGAAAAAAATAATAGACAAAATAGATACGAGATATAAAGTCAAAGTCTGTAAATGATTATGAATAAAAAATTACTTGAAATATAGTAGTTTTTTTTGTATAATTAAATTTGTAGTGAAAATTATATATGACAGAATTAAGGCAAAATAATTTTTTTATTTGTAAATTATATTTAATTAAAAAGACGAAGGAATGGACAAAGATGAAAGAAAAAATAAAAGAATTTATTGTAAAAAATTTAAAATGGATTATATTATTTATTTGCTTAGTGGGCTTCTTAGCACTGGCAGAAGATGTATTTCATAAAGAAATAATGAACGGAGACATAATAGGTTATAAAATAATATCAAGGTTTTTAATATCAGACTTTGCAACACCAATAGCAAAATTTATTACCAATTTTGGAGGAGCAATATTTCTAATAGTATTAACCATTGTCTTATTTATACTAATAAAAAACAGAAAAATAGGATTATCAATATTTTCTAACTTAGTGATAATCACTGTACTAAATCAATTATTGAAAAACATATTGCAAAGATCAAGACCAACAGAATATAGAATAATTGAAGAAACAGGATACAGCTTTCCATCAGGGCATTCCATGATAAGCATGGCTTTTTATGGATATTTAATATACTTAATTTATAAATATGTAAAAAACAAATATGTAAAATGGATTTCTATTGGATTATTAAGTATTTTAATATGTTCTATTGGAATAAGCAGAATTTATTTAGGGGTTCATTACACAAGTGATGTACTAGGCGGATTTTTAATATCAGTATCATATTTAGTTATATACATAAGTGCTGTTAATAAATTTTTGATAGAGAAATAAAAGGGATGGACTACCATTTTGAAAGTAGTTCATTCCTTATTTATACAATTTTTACAATAATATAACATTATAAAAAACCTCCAGCAATGCTAGAGGACTCTGTTACCGAGATTTGGATTTTCAAAAATAAAATTATTATTTTTGAATTAAGATGCTTTACATCTAATTCTCGCCTTATGGCATATTGAGAATTTCTACTATTAGTATAACATAATAAATAAGAAAAGTCAAGAAATTTAATATGAAAGACATAATAAAAAAGGCAGAAAAGAGATATGAAGTATAGAAACTGCTTGAGAAAATGCTTACAAAAGCAATGAGTGATAATGTATAGCCCCTCAATAGCAAAATTTATATTTTGTTTAATGATTAAAATTTTAAAATTTAATGATATAACTTAATCTTAAAACATATATTTAGATAAGGAGATAAATTTTAAATGGGGATATTTGAACTTTTACTGTTAAGTATTGGTCTTGGAATGGATGCTTTTGCAGTTGCTGTATGCAAAGGCATATCAATGAAAAAGATAAATTGGAAAAAAGCAATAATAATAGGACTATATTTTGGCTTTTTTCAAGCATTTATGCCGGTTATTGGATTTGCGTTAGGTACTACATTTGAAAGTTTTATTACAAATATCGATCATTGGGTTGCATTTGCATTACTTACAATAATAGGGTCAAATATGATAAAAGAAGCATTTTCTCAAGAAGAAAGTACTAATGATGATACAAGTTTCAAGGTTATGATAATACTTGCTATTGCAACAAGTATAGATGCATTGACGGTCGGTATTACATTTGCTTTTTTAGAAGTAAATTTATTACTTGCTGTTAGCTTAATTGGAATAATCACATTTATTTTATCTGTAATAGGCACAAAAATAGGAAATAAATTCGGTATAAAATATAAGAATAAAGCAGAAATTATAGGTGGAATAATTCTAATTTTGCTAGGAATAAAAATACTATTAGAGCATTTAGGATTTTTAACAATCTAAAAAATTATAAAGAGTAAAACAAAGAAAACTGCTAGAGCAGGAATAGGTTTTACTCTTGTTTTATGCTTAAAAATATGATAATATATTAGACGAAAAATAAAAGAAAGAGGCAATAGAAGTGACAAATAACATATTAATAAAAGCTGCAAAACATTTCAATTTAGTAAACAAACACAGATGGGAAGTCTTTAAATTATGCTGTAAAGCTGGAATACCTTATAGGGGATTAGTACACGACTTATCTAAATACTCTCCTACAGAGTTTTGGGAGTCTGCAAAATATTTTGATGGGCATAAAAGTCCAATTACATTTGCTAAAAAAGAAAAGGGATATTCAAAAGCTTGGTTGCATCATAAAGGAAGAAATAAGCATCATGCAGAATATTGGTATGATGTTTCGGCGCTGGAGAAAAAGCCTATTATGCCATACAAATATGCAGTTGAAATGATTTGCGATAATTTGGCTGCAGGAATTACATATAATGGAAAAAACTGGAAAACTGATACGCAACTAAATTATTGGCAAAAATCAAAAAACAAGGTACCTGTAAATGAACACATAGATGCACTATTAACAGAAGTATTTACAGAGGTTAGCTTAAATGGAATAGATAAAACTATAAACAAGAAAAACCTTAAAAAATTATATAATAAATATTGTGGCTCTGATGTAAAATAAAATATTGCATTAAGAATTTCGTTGTGCTATTATATACACATAAAATAAAAAGATGAAATATTATATAACAAAAAGAAAGGAGCACATTGGAAATTCCAATGTGAAAAAATATAATGTATACAGAAAATGAACTATCAGAAGCAAAGAAAATTCTAAAAGATAACAATCAAGATTTTATACTAGAAATGTTAGAAAAAATAGATGGCACTGTAAAAGAAAACTTAATTCATCAAGTGTTAAATTTAGACTTTGAACAATTAGCAAGACTCTTTGAAGAGACAAAAGAAAAGCCAGAAATCTTAGATAAAAAAATAGAACATATAAAATATGTTGATAAAAATAAATTATCAGATGAGCAAGAAGAAAAATATAATAGTTTGGGAGAAGATGTAATAAAAAATGGAAACTATGCTGTTGTAACAATGGCTGGTGGACAGGGAACTAGACTTGGACATAAAGGACCAAAAGGTACTTTTTTATTAAAAGTAGAGCCAGAATCAAAATATTTATTTCAAATTCTTGCAGAAAACTTAGAAAGAGCAAATAAAAAATATGGAGTTATAATCCCTTGGTACATAATGACAAGTACAGAAAATAATAAAGAAACAGTAGAATTTTTCAAAGAGCATAATTTCTTTGGATATCCAGAAGATTCTATAAAATTCTTTATGCAAGGTAATTTACCTTTATTATTTAAGAACGGAAGTCTAGTATTAGACAAAGATTATTCTATTAAAATTGCGGCAGATGGAAATGGCTGCATATATAAAGCAATGGCAGAAGATGGAATACTTGAAGATATGAAAAAAAGAAATGTAAAATGGGTATTCATTGGATCAGTTGACAATGCAATTTTAAACATGGTAGATCCAATACTAGTTGGGTTAACAATAAGTCAAAATCATCAGGCAGCATCAAAATCAATTGCAAAAAATAGCCCAAAGGAAAAAGTAGGGGTATTTTGTAAAGTAAATGGAGTACCATCTGTAATTGAGTATAGTGAGTTACCAGAAAAAATGGCAGAACAAGTAGATGAAAATGGAGAACTTCTTTATGGAGAAGCACACATAATGTGCAACTTATTTAGCCTTGAGGCTCTAGAAAAAATATCAAAAATAAATCTACCATATCATGTTGCAAACAAAAAAACAAATTATATGAATGAGAATGGTGAATTTATAGAAGTTACAGAACCTAATGCATATAAATTTGAGGCATTTATATTTGATGCATTTAATTATTTTGATGAAATCTCTATCTTAAGAGGAAAAAGAGAAGAAGATTTTGCACCAGTAAAAAACAAAGAAGGAAACGACAGCCCAGAAACTGCAGCTAAGTTATATAATAATTATTGGAAAAATAAATAAAGTAGTATTAAATGATTATGAGACTCAATCAATTACATATTACAAAATGAGAAAGGACATAAAAATGGAAAATTGTAAAATAATGAACTTATATAGTTTAGATGAAACAATTGCTAAGAATTTGCTAATAAAATATACATATCCTTGGGAAGTGTTGCCACATATAGAAGAATTTATAATTGAGATAGGTAAAACTCTTCCTAAAGATGAATATATACAAAAAGAAGAAAATATATGGATTCATAAAACTGCAAAAGTGTTTGATAGCGCATATATAAATGGACCAGCAATAATTTGTAAGGATGCAGAAGTAAGACATTGTGCATTTATAAGAGGAAAAGCGATTGTTGGTGAAGGGGCAGTAGTTGGAAACTCTACTGAACTAAAAAATGTTATACTATTTAATAAAGTCCAGGTACCACATTACAACTATATTGGAGACTCTATATTAGGCTATAAAGCTCATATGGGAGCAGGTTCAATAACATCAAATGTAAAGTCTGATAAAAAACTAGTTGTAATAAAGGACGGAGAAGAAAAAATAGAAACAGGACTAAAAAAAGTTGGAGCAATGCTAGGAGATAATGTAGAAGTAGGATGTGGAAGTGTTTTAAATCCAGGAACAATAATAGGAAAAGAAACAAATATATATCCGCTTTCATCTGTAAGAGGTGTAGTTCCAGAACATAGTATATATAAAAATAAAAATGAAATAGTTGAAAAAGTTGACTAATATACAAAAATGTTTTATATAAAAAAATATTCGAGACAAAACTTAAATCATTTATACAGAATAAAAATAACATATTAAAAAAATATCCGAGACAAAACTTTGGATATTTTTTGTTGTATATAAAAAGAATACAATTGTAAAAAGAATATTCTGAGTCAAAACATCTTCAAACTTATTTTAAATTATAAACCATCAATTTAAAATAAGTTATTCGAGTTCTTGACTTGAATATTTTTTTCCAATGTATTCTTTTTAAGAATCTAAGAATCTAAGAATTTAAGATTTTGAGTTATTGTTGTTCTGGTATGAAGAAGTCTACTACTCCATATATAAGCGCACCAAGTATTGCAGAAATCCAAGAAACAGAGTATCCAATTACAAAGTATTGAGTCGCATATAAAGCAAAAGCTGCAAGTAAGAAGCCAACAATTCCTTTTCCAAAGGGACTAGCTCGTAAGCCTGTGAATTTGTTAATTAGAAAATCTATTACAGTTAAAACAATTGCAGCCAAAATTAATGCCCATATGCTATTGATGGTAAATCCAGGTGTAAAAAATGCAGCTATAGCAAGAATAACAGCAGATGTTACAAGCCTTAAAACAACACTAGAAAAAGTATTTTGATGTTCTTGAGTTTGAACGGTATCATTAATCATTTGAAAGCCTCCTAAAAATTATTTTGATATCTTAATTATTTCCAAATAAAAATAAAATATTCTAACAAATGCATATTTTTAAGATTTTTGTAGAGAATAAAAGCAAACAGAATAAATCTTAAGATTTACATTTATAGAAATTGCAATTAAAAATAAGTTTATTTGTATAAAAAATTTAAAGGAGTTGTATTTATGCTTGCAACATTTTTTAGATCTATAGTTATATACATACTGGTTTTAGTCGTAATGAGATTAATGGGGAAGAGGGAAATAGGACAAATGCAACCTTTTGAACTTGCAATATCAATAATGATTGCTGACCTTGCATCAATTCCAATGACAGATATAGGCATACCAATTTCCAATGGAATAATTCCGATAATGGGTCTACTGGTAATGCATCTAATAATATCTGTTATTAATTTAAAAAGTAGTAAAATAAGAGAATTTATATGTGGAAAACCAACAATATTAATAAACAAGGGTAAAATCGATGAAGAAAAATTAAAAAGAGAGAGATTTACTCTAAATGAATTGGAAGAAAAACTTAGAAGCAACAATGTTATGGACTTAGGAGATGTAGAATATGCTATTCTAGAAACTAGTGGAGATGTTTCTGTTATTCAAAAACCTAATAAAAGAAATACAACCCCAGAAGACTTTAACATTATGCCAGAATATGAAGGAATTTCGTATAATTTAGTAATCGATGGAAAAGTAATGCAGGAAAATTTAAAACAAATAGGGGAAAATTATGATTGGTTAAAAAAGCAAACACAAAAATTTCAAATGATGCCAGAAGAAGCCTTGATTGTTACAATAAACGGAAAGGGAAGTATATATTGTCAAAAGAAAGAAAAACAATTAAAGAAAAAAGATAATTATAAGAATATCTAGAACAGGGGAATATTATTATGCAAAAAGAGATTTTTATCGTAATAATTATAATAATTGCAATAGTTTCAATTGATGTGCTTACTAATAATTATACAAAGAAAAATTTTGGAAGAATCGACGAAAAGCTAGAAGAAATAAAGAAAATAGGCTTAAGCCTTATAAATGAAGAAGATAAAGAAGATGAACTAAAAAACAAACTTGGAGAATTAGAAAAAGATTGGCACAACATAAATAGTAAAACAGCATTCTTCTTAGAGCATGATGAGTTAGAAAAAATAAACTCTTCAATGATAAAGTTTAAAAGCTATTTTGAGTTAGGAGAATATACAGAGGCAATACCAGAACTAGAAAATTGTAAATTTATATTAAAGCATTTACAAGATAAAGAAGCAATAGACCTAATAAACTTATTCTAACAAAATGTGACGAAACTTGCTAAGAATTTTTGGTTCAATTATATTATAGTGAAGCCCAAAATATAATTAAAAAATAAAATTGTTCGTTCAAATACATTTAAGCCATTCAGAATTAAAAATTCTTACATGGCTATTCGTATTTATCCTCCAATGTTTATTTTTTAATTGTATTTTTTGAATACATTTTATAGTATGTTAATTACTAAACTTGCAAAAAATATGTAAGCATACTTCACAAAGCTTTTTTTCTTTAAATTACTTTCATAATAATCATGGCAAGACTTTAAGGCACTTAACTTATCCATTATAGTAATAATATAACTTTCCTTATATTTAGGAATATGAAATAGTGTAACTGGCCACATATGTTTCACAATAATATCTTTTTCAATGTCATTCAAATTAAATATTTTAGAAGCATTGTCTAAAGCTATTTGGGGATGAATAAAAGCGTGTAATCCATTTAAATTAAGCTTTTTAGAAGATTGTCTCCAATCATATAAGAACAAATCGTGAAGCATACCACCTCTTGCAGCTGATACATAATCTAAACCAAGCTTTTTGCATACTAAATAAGACCAATAAGCAACTTCTAAACAGTGATCATAACAAGAAGATGTATAATGTTGTCTAAAATTTTTCATTTGTTTAACAGTATCGTCATTTATTAAATCTTTTATTATACTTACAAATTCTTTTCTATTTCTATATTTTTCTAGTTCTTTTAAATCATCTTTCTCTATAGTTAATTGCATTTTATGCACCTCAAAATAAAATCTAAATATATTATAACATATGAAAGCTATAAAATAAACAAAATCAAAGAAAATTTACAATGTAAAGTAATAATTTTTATACTATTTATCTATTATATTATAATAGTGTAGAATTTTGTCGAAAATAAAAAACAAAAATACGAACAAATGTATTGAAAAAGTTTCTAAATGTTGCTATAATACTAATGTATAATGAAAAGAGGAAAATATGTTTAAATTTAATGAAGAAGAATATAACAAAGTTATTAATACATATGAAGGAGGTACGCTATCAATAAAAAAGATTGCAAGTACAACTAAATTAGACGTTGAAGTTGTAAGAGCATATTTATTGAGAGCAAGAAAAGAAGAAAGAATAGAATCTGTTTATAAAAAACTAGTAAAACTTTATAATTCTGGAGTAACTAATTATTTGGAAATACAAAAACAAACTGGTGCTAGTTTATCAACTATAAGTACATATTTAGTCAGGGCATCAGAAGTTGGAGATATTAATAAGCCTAAAAGAGTAAAAAAAGTAAAAGTAAATACACCAAAAACAGTGTCAATTGCGCAAAGAAATTATAACGATACTGTAGATTTGTATAATTCTGGGTTAAGGGATTATTCGGAAATTGCAAGCATTATGGGTGTAACAGAAGAAACTATAAAAAATAGAATAAAAAAAGGAGCTAAAAGTGGAGATATTCATTTTAATTCAGAAGATTATTCAATGGTCGAAAAGCTTTATAAGCAAGGAAATGGTCCTCTAGAAATTGCTAGAACATTAAAGTTAAATATGTCTACAACAAGAAAAATACTTATGGATTTATATGAAAAAGGCAGAATAGAAATGAGAAATACTCCAAAAAGAAAGAAGAATATAGAAATATCAAAGGATGAAGAAAGATAAATGATTGATTTAAAACAAAGTGTGCAATTTATAAAAGGCGTAGGACCAAGTAGAGTTAAATTACTAAATTTACTTGGAATATACACTGTAGAAGATTTAATTAAATACTATCCAAGAACATATGAAGATAGAACAAAAGTCACTCCAATTGCAGAGTTACAAGATGGACAAACAGCATTAATAAAAGCTGTAACTGTGTCTGGGGCTCAAACATATAGAATGAAAAGAAATATGACTATAACTAAAGTACTAGTAGAAGACGAGACAGGAAGGGCCTTAATTACTTGGTTTAATCAAGATTATGTAAGGTCTAGTATTCATGCAAAAGAAACATACAAATTTTATGGAAAAATTTCCAGAAAGGATGGAGTTGTAGAAATTCATTCACCTGTATTCGATTTGGATGGAAAATCTAAAAATACAGGCAAAATAGTTCCAGTGTATCCAACTACTAAAGGCTTGAATCAAACTAGTATTAGACAGGCAATTGAAAATGCATTAGAAATAGTCGGAAATCAAATTGAGGAAACATTACCAGATTATATATTAAACGAATATAAATTAATGGGAGTATATGATGCAACACATGAAATTCATTTCCCAGATAATATGAATGAATTTTCTAGAGCAAGAAATAGATTAGTATTTGAAGAATTGTTAACTTTCCAACTTGCACTTCTTAGTTTAAAAAATCAATACGACAATGAGATTAGAGGCATCAAATATGGCGAAGAAGTACATATGTCAGACGTAATAAATACATTGCCATTTAATCTAACTAAAGCGCAATTAAGAGTATTAGAAGAAATAGATAAAGATATGGAATCCGAAAAGCCAATGAATCGTCTTTTGCAAGGAGATGTTGGTTCAGGAAAAACAATTGTAGCAATGATTGCAGCATATAAAGCAGTGAAAAGTGGATATCAAGTAGCCATAATGGCTCCAACCACAATACTTGCAATACAGCATTTAGAAAATTTTAACAAAATACTCGAAAAATTTGGAATTAGATGTGAATTATTAATAAGCAGTTTAACAGCAAAGCAAAAAAGGCTTTTGTTAGAAAGATTAAAGAATGGTGAGATAGATATTTTAATTGGCACTCATGCTATTTTACAAGATAATGTTGAATTTAAAAATTTGGGCTTAGTTGTAACAGATGAGCAACATAGATTTGGCGTTAAACAAAGAAGTATAATTGCAGGAAAAGGTAATAATCCAGATGTACTAGTAATGACTGCAACTCCAATCCCAAGAACTCTTGCAATAGTATTATATGGAGATCTAGATATATCTATAATAGACGAACTCCCACCTAATAGAAAGAAAATAGATACATTAGCAGTAAGAGAAAATATGACTGCAAGAATAATAGATTTTATAAAGAAAAACGTAGACGAAGGCAGACAGGCATATATAGTATGTCCATTTGTAGAAGATAATGAAGAAATGGAAAATGTTAAATCAATAGAGCAACTTGCAAAAACATATAAAGATGAAGTTTTTAAGGATTATAAGGTGGAAATTCTACATGGAAAAATGAAACCAAAGGAAAAAGATAAAGTAATGCAAGACTTTAAAGACAATAATAGTAGTATACTAATTTCTACAACTGTAATTGAAGTTGGTGTAGATGTGCCGAATGCAAATATAATGGTAATAGAAAATGCTGAAAGATTTGGTCTTGCTCAATTACACCAATTAAGAGGAAGAGTTGGTAGAGGTGAATTTAAATCTTATTGCATATTAAAATATAATGGTAATTCTGAATTAATTAGAGAAAGAATGAAAACCATGGTTGAAACAGATGATGGGTTTAAAATTGCAGAAAAAGACTTAGAATTAAGAGGCTCAGGAGAGTTTTTTGGAACTAAGCAACATGGGTTACCAGAATTTAAAATTGCCAATATATTTGATGATGTAAAAATACTAAAACTCGTACAAGAAATAGCTATAAAAATAGAATTAGATGATCCAAAACTAGAAAAAAATGAAAACTTGAAACTTAAGAAAATAGTACAAAGAATTAGAGAAGAACGTTTAGAATTGTAAGAATTCAATATTTTTTTAAGGCTAAATGAAATTCAAATTATATTTTTATATGCGTAATTTAGAAAATAGTGTAATAAATTTTTAAAACAATGCAAAAAAATGAAGATTTATTAATTTATAAGCAAATGTAATTTTACAAAAATAGAATTAAATAAATATTAGTTAAAATGCTTGTTATTTACTTGGAATTATAGTAAAATAATAAAGTATTTTAAAGAAAAAGGTTGATAAATATACAGTTTTCAACCTTAAGAAAGGAATAAAAAATGGCAAAACCAATGGTAGCAATAGTTGGACGCCCAAATGTAGGAAAATCAACTTTTTTTAATTATATAATTGGAAAAAGAATCTCAATAGTAGAAGATACACCAGGCGTTACAAGAGATAGAGTATATGGTGAAGCAAATTGGAGAGGAAGAAATTTTACTCTAATAGATACAGGTGGTATAGAATTTAACGAAGAAGACGATATATCTTCTCAAATGAAACAGCAAGCAGACATAGCAATATCTATGGCAGATGTAATAATATTTGTTACTGATGTAAAGCAAGGAATTACAAATTCAGACGAAGAAATTGCACTAATGCTTAGAAAATCTAAGAAACCAATTATTTTAGTTTGTAATAAAGCAGATAATTATGGAAAAGATATTCCAGAATTATACGAATTTTATAATTTAGGACTTGGAGAACCATATAGAGTTTCTTCTGTTAATGCAATAGGCATTGGAGACGTCCTAGATGCAATATATGATAATCTCCCAGAAAAACAAGATGATGAAGATGCATCTGATGAGATAAAAGTTGCTGTTATAGGAAAACCAAATGTAGGGAAGTCTTCTTTAATTAACAAAATTTTGGGAGAGAATAGATTAATAGTTAGTAATATTGCAGGAACAACAAGAGATGCAATCGATTCTAAATTTGAAAATGAATATGGAAAATATGTTTTTATAGATACTGCAGGATTAAGAAGAAAATCTAAAGTAGATGAGAAAATAGAAAAATACAGTGTTGCAAGAACATTACTTGCAATAGAAAGAGCCGATGTTTGCATTTTAATGATAGATGCAAATCAAGGTGTTACAGATCAGGATACAAAAATTGCTGGAGAAGCTCACGAATCTGGTAAAGGCGTTATTATTGCAGTTAATAAATGGGATGAATATGAAAAAGAAAATGGGACATTAGAAAAATATACAAAGGATGTATATAGCAAACTTCCATATTTATCATATGCCCCAATAATATTTATTTCTGCAAAAACAGGACAAAGAGTAGATAAGTTATATAATTTAATAAATAATGTAGCAAGTCAAAATGCTCTACGTGTATCTACAGCAGTACTAAATCAGGTATTAGCAGAATCAATTGCAGTTGTACAACCACCAACTGATAAAGGAAGAAGATTAAGACTTTATTATATGACTCAAGCTTCTACAAAACCACCAACATTTGTGGTATTTGTTAACGATAAAAAATTGTTCCATTTTTCGTATGAAAGATATCTTGTAAATCAACTAAGAAAAGAATTTGGAATGCAAGGTACTCCAGTAAGGATTATTTCTAGAGAAAAACATGAAAAGGGAGAAGCAAGTAATACTAAATAAACATAAGTAAAAAGGAGAGTGATTTTTATGGCAACATATATTATAGTTGCAATTATTGCATATTTATTAGGAAGCATAAGTTTTTCTGTTATTATTAGTAAAAAAATGGCAGGATTCGATGTTAGAGAAAAAGGTAGTGGAAATGCGGGAAGTACAAATGTGCTTAGAACTGTTGGAAAAAAGGCAGCTGTACTAACACTAATTTGTGACTGCTTAAAAGGAGTCTTAGCAATATTAATTGCTTATATTGCTGGAAACATAGTAAAAGACATAGATAAAAGTTTGCTAGTACAACTTGCAGGAATTTTTGTTGTAATAGGACATACATTCCCGGTATTCTTTAAATTTAAAGGAGGAAAGGGAGTAGCAACATCTTTGGGCGTACTATTAATGCTTAATTGGCAAATTGGCCTAATTTGTTTAGTATTTGCATTAGTTTTAATGGCACTTACAAGATTTGTTTCTCTCGGTTCTGTTGCTGCAGCAGTATTATTTCCAGTGTTAACAGTATTTATTAGAACAAATTATTTAGTACCAGGAAATTACATAATATTTGGAATTATACTAGCAGCATTTGTTATATTCAATCATAGAGAGAATGTAAAAAGATTATTAGAAGGTAAAGAAAATAAATTAAGCTTTAAATCAACAAAATAACTAGAAAATAATTACATCAGTATTTTACAAAAAACTGTAATAAGTAGAATAAAGACTGGAAATTTTAAGCTTTGTTCTTATGCTGATGTAATTATTTAAAAATTTAAAATAAACTTATGATAGAGTACAGTAAAAATGTGGTTAATTAAACTCTCAATTAGGTTTAAAAAAAACTATGCGGCTTTATTGTGCTAAGAAAGGAATATAAAAAATGAAAAATATAGCAATAATAGGAAGTGGAACTTGGGGAGTTGCACTTGCAATACATTTAGCAAACATAGGTCATAATGTAAAAATATGGTCTTTTACGCAAGAAGAAACAGATGCAATCAATAATGAAAGAAAATGTCAATTCTTACCCGAAGCTGTTATTCCAGACAATGTAAGATGCTACACAGATATAAAACAAGTGGTTGAAGGAAGTGATATTATTCTTCATGTTACACCATCAAAATTTGTAAGAACAACCATTAAAAAATATGAGGCTTATGTTACAAATCAACCAATAATAATGTGTGCAAAAGGTTTTGAAGAAACAACATTATGTACTTTAAGTGATATTATAGAACAAGAACTTCCAAATTCAAAATATGGAATATTCTCTGGACCAAGTCATGCAGAAGAAGTTTCTTTAGGTGTACCAACAGCTATTGTAATAGCTTCTAAAAATAAAGAAGTGCAAGAATTGGTGCAAGATACCTTTATGAATGAAAAAATGAGAGTATATGCTTCAGATGATGTAATAGGAGTTGAGCTAGGTGGTGCCTTAAAGAATATTATTGCATTTTGTGCAGGAATTGCAACAGAAATAAACTTAGGGGATAATAGTTTTGCAGCATTAATTACAAGAGGACTTGTAGAAATTACAAGGCTAGGAGAAGCTATGGGTGGAAAACATGATACATTCTATGGATTATCTGGATTAGGTGACCTAATAGTAACGTGTATGAGCGAACACTCTAGAAACAGAAGAGCTGGAAGACTAATTGGAAAAGGCTATACTGTAGAACAAGCAAGACAAGAAATTGGAATGGTTATTGAAAGCATAGATAATATTGACGTGGCTTACAAACTTGCACAAAAATATAATATAGAAATGCCAATTGTAAATTCTGTTTATGATGTTTTATATAATAACCTAGACCCAAAAGAAGCAGTAACAATGTTAATGACAAGAAAAAGGAAAAGTGAATAGTTTGGGCTATTCTTAATTATACATTTTACGTTAGTATGGATAACGTTCATATAAATACCTAATAATGCTATCTGCATTGTTAGGTGTTATTTTTATATAAGCACCTTTATCCAAACTAATCCACATAACAATGTCAAATTTATCATCATTTTCTATAAAAGTACCTAGAATATCAGCAATTTCTATAGGATTTTGATATTCTTTTTTCCACTCAAGGATTTCAGGTTCAATAGAATCTGAATTTAAATCACCTTTTTTGTGATTTTGCTTTGAATATTCTTGTTCATAACCAGATATTTCATCATCATTTGAAGCATTAAATGTAAAATTATAATCTGAATTTATATTCTGAGACTTAGAAGCTTTGACGCTAGAAAAGCTAGAATAAAAACTTCTTAAAAAATTAAAAATATCATTTTTGGTATTACTAAAAAGTTTAACAGTTGGATACATATATTTATTCCTCAATTTTAAATTTAAATTCTATATATTTATCTATAATTTTTAATAAAATAATTATAGATAAATATTTTAATCTTCATTTTTATTATTTGAAAAATAATAATTTATATACATAGAATAAAATGTAATAATTATGGCAAAATAATAAAAGACATTGAAAAATAATTATAATCTTGAAAATATCAAAAAAATTATGCTACAACCCTGTTATTGATTGTCGCACTTATTTTATATGCGAAAGGTTTATGGGTAGCCTAAAAAACCTAAATTTAGTATACAAGGAATAATTGTTAAATATGAATAAAAATTGGATAAAATACATTATAATAGCAATTGCAGTAATATTAATAGTTGCAATAACAATAGTAATATATAATAATAACAATAAAAGAACTGCTATAAAATCTTTAAAAACAGAAAATGAACTAGAATATTTAAATTCAACTATTTTATATGCAATTAATGAATTGAACAATTTAAATAATATAAAGGAAATAAAAATAGAAAAAATGCCGATAGAGCAAAGCCAAAACTCATCTGAAAATGCCAGCTCTGGTTCGCAAACTAGTAGTAAATCATCAGAGTCTTCGGGGCAAGGAACTAAAGAAGCAAATGGGGAAGAGGACGGCAAAGAAATAGAAAAATACACACTCTCAAATAATTCTATATCTTCTAAAAAAAATCAGGAAATTGACTGGGAAAAAGTAAAAGAAAAGACAGAAAAAATATATGAAAATTGGACTGGAACAACAATAGACTTAAATATGGCTGATGTAACCAACGAAAATATTTTGATGTTTAATGAAAATTTAGATAAATTAGTAGAATATACAAATAAAACTGATAAAGAAAATGCCTCAGTATGTCTTGCAAATATGTATGCATTAATTCCTAAATATATGGAAGAATTAGAGCTGGATTCATATAAAACACATACTGCTAGCATAAAATCTTTGATTATAACTTCATATTCACTTGTTAATTTAGAAAATTGGGAGAAAGCAGGACAAATTCTATCAGACGCAGAAGCAGAATTAAACAATTTATTAAATAATCAAGGAGAAATAAACGAAATAAAACAATCGACATACAATAAATGTTATGTACTAATAAAAGAATTAATCAGATCAACAAATGAAAAAAACAAAGATACATTTTTTATAAAATATATAAATTTAATAGATGAAATTGATAAAATATATTAATATTAGAAAACACAAACAATTGACTTTTAGCCATAATTAATGTAAAATAGAAAAAGAGTAAATTAAACGGTCGCGTACTGCAAAGTCGAAAGGCTGCATACGAGGAAAGTCCGGGCTCCACAGAGCAATGATGCTGGATAACGTCCAGTGAGGGAAACCTTAAGGAAAGTGCAACAGAAAATAACCGCCACATAGGACTTCTTCAAAGCTTGACTTTGAGAGAAATTTTATGTGGTAAGGATGAAAAGGCGAGGTAAGAGCTCACCGCCTTTATGGAGACATAAAGGATCAGTGCAAACCCCATCTGGAGCAACACCGAGACAAGAAGGCTAAGACTGCTCGTCATCTTCTTAATTTGGTGGCTTGAGGCATATAGTAATATATGTACTAGATAAATGGCCGTTCTAGACAGAACCCGGCTTACAGATTTACTTTTAATAAATAATTATATGGTATGTGTGAATGAACATACTGTATTTTTTTATGCATAATATCAAAACAATAAAAACATTACATAGAACATAAATTGCCAGTCAAATAAAAATGAATAATTAAAAGAAAAGTTAAATGAATTTCTGTAAAATAACGCCAGTTACGCCTTTAAACCAAAGTAGTTAAGTATTGAAAAAATAGGCTTGTTTATGCTATAATATATAATGTTCAACCGTAAAAACCTCAGTTTCTAATGCCAGCTTAGAAACGCAATATACAAAGGAGAAAGTTATGCTTACAATCATTATTGCAATCGTTTTGGCTATAGGCTTACTAACATTTTGTGTCGATCATAATATTTTGGAAAAGTCTGTGACCTTAATTTGTTCAGCTATAATTGTATTGGGTATCGCCTTTGGTGTAGTTATACCTGTAAACGGTTACACAGAGTGGGAGTTAACCGAAGAAACTGAACTTGTAACTCTTTCAAACGGTCTAGCTTCTGGCGGAACAGGAGGAATATTTTATGTATCGCTTTCGGCTGACAATTCGTACACATACCGGTATGAAATTGACTCGGAATTTGGAACAGAAATAGGCAAAACTTATAAAACCCAAACCCTTGTTGGAGAAGATGTAGAGGAAGTAGAAGATCCGAATTGTGAAAAAGCCGTTGTTAGAGTATATGAAAGGGAAGGCAAGGAGACACTGTGGACTTTGGCTTTGGGGACGAAGGAAACGAAGTACGTTTTCTACGTCCCGGAAGGAACAATTTCGAAGGAGGTAAAACTTAAATAATTAGGTAAGTTTAGCTGGCAATAGAGTAAACGCTTCGGCGTTTACTCTATTTTTAGTGCAACTTGATATTATTCATGAAGAAAAGAAGAGTGGTTTAAAAATGGTATTAGTTGATTTTAATAATGCGACCCAAAAGTGGGAAGAAAAACATGTTTTAAAAATAGGCATTAGTTCTAATAATTAATTTAATAAAAGCTTCATGTCGTCTGGAATAGGGGCAATAAACCTAAGTTGTTTATTTGTAATTGGGTGAATAAATTTAACTTTATAAGCATGCAAAGCCTGTCTATTTATCAAATTTGATTCGTTACCATATAAACTATCACCAAGGATTGGATGACCTATATAGGCTGTATGAACACGAATTTGGTGTGTTCTGCCTGTTTCTAAGTTTATTAATAACTCAGAATAAGCAATATCATTATTACAAAATTCATTTAAAACCCTATAATGAGTAATAGCTTCTTGACCGTCATCTCGAACACATCGTTCAATAATACTATCATTCTTTCTTCCAATTGGAGCATTGATAGTTCCGTCTTTTTTATCGAAAATGCCAGTACAAATTGCGATATATTCTTTCTTAAACAAGCCTTTTTGCATTTCAGCTGAAAGAATACTGTGTACATATTCATTTTTAGCAAATATTACTACTCCAGAAGTGTCAGAATCAAGTCTATTCACAGGCCTAATTTTTCTTTTCAAATTTATGCTATCAAAATAATACTTTATGCCATTAGATAAAGTATCTTCAAAGTGTCTCATAGATGGGTGAATAGCAACACCAGCAGGTTTATTAAGAACAAGAATAGCATCATCTTCATAAATTATATCTAAATTCATTTTAAAAGGAACAATATTGTTGTTTTCTTCGTCAAAATCTAAATCAACAATAATTGTGTCACCTACCATTAATTTGTGGTCTAAATAAGTATTCTCAGCATTTACAAATATATGATTATTTCGTTTTAACTTTAATCGTAAAACGTAAGAAATTTTAAATTGACTGTCTAATACTTGTCTTAAAGTGTTATAATTATCATTTTCTTGTTTTATATATTTTAGTATCATTATTTTCTCCTTGAAAATATTATAATTGGAAGATTGAAAAATTGCAAATTTTATTAAAGAAAAGTCTATTTTTATGTAATTTTTCTCTTGTACTTTATTCGATTTGAATATATAATATAGATGTCAAAAGTTAAGTACTAATAGGAGGAAAAAATATGACATTTATAGAAGAAATAAAAGCGCAAGCAAAGCAAGATATTAAAACTATTGTACTTCCAGAGAGCGAAGATATACGTACTCTTGAAGCAACAAAAATAGTTCTAAATGAAGGCTTTGCTAATATTATTTTAATAGGAAATCCAGAAGAAATAAATGACTTAGCTGAAAAAAATAATATAAATTTGAATGGTGCTCAAATTATAAATCCTGCTACATTTGAAGGATTTAGCAGATATGCAAATGATTTGTATGAATTAAGAAAAAATAAAGGAATGACTCTAGATCAAGCAAAAGAAATATTAAAAACTAATAATAGATATTTTGCTACAATGATGGTTAAAGAAAAAGAAGCTGATGGATTTGTATCTGGTGCATGTCATCCAACTTCAGATACCTTAAGACCTGCACTTCAAATATTAAAAGCTGCACCAGGAACAAAGCTTGTATCTGCATTTTTTGTAATGGTATTGCCAGATAAAGAATTTGGAGAAGATGGAGTATTTATATTTGCAGATTCAGGTTTAAATGAATATCCAGATGCAGATGCTTTATCTGAAATTGCTATTTCGTCAGCCGAGAGTTTTAAAGAATTAATTGGTGGAGAACCAAGAGTTGCAATGCTTTCATATTCAACACATGGAAGTGCACATTCTCCATTAACAGACAAAGTTATAGAAGCAACAAAATTATTAAAGGAAAAAGTTCCAGACATAATATGCGATGGAGAAATTCAGCTTGATGCAGCGATTATTCCAGAAGTTGCCGAAAGAAAGGCTCCAGGTAGCCCTTTAAAAGGCCATGCAAACATATTAATATTCCCAGATTTAGATGCAGGGAATATTGGATATAAGTTAACACAAAGGTTTGGTCATGCAGAAGCTTATGGACCACTTTGTCAAGGCGTTTCAAGAGCAGTAAACGATTTGTCAAGAGGATGCTCAAGCCAAGACATTGCTGGAGTTGTAGCAATAACAGCAGTTCAAGCTCAAAAAATAACCCAATAGAAACGTCCCTTTTTTGATAAAAGCTAAAAATTATTAGTTTATATAAAGGTACATTTTCATATATTCTAGTTAATTAAAAGTTTTAAATTAACATAAAAAACGAAATGGAGGTAATTTATGAAAATCTTAGTTTTAAACTGTGGCAGTTCTTCTCTTAAATATCAGCTTATAGATATGGAGAATGAAAAGGTAATTGCAAAAGGTTATTTTGAAAGAATTGGCAACTACGATTCATTTGTAACTCACAAAGTAAATGGTGAAAAATACAGATATGATGTAATTGCCAGAGACCACGGCGAGGCTATCAAATTTGTTCTAAAACAATTTACTGATGAAAAATATCCTGTAATAAAAAGTTTAGATGAAATTTCTGCAATCGGTCACAGAGTTGTTCATGGTGGAGAAAGATTTCAAAAGTCTTGTATAATAGACGAAGATGTAAAGAAAGGAATTGAAGATGCTGTTAGATTTGCCCCTCTTCATAATCCAGCTCATTTGCAAGGAATAAAAGCTTGTGAAGTTAATTTACCAGGTAAACCAAATGTTGCAGTATTTGATACGGCATTTCATCAGACTTTGAAAAAAGAACAATATCTTTATCCAATTCCTTATGAATATTATGAAAGATATGGAATCAGAAAATACGGATTCCATGGAACATCTCATAAATATGTTTCATTAGAAATTGCAAAATTACTAGGAAAACCAATAGAAGAGTTAAAAATAATAAACTGTCATATTGGTCAAGGTGTAAGTTTATGTGCTATTCAAAATGGTATAAGTGTAGATACAACAATGGGACTTACACCACTTGGTGGAGTTGCAATGGGTTCTCGTTCAGGCGATTTAGATCCATCAGTAGTAACATATTTAATGTCAAAAGGAAACATGAATCCAGCACAAATTGATGAAATATTAAATAAACGTTCTGGGCTGTTGGCACTTTCTGGAATATCTTCAGACAATAGAGACGTAGAAAGAGCAATCGCCCAAGGCGACGAAAGAGCTATTTCTTCATTGAAAGAATATGACTTCATAATAGCACAATACATTGCAAAAATGGCTGTTACTATGAATGGCGTTGATGTAATAACATTCACGGCAGGAGTAGGAGAAAAAGGTCCACTATCAAGAGCTGGAATATGTAGCCATTTAACATTCATGGGAGTCCTACTAGATGAAGAAAAAAATAAATCTGTTAGAGATGAAGAAAAAGAAATATCAAGTGAAAATTCAAAAGTAAAAGTTTGGGTAGTTCCAACAAACGAAGAGCTAATGATAGCAAGAGAAACAATGGAACTTGTAAAATAAATAAAAAGTTCGCCCAACAGGGACGTCCCTTTTTGGGCGAAAAGAAAGGATTATAAAATGAAAGTATTAGTTTTAAATTGTGGTAGTTCATCACTTAAATATCAATTAATAGATATGGACACAGAAGAGGTTATGGCAAAGGGAACTTATGAGAGAATAGGAGAACAATCTTTTGTTACTCACAAAGTTAATGGAGAAAAATATAGATTTGACCACCCTGTAAAAACACATAAAGAAGCAATCGACTTTATGACAGAATTATTATTAGACCCTAAATACAATACAATAAAGAGTCTAGCTGAAATTGACGGAATTGGTCACAGAGTTGCTCAAGGAGCAGACAAGTTTAGCTCATCAGTTATAATTGATGAAGATGTAATAGCAAAAATTGATGAATGTGCTGCTTTAGCACCAGTTCACAACAAGGCTGCTATTACAGGAATTAGAGCTGCTATGGAATCAATGCCAGGTAAGCCAAATGTTGCAGTATTTGACACAGTATTCCACCAAACAATTCCAGAAGAAAGATATATATATCCAATTCCATACAAATATTATGAAAAATATGGAATAAGAAAATATGGATTCCATGGAACATCTCATAAATATGTTTCAGCAAGAATTGCAGAGCTTTTAGGAAGACCAGTAGAAGAATTAAAAACAGTAGTATGTCACTTAGGACAAGGTGCAAGCTTATGTGCTGTTAAAGGCGGAAAAAGTGTTGATACAACAATGGGGCTAACTCCACTTGGAGGAATACCAATGTGTGCACGTTCTGGAGATTTAGATCCATCAATAGTAACATACTTAATGAAAAAAGAAAATTTAACACCAGATGAGATGGAGTTAATACTAAACAAAGAATCTGGAATATTAGGACTTTCAGGAGTATCAGCGGACTTTAGAGATATAGAAGCTGAAGCTGCAAAAGGAAATAAGAGAGCAGAGCTTGCAATAAGTGCTTATGCTTACAAAGTAGCTCAATACATAGCTCAATACATAGTTTCACTTGGTGGACTAGACACAATTGTATTCACAGCAGGAATTGGAGAAAACCAATTTAATGCAAGAAGAAGAATATGCGAAAATTTAAAATGCTTCGGAGTAGAAATAGACGAAGCAAAGAACCACGAATTCAGAGATGAAGGTAGAATATCTGCTCCAAATTCAAAAGTAGAAGTTTGGGTAGTTCCAACAAACGAAGAGCTAATGATAGCAAGAGATACAAAAGATTTAATTACAAAATAATCATTCTTAATAGAAATAAACAAAGGACCAATAAATATGATAAATACAGATGGAAATCCAGAATTTTTAAATTCATTCTTAGACTATACTGCCTCGATTTTAAATAAATCGCCAGGCACAGTAAAAGAATATAATTACGATTTAAATAGATTTTTAAAATATATAATGTATCGTTTTAAACTAACTGACGAAAAAGACTTTGATAAAATAGATATTCATAATATGAGTATGGATACTCTAAATAAAATCCAATTAGACGATATTCATGCATATTTGTTTTATTTGGCAAATAATTGCCAAAGCAAGCCTGCTACAAGGGCAAGAAAAACTGCAAGTATTAGAGTGTTTTTTAAATATATGTCTCAAAAGGCAAACTTAATGGATCATAATCCAGCATTGAACTTAGAATCGCCCAAACTTGGCAAGAGAATGCCAAAATATCTTTCTTTGGATGATAGCAAAAAACTATTAGAAGTTACAAATAATGAAGAAAGTAGAAATAGAGAACGTGACTATGCAATCATTACTTTATTCCTAAACTGTGGAATGCGTTTGTCTGAACTTGTTGGAATAAATATTAGAGACATAGATTTTAACGAAGCAAAGATGAATGTAACGGGAAAAGGCAATAAGGAACGTGTTATATATCTAAACAAAGCATGTTTAAATGCAATAAATAATTACCTTGATGTACGCCCAAAAGTAGGAATAAAATCAGGTTCTGAAAATGCGTTATTCTTAAGTGAAAGACTCGAAAGAATTAGCAACAGAACTGTTCAATACACTGTAAAGCAAGAATTATTAAAGGCTGGACTTGATACAAATAAATACTCTGTTCACAAGCTTAGACATACCGCTGCAACATTAATGTATAGATATGGAAACGTTGATATAAGGGCATTGCAAGAGCTTTTAGGACATGAAAGCATATCAACAACACAAATTTATACTCACGTAGACAATCAACAAATAAGAAATGCAGTGGAAGATAATCCTCTAGCAAATCTGTAATTTTATTTCTTCATATTTTAGAATTTTGTAGTTACTGGATAAGGTGTATTTTCAATTTTATTCTAACATCAAAAAAATATTGACTTTAATTCAATAATGTGATATTTTGCATAGGTAGCCATCCAAAATCATATTTCGAAATTAAAGCTGAAAATTATTAAAATATAGAAAAATTATTCTTATGATAAATATAAATTAATATGGAGGGAATTTATGAAAAAAGAATTAGTAATAAAAAGATGTTCTAAATGTCAATCTTTAGTTGAAGTCCTAAAAGACTGTACTAGTGATAATTGTAGTATTAAATGTTGCGGTGAAGAAATGATAGAATTAG
>OLGZ01000305.1_pt1 | contig 43210 bp, 38 predicted proteins | sample 1605981 | NCBI WGS metagenome assembly OLGZ01 (sample SAMN03283291) | human gut metagenome | biome: human-associated habitat; material: feces | host: Homo sapiens | place: Peru | collected 2012 | reverse complement strand
AGAAGATACAAAATAGTTTACTTTCAGAGGCAAGAGAAAATGGTATTAATGATGGCATTTCTAAAGGAGAAAATAAAAAATCTATAGAAATTGCTAAAAACTTATTGTCAATGAATATGCCACTCGAGGACATATCAAAGGCAACAGGCTTATCAGTTGAAGAAATTAGTAAACTTAAAAATGAAAAATAATTTTAAAGATATTATAGTCAATATCTTTTTTTCTTTACTTAATTTTAAAAAATATAACAAAAATATATTTAAATTTATTTATTTTTATGGTAAAATTAACTATAGTTAAATAATATGGAGGAATAAATTATGGGAATGTTTGATAAAATTTTTGGAAAAGAAAACGTTGGATCAGAAATAAGTGAAGATGAATACTATTCACTAGGTATAGATGAAGCATATAAAGATTCAAATAGTGAAGGAAATAAAATGATTCTTTTAGAACCAAGAGCATACTCAGAAAGTCAACAAATCGCAGATCATTTAAAAAAGAGAAATACTGTAGTTGTTAATTTAAAAAGAGTAACACAAGAACAAGCTAAGAGAATAGTTGATTTCTTAAGTGGAACATTATATGCGATTGGTGGAGATTTACAAAAACTTGGACCTGGAATATTCTTATGTACACCAAAGAATATTAATGTACAAGGAAAAATGAGTGAAGAAGAAGACAAACTTAGAAAAACAAAAAATGATAATATGGAACTATAAAGGTTTACAAAATAAAAATAAAGTGTTAATATAATGCACATAGCTTTAAGAGGTGATAACTTGGAAAAATTTAGTAGAACACTTCATGGCTATAATCCAGAAGAAGTAAATAGCTTCTTAGACGAGGTAATAAATCAAGTTGAAAAACTAATTGAGTCAAATAGACAAAAAAATGAAGAAATATTACTTTTGAAAAGTCAAATAAAAAATGCAAAAACTAGTGATGAACTAATTAAAAAAGCACAAAAGTTTGATGAATTAGAAGCTACTTTAAATAAAGCAATTGTTATGGCTGAAAATACTGGAGAACACATTAGAATGGTTGCTAAACAAGAGCGAGATTTAATGTTGGAAGAGGCTAAGAAAAATGCAAGCGTAATAATTAATGATGCTCTTGTGAGATCTGAAAAGATAGAATATCAGGCATCACTTTTAAGAAAAAATATTATTATGTTTAAAAGAAAACTTAAGATTAATTTAGAAGAACAACTAAAATTAGTTGATGATATTGAAGTAATCGATGATATAGAATAGATGATAGAGACGGATATTTAAAAGTTTATTTAAAGAGAAAATGTTAATTGGTGAGAGACATTAATAAATTTAAATATTAGATCACTCTTGATATTTTTATCTGATATTTAGGGTAAAACGTAAAACTCATGCGTTAAATGAAGAAAGAGCATAGAAAAGTCTATGAAGTAAGGTGGTACCGCGAAAAATCGTCCTTACATCATAGGCTTTTTTTATATATTGGAGGGATAAAAATGATAATAAGTATACTACTTTTAATAGTAGGATTTGTACTTTTAATAAAAGGTGCGGATATATTTGTTGATGGTGCAAGTAGTACAGCGCTAAACTTAAAAGTATCGAAAATGGTAATAGGACTTACCATAGTAGCATTTGGAACGAGTGCACCAGAATTTGCTGTATCTATTAAGGCACTACTTTCAGGTAGTTCAGATATAGTATTAGGTAACGTAGTAGGTAGTAATATATTAAATATATTATTAATACTAGGTATATCATCATTATTTTCATCTATGGTAGTTAAAGATAATACTGTAAAAAAAGAAATACCACTTACGATATTATTTTCAGTGTTATTAACAGTTTTGTCATTTGACAATATATTTGATAAAAATATTACAAATGTAATAACAAGAACAGATGGAATTGTAATTTTACTTTTCTTTATAGTATTTATTTATTATTTAGCATCTATTGCTAAAAATAACAATGAAGAAAATGAAGAAGCACCATACAAAATAGGAAAGTCATTATTATTTGTATTAATAGGACTAGTTGGAATAGTTGCTGGTAGTAACTTAGTAGTTGATAATGCAAGTGCTATAGCAAAAGCACTTAATGTATCAGAAAAGATGATATCACTTACAATTGTTGCATTTGGAACAAGTCTTCCAGAGTTAGTAACAAGTGTGCAAGCTGCTAGAAAACATGAAAATGATATAGCAATTGGAAATATTATTGGTAGTAATATCTTTAATATAGGAATTGTTATTGGACTTCCATGTGCATTAATAGGAAACATTAATGTTGGAACATTTAATTATATTGATATGTTTACGATGATAGGAGCGGCAGTACTTTTATTCTTGTTAACATTTAAGAAGAGAAAATTAGATAAAGGCGAAGGCTTAATCATGTTATTAATATTTATAGTATATTATGGTTATGTAATTATAGGAGGATAAGATTATGAAAATATTTGAAAGTTTAGATAAAGTATCTAATGAAGAAATGGAAAGTAAAATATTAAAAAAATGGAAAAGTGAAGACATATTAAATAAAACAATAGAAAACAGAAAGAATAGCAAGAACTTTGTATTCTATGATGGACCAATATATGCGAATGCTAAACCTGGTATTCACCATGTATTTGCTAAAACTATAAAAGATTCTATTTGTAAATATAGAACTATGAAAGGAAATAGAGTACTTAGAAAAATAGGACTTGATACACATGGACTTCCAATAGAAGTAAATGTTGAAAAGAAACTAGGATTTAAGTCAAAAGCAGATATTGAAAAATTTGGTATTGAAAATTTCTGTAAGGAATGTAATAAAGAAACAGCAACTAATATTGATATAGTTAAAAAAGTAACTGATCAAATGGGTCAATTTATAGATATGGAAAATCCTTATATTACATGTAGTAATGAGTTTATTGAATCAGAATGGTGGCTTATAAAAAATATATTTGATCAAGGATTAATTTATCATGGAAATAAAGTACTTCCATATTGTCCAAGATGTGGTACTGAACTTTCTGCTAATGAAGTATCACAAGGATATAAAAATGTATCAGTTAATACTGTAATAGTACCATTTAAATTAAAAGATGAAGATACCTATGTACTTGTTTGGACAACAACACCATGGACACTTATAGATAACGTTGCTTTATGTGTTAATCCAAATTATGAGTATTTAAAAGTTGAATCAATGGGATATAAATTTATAGTTGGTAAATCACTTGCTGAAAAAGTATTAGGTGATGACTTTAAGGTATTAGAAGAACTTACTGGTAAAGATTTAGAAGGACTTTCTTATGAACAATTACTTCCATTTGCTAAAGTAGAAGGTAAAGCATTTGTTATTTTAGCAGATACATATGTTACAGATGCTGATGGTACTGGAATTGTACACATTGCTCCAGCTTATGGTGAAGATGACTCTAGAGTAGCAAAAGAAAATGGGGTAGCATTTGTTCAATCAGTTGATAAAGATGGTAAGTATAAAATTGGTCCATGGGAAGGAACAGTTGTAACAGATAGTGATCTTGAAATAGAAATAATCAAATACTTAAAGGCAAACGATAAATTATTTAAGAAAATAAAATTAACACATGATTACCCACATTGTTGGAGATGTAAAAAACCACTTATTTATTATGCAAAACCAGCATGGTATATACAAACAACAGCAAGACAAAAAGAAATAATAGAAGCAAATAAAAAGGTATCTTGGCATCCTGCTTATGTTGGTGAAAAAAGATTTGCTAATTGGCTAGAAGGTATGGTAGATTGGGGAATTTCAAGAAATAGATATTGGGGTTGTCCAATGCCTCTTTGGATTTGTGATTGTGGTAATGTAACTTGTATTGGTTCAATAAAAGAATTAAAAGAAAAAGCAGTAGATAATATAGATATAGAATCTATGGAACTTCATAGACCATATATAGATAATGTTCATATTAAATGTGAAAAATGTGGTAAAATAATGAATAGGGTAACAGATGTTATGGATGTTTGGTTTGATTCAGGTGCTATGCCATATGCACAATATCATTATCCATTTGAAAATAAAGAATTATTTGAAAGTCAGTTCCCAGCAGATTTCATCGCAGAAGGAGTGGATCAAACAAGAGGATGGTTTAATTCACTTATTTGTATATCTACTTTAGTATCAGGTGTATCAAGTTATAAAAATGTTGTTGTAAATGATATGATGCTTGATGAACATGGTAAAAAGATGAGTAAATCAGTAGGTAATATTATTGATCCAGAAGAAGAAATGTCTAAGTTTGGTGCAGATGCAGTTAGATTCTACATGCTTAATGCATCACCAGTATGGACACCACTAAGATTTGATGAAGAAGGAGTTAAAGATGTAAACTCTAAAATACTTGGAACACTTAAAAATACATATACATTCTTTGAAATGTATGCAAATACTGATAATGTAGATCCAAGAGAGTTTGATGTACCATATGAAAAAAGAGAAGAAATAGATAAATGGTTATTATCTAAATACAATAAACTTGTTAAAAATATGACAGAAGCATTTGATGAATATGATTTAAATAAAGTAACAAAATATGTATTTACATTCTTAAATGAAGATTTATCTAACTGGTATATAAGACGTAATAGAAGAAGATTTTGGGGCTCAGAACTTAATGATTCTAAAAAAGCAGTATATAAAACAACTTATGAAGTGTTAACTGGAGTATGCAAGTTACTTGCGCCAATTATTCCATTTATTACTGAAGAATTATTTATTAAACTAACAGGAAAAGAATCAGTACATTTAGAAGATTATCCAGTATGTGATGATAATATGATAAATGAAGCTATAGAAGAAAAAATGGATCTTGTTCGTGATCTTATTTCACTTGGTAGAAATGCAAGAGAAGAAGTTAAAATAAAGGTTCGTCAACCAATAAGTGAAATTATTATAGATGGAAAAAATAAAGAATTAATTGGTGACTTAACTGATCTTATTAAAGAAGAATTAAATGTTAAAAATGTAGTATTTGAAAATGATTTAAGTAAATATATGAACTTTACTATAAAACCTAATTTTAAAGTATGTGGTAAAATGTTTGGTAAAGAAATAAATAATTATGCTAAAATGCTTAGTACTTTAACTGATGAAGATGTAAATAAACTTCAAAATGGAAATACTATTATTGCTGCATTTAATGGCGAAAACCTTGAAATAACAAAAGAAATGGTTGATATAAGAATCGAATCAAAAGAAGGATTTGATGCTGCTAAAGAAAACAATAACTTTATAATATTAAATACTACTTTAACAGAAGATTTAATAAATGAAGGTATTGTTCGTGAACTTGTATCAAAAGTACAAAATTTAAGAAAAGTTAAAGATTTTGATGTAGCAGATAGAATTACATTATATTATGATGGTGATATTGAATCTATAATTAGTGAATTTAGTGATTACATAAAGAAGGAAACTTTATCTGTTGATATAGTTAAAAAAGAAGATTTAAGTGAAAACTTTAACTTAAATGGAATAGATGTTAAATTAGACGTTGAAAAAATTGCACAATAGTGTAATTTTTTTTATTTATATAGAATACTATATTTTAGATAACTTTTTTTGTCTAAATATGTCGAATAAATTGACAATTATTGTTTGATATGATATTATCTTAATCGTTGCCAAAAGGAGAGGTTATAATGAATAATATAGATTCTTTAAGAGATGCAGTAGCGTATTTAAGAGCTACAAAATTATCAAGAGGTTTAACTGCTAGAGAATATAAAACGTATGCTGGATACAAAAGAGAATTAGCTAATGCTGAAAAAGAAAAAATGGAAGCATCTAAAAAATTAGAATTAAAAAAAGCAAATTAAAAAAGACCAATACTATTTAGTGTATTGGTTATTTTTTATGAATTCTCTAAGGAGCTTTGTTAAGGCTCTTTTTTCAATTCTTGAAACATAACTTCTTGATATACCAAGTTCCTTAGCAATTTCTTTTTGTGTTAATTCTTCAGTATTATTTAGTCCATATCTTTTATATATTATACTTTTTTCTCTATCAGATAATATATTTATATATTTAGATAATAATTTAATATTATTTTGAATATGTAAGTCTTCTGCAAAATCCGGTTTAGGTGTTTTTAATATTTCCATAAATGTTATTTCATTACCATCTTTATCAAAACCAACTTTTTCATCAATACTTATATTTTTACTATTTTTTTTATCATTTCTAAAATACATAAGTATTTCGTTATCAATACATCTTGCACAGTAAGTCGCAAGTTTGGTACCATGTTTATGTGAATATGTATCAATTCCTTTAATTAAGCCAATTATACCAATGCTTATTAAATCATCTGTATCTTTTCTAGTTTGTTCATATTTTTTTACAACGTGCGCAACTAACCTTAAATTATGTTCTATTAAAGTGTTTCTCGCATCCTTATCATTATTATCTAAATATTTTTTAATATAATATTCTTCTTCTTCACTAGATAATGGATCTGGAAATATATTATTTGAATAACTTCCTGTAAAACAAAACATACCTTTTAAAGCAGCTGCTAAAATACTTAAAAACATTACATCACTTCCTAATTAAATATATGCTTTTTTTATTTTTCTTAGTACCATGAGTTATTTATGCCTTTTCCTTATTATATAAGGCCTTTTAAAACATAATCATTGCTTTATTTTTATCTTTATTGTATAATTAAGGAGTATTAAAATAGATTAGGATGTTGATAGTATGTACTTAAAAGAGATAAAAGCGAGTGGTTTTAAATCATTTGCGGATACAATAGATATAGAACTTACAAATGGTATATCTGGTATTGTTGGACCTAATGGTTCTGGTAAAAGTAATGTGGTTGATGCAGTAAGATGGGTTTTAGGAGAACAATCTGTAAAACAACTTCGTGGTGAAGGATCAATGAGTGATGTAATATTTACTGGTAGTAAAAGTAGAAGAGCCGCATCATTTGCATCCGTTACTTTAGTATTTGATAATAGTGATAAGTATTTAAATATTGAATATGATGAAGTACAAATAAAAAGAACTATATATAAAACAGGCGAAAATGAGTATTTTATAAATAATACAAAAACAAGACTTAAAGATATATTAGAATTATTTATGGATACAGGTGCATCAAAAGAATCATTTAACATAATATCACAAGGTGATGTTGCGAATATATTAAGTGGAAAAGCAGAAGATAGAAGAGTTATTTTTGAAGAAGCATCTGGAGTTCTTAAGTATAAAAAAAGAAAAGATGAAGCTCTTAGAAAATTATCTAAAACACATGATAATATGGCAAGAGTAGATGATATTATATCTGAATTAAATACAAATATGGAACCACTTAAAAAACAAAGTGAAGATGCTAAAATATATTTAGAAAAAAAAGAAAAGTTAGAAAATGTAGAAATTGCTCTTACTGTAAATGATATAGAAAAATATAATTATGAATATAAATATAGCAAGGAAAAGGTAAGTGAACTTACACTTTCAATCACTAAAATGTTATCAGAAAATTCTAGTGAACAAGCAAAGATTGAAACAATAAAAAATAATATAAGTAAACTTAATAGTGAACTTTATTTAAAACAACAAGAACTTGTAAAGGTAAGTGCTAATGCTGAAAAATTGTCTGGTGAAAAGGCAATGATTTCTGAAAGAAGTAAATATAATTCAGAAGATGTAAAGCTTCATGATAATATAATATCTCTAAAAGAAAAAATATTAAAAATTGAATCTCAAATATCAGCATTAAATAAAGAAATAGAATCAGAAAAGTCAAATAATAAAATAATAGGCGAAAAATTAAATAATACTGAAATAAAACTTAGTGAAATAGAAAAAAATAAAGAAAATTTAAATAGTAAATTAAATCAAAAATTAAGAGAGATAACAGCGCAAAAACACAGAAGAGAAGTATTAATGAATTCTTTAGAAAATAATTCATCGCTTCCATATAGCGTAAAAAATGTACTTAATAATCCTAAACTAACAGGTATACATGGTGTACTTGGTAAATTACTTGAATTTGAAGAAAAATATTCTGAAGCACTTGAAGTATCTTTGATGAGCAGTGTATCACATATTGTTTGTGATAATGAAGAAGATGCTAAAGAAGCAGTTAGATATTTAAAAAATAATAATCTTGGAAGAGCAACTTTCCTTCCAATAAGCATAATAAAACCAAGAAGTATTGATAGTGAAAGCTATGAAACTATAAAATCTATGAATGGTTTTGTTGATATAGCATCTAATTTAGTAAGATATGATACTAAGTATAGAAATATTGTTTTAAGTCTTCTTGGAACAATCGTTGTTGTTGATAATATAGACAATGCAAATCTTATATCAAAGAAATTAAAAAATAGATATAAAGTAGTAACAATGACTGGTGAAGTTGTAAATATTGGTGGTTCAATAACAGGTGGATCACTTAAAAAGAGTAGCATACTAAGTGAAAGATATGAACTAGAAAATGTAATAAAAGACATTGATGTTTTAGATTCTGAAATAAAAGAAATAGAAAACAAAATTAATGAAGTAGATGATAATTATACTAATTTAGAACTTGAAAAAAATTCTATAATTATTAGTGTGAACTCAAATAGTGAAATACTTAAGAATAAATATAATGTATTAGATGATTTAACAAATGAAAAAAGTACTTTAATGGCAGAATTATCTAATAATCAAAATATAGTTAATAATGTTATTACTAATGAAGAAGAAAAAATATTAAATGAGTATTATAAAGAAATAGAAAAAAGAGATGAACTAAATATTGAAATTAATCAAATTCATAAAAAGATTGAACTTGAAAATGAAGATTTAATAAATAATGAGTCATCACTTAAAAATAATAATCAAGAATATAATAAGGCTCAAGAAGAATTAAAGAGTCATGAAATTAAAGTTAACAGATTAGATGTTAAAATAGATAATTTACTTAATATACTTACAAATGATTATTCTATTTCTTATGAAAAAGCAAAAGAAAAATATATCCTTGAAATTGATTCTGATGAAGCAAGAAGCATAGTTAGTACTCTAAAAAGAGAAATAAAATCTCTAGGAGATGTTAATGTTGGTGCGATAGAAGAGTATGATAGAGTAAAAGAAAGATATGAGTTTTTAAATAAACAAAAAGAAGACTTAACAAATGCTGAAAATGTTCTTTTAGAAATTATTACTGAAATGGATGACATAATGAAAGATAAATTTTCATCAACATTTAATAAGATTAAAGAAGCATTTAATGAAACTTTTAGAAAATTATTTAATGGTGGTAAGGCAGAACTTAAACTTACAGATCCATCTAATATTCTTGAAACAGGTATTGATATAATTGCACTTCCACCAGGAAAGAAATTACAACATATATCACTTTTATCAGGTGGTGAAAAAACTTTAACCGCAATTGCGTTATTATTTTCAATATTGAAAGTAAGACCAGTACCATTTTGTATACTTGATGAAGTTGAGGCGGCACTTGATGAAGTAAACGTAGATAATTTTGGTAAATATTTAAAAGAATTCAAGGGTGATACTCAGTTTATAATAATTACACATAAAAAGAAAACAATGGAATATGCTGATGTACTTTATGGTATTACTATGCAAGAATCTGGTGTATCAAAACTTGTAAGTGTAAAATTAGAAGAACTTAAAAATTAATTTTAGGTTCTTTTTAAGGAAAAGGAAGAAAAGTATGAAAAGAGAAAAAGGATTTACATTAATTGAATTACTTGCGGTTATAATTATTTTATCTGTAATTATGGTAATTGCTGTCCCTAAGGTATTAGATGTTATAAATAAATCAAAAGAAGAAGCATTTATAGATTCAGCATATGGAATTAGTGATTCAGCTAAATATTATTATTTTGAAAACAATATGACAAGTAATTATAATTTTGAATTTGAAAATGGAAAACTAAAAAATAACGAAGAATTAAAATATAAGGGAACTAGTCCTGATAGCGGTAATTTAGTTATAAATAGTGATGGTAAAATAAAACTTGCATTTTATTCTGATTCTTTAAATTTATGTGTAAAAAAAGAATTTAATGATAAGAAAATTAAAAAGGTGACTGGAGTTACAAAAGATAAGTGTAATACAAATATGGTAAATGAGGGATCTACTTGGTTTTGGGTAAATATAAATGATGAAAATGAACTTAAATATGTTACAAATAAAGAATTAAGAGAAAAAGTAATAGATTTATTTAGTGAAAATGGAATTAATAAAATATATATTCCTATTGAATCAGGACATTTATTAGATACTTTCAAAGATTTTATTGTCTATGCAAATAGTAAAGATATAAAAATATATAATTTAATAGGTGATCCTACTTCAATTAAAGAAGATGGATATGAAAGAACAATTAATACATATTATGATGAAATAAAATCATTTAATGACAAAATGAGTAAAGAGGGAATTAATGCTAGAGTAGAAGGTATGCATTATGATATAGAATTTTATGGTAATGGAAACGAAGATTTTGGTTATGGAAAATGGATTGGCGGACAAAGTGAAGACGCTAAAAACTGTAAAAGAAGAATCGCATATATTAATTTTGCAAAAGCAGCATATAAATACGCTAGTAAATTAGGTTTAGAAGTAGAATTTGATATACCTAATATTTTATCAAAATTAACATATTATGATGAAGATAATAATGAAAAAAATATGCTTGAAGAATTACTTAAGAATAGTGATAATGTAACAATTATGTATTATGTTACTATGAAAAAATATATTACAACTGATAATGCTTTAATATATACGGGATCATATACATTTTCGGCAGAAGATGATGAAAATAGATCAACAGTAGATGTAAAAGAATCAATGGTAGAAATGATAAATAGATATCATAGTAGTTATAATGTAGGTACTGATCTTTCATTCTTTAGACAAGATGACACTAAAATGAATGAATGTACTACTTCATTTAAAAACGAATTAAAACCATATATAGATTCTGATTTAGTATATGATTTAGAATATATGAATAGCTATTATAAAACTGAAATAGATACTATAAAAAATTATCAAAAAAGTAAAAATTTATCTGCAAATGTTAAAATAGCGTATCATGATGCTTGGGAACTTATGTATTTACTTGGAATAAAAGATACAGAAGTAATGAGTAAAAGAATATCAAATTTTGCTGATAACTTAAAGAATAATACTAATTGTTATAAATAATATTTTAAAAATTTGACAAAAAAGTACTTTAATGCTAATATAATGTCCATCTTTTGAAAAAGGGGGAGGAATTTTAAAATGAAAAGAACAAATTTTTTGAAAGAAATTATTTATTCAGCAATAAATGAATCATTTAATAGTGATTCAGTTGATTATGACAATCTTCCAACTATAGTTAATCAAATAGCAGAGGATTTTAAATTGGATTTACATACTGGTATTGGTTTTATGAGAGGTTTTACTGCAGCAAGAGATTATACACTTCTAAGTTTAGTGATAAAAATGAGAGAATTAGCAGAATTAGGCCAAAATGATTCAGAAGAAATGCAAAAAACTTATGATTCTTTTATAAAAGTGCTTAATAATAATGTACCAATTGAAAGTGATAAATTCTATGTTGGAGCCAGTTATGATGAATATGTCAAAAATTATGAAGATAACGACGAAAAATCTAACTTTAGAATGTCATACTGTTTATATAAAATGTATAAAAAACAGAAAAAGGGTAAACATAGAAAGTATGATGTTGAAGGTTTTATAGAACAATGTAATGGAGAGAAAGTTTCTAATCATGAATATTCTTTGAGACAATATGGTTTTCCTTTAAATTAGTTATAAAATAAAAAAATTAGGAGTTTTTCCTAATTTTTATTTTTCCATTAAATTAACTAATTTTATTACTTCTGATGCACTTTTAGTATATGCTCTAACAAGTCCACCAGCACCTAATTTAATTCCACCAAAATATCTAATAACAACACATAAAACATTAGTCATATTCTTTTTTTGAAGCACATTTAAAATGGGTTTACCAGCTGTACCAGATGGTTCACCATCATCAACTGCTTTAGCATTTGGTCCTATAATATACGAGTAACAAATATGAGTACATTTTTTGTATTCTTTTTTTAGTTCATTAATAATATCATTAACTTTATTTACGTCCTCAATATAATATAGTTTTGTAATAAATCTTGATTTTTTAATAATTATTTCATTTTCAGCATTCTTATCTATAATATACATTCTTTTCACCTAAAACAATTATACTATAATTTATAAAAATATGGTAAAATAATTTAGAAGGAATGATTAATATGGATGAAAATACAAAAAAACATATACAAAGTAAACTTGCATTATTACCTAGAAAACCAGGTTGTTATCTTATGAAAGATAATACAGGTAAAGTTATTTATGTAGGTAAAGCAAAAATACTTAAAAATAGAGTAAGTAGTTATTTTAGAGGAGAAAAAACAGGTAAAACAAAAGCACTTGTTTCAAATATATCAACATTTGAGTATATAGTTACAGAATCAGAAAAAGAGGCATTTCTTTTAGAAATTAACTTAATAAAGAAATATGATCCTAAATATAATATTATTTTTAGAGATGATAAATCATATCCATATATAGCGCTTACAACTATTCCATATCCAAAACTTGATATTGTAAGACCAAGACATAAAAGAGTAAAAAAAGATGTTAAATTATTTGGACCATATCCTAGTTCATATGCCGCAAGAAGTATTGTAAATATGTTAAATAGAATATATCCTCTTAGAAAATGTAAAACATTTCCTGATAAACCATGTTTATACTATCATATAGGTGAGTGTCTTGGATATTGTACTAAAAATGTAGATAAAGAAAAATGCGAAGAAATGGTAAAAGAAATAACATCATTTTTAAATGGTAATTATAATGATATAGTAGTTAAATTAAAAAAAGATATGTATGACGCATCAGAAAAATTAAATTTTGAAAAGGCAGGAGAAATAAAAGAATTATTAGATTATATAGATAAAGTACTTGAAAAACAAAAAATAGATTTAACTGATAATGTAAATAGAGATATATTTAATGCTTATGAATATAAGGGGTATATATCTATGCAGGTATTTCATTCTAGAAGTGGACAACTAGTTGAAAGAAATAGTTACATTTATGAACAAAATGAAGAAAAAGAAGAATGCTTGAATAACTTTATACTATCATTTTATGAAAATAATGATTTACCTAAAGAAATTCTTGTACCTGATTTTTTAGACTTAGACCTTTTATCAGATGCACTAGGTGTAAAAGTATTATCTCCAAGTAAGGGACCTAAAAAGCATTTAATAGATATGGCAGAAGAAAATGCTAAAATAAAGATAATGGAAAAATTTGATTTAATTAAAAATGATTTAGATAGAAGTGTAAAAGCAAACGAAGAATTAAGTAAAAAATTAGGATTTACTATTCATAGAATTGAATCATTTGATAACTCACATTTATTTGGTACTTATACTGTAAGTGGTATGGTTGTATTTGTAGATGGAAGAGCAAGTAAAAAAGATTATAGAAAGTATAAAATAAAGGGTGACGCAAAAGATGATTATCATTTAATGCAAGAAGTAATAGAAAGAAGATACTCAAGAGTTATTAATGATAATTTAATTAAACCAGATTTAATATTAGTTGATGGTGGACTTATTCAAATAAATGCATGTAAGGAAATACTTGATAATTTATGTTTAGATATACCTGTTTATGGTATGCAAAAGAATGATAAACATAGAATATGTGCACTTGTTTCGGATGAAAAAGAAATTGAAATAGAAAAGGATAGTAATTTATTTCATTTCTTAGAAAAAATAAGTGAAGAAGTTCATAGATTTGCGATTAGTTATCATAAAGAAATAAGAAGTAAAGGATCACTTTCATCAGTACTAGATAATATTCCTGGAATAGGTGAAAAAAGAAGAAAAGCATTAATTAAAGAATTTAAAAATTTAACAGGTATAAAAAATGCTAGTGATGAAGAATTAAAAAGAGTGCTTCCAGAAGAAGTTGTTCAGTCTTTAAGAGAATATTTAAAAGAAGAAGATTCAAAATAAAATATTAGTTATATTATTATATATTGCACAGGAGGTTTTATGAAAAAATACAAAATAGAAGATTTATATATAACAATTATATCAGATGGATACTATGCTAAAGACTGTAAAATACTATCAACGATTAATCCGGATTTTGCTATTGTGAAATACTCAGGATGGAAAAAGTGTCTTGTATTTGATACAAAGGAAAGACTAAAGGTTTATTCAAAATATTATATGTGCGATATAAAAGATAATGAGAGAGTAGCAAATGAGTTAATACCATTATACAATTTATTAAAAGATAAAAGTATTAAATCATTAACACTATATGATATTTTGTATCTAGAAAAACAATTGAAAAACAAATATGATGAAAATAATTCTGGGTTACTTGAACTTCCAAAAAAAGATAATGATATTGTTTCTAATGAATTTCTTCTTGAAATAAAGAAAGTAATGGATAAAATAGATCCAAATATGAATGAAGAATTAAAAGAAAAATATAAAATAAAATTATCAAATATAGGGAATGAATATATAAATAGTGTTATAGAAAATTATAATAGTATAAAATTAAATCCAAGTATTGAATTAGAAATATTAAAAAAGTATTTAGAAAAACTTTGTGTTTTAGAAGAGGAAATAGTTAAATCAAATTATAGAAGTAATTTAGAAAGTGAATTAGAACAAGTAAAGCGATATACAAATAATAACTAATTTTATTTGTGTTAAGAGAAAAAGAATAATAAAAATCATTGAATTCTTTTTCTTTTTTGTTATAATTAATTTATACATATATGGTATTTATTAATATAATATTTATAGATAGACATTTTAGAGGTGGGAATATGGTAAAATATAATTTTGATTCAGATGATATGGAAAGAAAAATAATTATTAGAAGATTGGAAAAAATTAAAGAATCATTAATTAGGAGAAATAAAATTAAGGATATAATATTAGATGAAAAAGCAGAACCATATGTAATAGAATTATGCGGTTTACCTAAAACAGGTAAAAGTTTATGTATTGAAAAAATAAAAGAGTTTTTTAGTGAACAAGGAATAACTGTTAAAGTATTAGATGATCCTGTTACTGATTTAACATATAAAAATATAAGAAATATGCCATCATTAAAATTTAATGATAATATGATAGAGGCAATAAAAAAAGACTTAAATGATGCAAAAAAACAAAATCCAGATATAATTATTATGGAAAATGGACTTATTGATAGTTATTTCTTTTATCAAGAGTTATATGACAATGGACAAATGTCAGAAAAAGAATTTCAAAAAAGAATAGAAATGCTTGATGATGATTTTAAAGAAGTTGATCAATTATATATAATGAATGCATCATTAAATGAAGTATATAAGAGAGATAATAAAGTTGTGATTGATTTTTTAATAGAGAGAAAACAAAATGTTGATAAATTTTTTAATACATTAGCGGGTGTAGGCGGATCAAAAATTTGTGAAATCAATACTGATTCAATTGATGAAGTGTATACACCATTAATCGTGATAGATTCAATAACAGGAGGATTTTTAGGTAAGTTAAATAACAATAAAAAGTCTTCTAGTGAAAATTTGGAAGAATCTACAGTTAATTCAGAATTAGAAAAATATAACAAATTATTAAATTCAGATAATATGAAATTAGTTATGAAAAAAGATTAATAATCTTTTTTATTATAATATAGTTTATTGGGAGTAGGTAATATATGGGAAAAATAAGAGTAATGAGTGAATCACTCGCAAATAAAATAGCGGCTGGTGAAGTAGTAGAAAAATGTGCATCAGTTGTTAAAGAACTTGTAGAAAATAGTATTGATGCTAAAAGTACGGAAATTAAAATAGAATTGAAATCATCAGGTGTAAAATCAATAAAAGTAACTGATAATGGTATTGGAATGGATAAAGATGATGCACTTCTTTGTTTTGGCTCGCATGCAACTAGTAAGATTCAAGATGAAGATGATTTATTTAATATAAATACATTAGGATTTAGAGGTGAAGCACTTCCATCAATCGCAAGTGTGTCAAATGTTGTTATATCTTCTTGTGATGGGGTAGATAGTGTTATTTATACACTTGAAGCAGGAAATTTAGTAAAAAAAGAAAATGGTGAAATGAGAAGAGGTACAATTATAGAAGTAAAAGATTTATTTTATAATACACCTGCTAGACTTAAATATTTAAATAGTTTATATACGGAACTTGCTAATGTTACGCAGGTTGTAAGTAGAGAAGCCTTATCTCATACAAATATCAGATTTACACTTATTAATGATGGAAATGTTGTACTTAAAACTAGTGGAAGTGGTAATTTACTTAAAACAATAAATGATATATATGGAGTTAAAACTTCTAAAAAAATGCTTTTAGTTAAAGGTGAAACAAATGATTATGAAGTATATGGCTATGTATCACTTCCTGAAGTTACTAAGTCTAATAGAAATCATATAATAACTATAGTAAATGGAAGAGTAGTTAGAAATTCAGAACTTAATAAAGTAATAAATGATGCATATCATAAATATAAATTTGATAATAGGTATCCAGTAGTAGTTTTAAATATTGATGTTGATCCATCATTAACAGATGTTAATGTTCATCCATCAAAAATGGATATTAAATTTAGTAATTTCGATGATTTAAAAAATTTGGTTTTTGAAAAAATAAAAGAAGCATTAAATTCTCATTTTTTAGCGCCTACAGTAGATAATTCTAGTGTAAAAGTTGATAATATAGTAGAAACTATTAATGTTAATGAGGAAGAAAAAAAAGAAGTAAAAGAATACGTTCTTGATTTTTCATCTAATGATAATATTATAAAAGAAGAAGAAAACGATTATAATTATCAACCAATAGAAACAAAAGAAGAACAAAAAAGAGAATTTCCACTTATGGAACCTGTTGGACAAGTACTTGGTGTATATATTGTATGCCATAGTGAAAAAGGCATGTATTTAATGGATCAACATGCTGCGGCAGAAAGAATAAATTATGAAAAATATAAAAAAGCAATGGCAAATCCTACTAAAGATACAATAAGCATGTTATTTCCAATAAATTTGGAATATCCTAAGGAAGAATTTTTAATAATAAAAGAACATATGGATTTTATAAAAAGTTTAGGTATTGATATTGAAGAATTTGGTATAAATTCATTTATTGTTAAAGCACATCCTACTTGGTTTAAAGAAGGTTTAGAAGAAGTATTTATTAGAAACTGCCTAGAAAAGATAATAACTATGAATAAGAATTTTGATTTAGAAAGATTTAATGATAGTATTTCTGCAATGATGGCATGTAAAGCATCTATTAAAGCAGGGGATCCAATATCTATGGAAGAAATGAAGGCTTTAATTGAAAGGTTAAAAAAGTGCGAAAATCCATTTAATTGCGCACATGGTAGACCAACAATAATACATTATCCAAAATATGAATTAGATAAATTATTTAAAAGAGCGGTTTAAGGAGAAAAAATTATGAAAAAAATATTAATATATGGTGATTCAAATACTTGGGGAGATAATTTTATATTAGGTAAAAGAATAGAAGATGAAAAACAGTGGCCTAATATTCTTCAAAGAAAACTTGGAAGTGAATATAAAATTTTACAAGAAGGGTTACCTGGTAGGCTTGCAGGAAATGAAGAAACTTTAAAAACATATAAGAATGGCAAGGAATCTTTTATATCAACTTTTAGGACCAATGCTCCTGTTGATACATTAATAATTTCTCTTGGAACAAATGATTTACAAATGAAATATAATAAAAGTTCAGAAAAAGTAATAGAGGATTTATTATGGTATAAAAAAACTATTTCTGATATGTATGAGGATATAGATGATAGAAAAAAGTATTTTAATAGTAAATTTCCAGATATTATTTATATTTTGCCAGCTAATTTTGATTATAAAGTAAATGCAAGTATAATTTTTGATGAAAACAGTGAAAATAAGAGGAAAGAAATAATAGATTATTTTCAAAAAAATAATATTGAAAGTATATTTATAAATAATATTCCTTTATTTGATGATGGATTACATTATAATTTTGATGGACATAAAATAATGAGTGAACTTGTATTTGAAGAGGTAAGTAATGATAAGTAAACTTGATGAATTAAGAGAGTTAAGAGAAAAATTAAACATAAGTGTAAATGGATTAGAGAATATTAAAGAAAATAAATCTGCAATTCTTGTGTCCAATCATAGTTGTTTAATGGATATATTTTATGTTCCATGTGTTATAGATAAAGATATTATTAGTTTGATAAGTTCAAGGTTGATGTATAAGAATGATACCTTAAGAAAAAATGTTGTAAATAAATATTTAAATGGTTTTCCAATAGAAGCACATGGTGGAATAGTATACTCACAGATGTGTTTAGAATATTCGGCAAAGTTACTAAAGGATGGTCATATTCTTAGTATTTTTCCTGAAGGTGCCTATATTGAAAATGATGGGAATATTTATAAAGGTAGAACAGGAGCTGCAAGAATATTATTTTCTTCAATTGGTGATGAATTCAAACCAAGTATAATACCTGTCGCTATAAAAATAGATGGAAAAATAGAAGAGTTAGATAACTATTTTCCTACAGATAATGAGGTAAAAATTAATATTTTAGAGCCTGTTAATTATGAAGAAATATATTATAATTATATAAATACAGATAGTAGAAAAGAAAAAAATTTGTGCTTACATCAGGTAACTGAAACAGCAATGAGACGCATTGCAAACTCAATTGGAAAAAATTATATAGATGAATATATAGAATTATTTCCTAAAAATAATGTTATATATCAAGATGGCGAAACAATAAAAACAGAACCAGCACAAAATGTTGAACATGTTTATAGATATAAAAGAGAACTAGATAGTATTATTAAAAATTATTCATAAATTCATTACTGAAATATGAAATAAATATATTGTTGAAAAAATTAAGGAGAAATTATGGCGGGATTTGTAGTTCATTTAGCAGTCGCTGAAGAATATATTAGAAAACATGGTAATATTAAAAATCATAATGAATTTCTTTTGGGTGCAATTAAACCAGATTTGTATGAGGATAAAAAGGCATCACATTATGGTATTAAAACAAGTAAACCAAATTTAAAAAGGTATTTGGATGAGAATACATTGGATTCTGATTTGAATAAAGGATATTTATTACATTTAGTAACAGATTATTTATTTTATAATAAGTATTTGGAATTCTTTTCTAAAGATATTTATAATGATTATGATGTAACAAATAAAGAGCTAATAGATAAATATAATGTTACCATTTTAGATACAATTAAAGATAAGGTTTTCCTTAAAGATGGAGATACAAAAGTAATGAGCATAGATTTGGCAAAGAAAGTAATAGATGAAGTTTCAGAATTAAATCTTGAAGAAATAATAAATGAAATAAATAATGATGATCCAAAATGGAAAACATTTAAGACATTAGAAAAAAGGTGAAATTATGATTATAGTAATAGCGGGACCAACGGGTGTAGGTAAAACAAAATTAAGTATAGAACTTGCTAAAAAATATAATGCAGAAATAATTAATGCAGATAGTGTACAAGTATATAAAAAAATAGATATAGCGTCTGCAAAAGTAACAGAAGAAGAAAAAGAAGGTATTCCTCATCATTTATTTGATATAAAAGAATATGATGAAGATTATACAGTATATGATTATCAAATAGATGCTAGAAAGGTACTAGATAAATTACTAAAAGAAAATAAAAATGTAATTATTGTAGGTGGAACAGGACTTTATATCAAAGCATTATTATATGATTATAAATTTAATAAAGAAGAAGATAGTCATAAATATGATAATTTAACTAATGCTGAATTATTAGATAAAATATATAAGATAAATCCAAATTCAATGGTAGATAAAAATAATAACAGAAGACTTATTCGTGAATTAATTAATTTAGAAAATAATGCAGAAAATAAAACTGGTGATAATCTTTTATATGATAATGTATATTTTATTGGTCTTACAACTGATAGAAGCATTTTATATGATAGAATTAATAAAAGGGTAGATATAATGCTTAAAAGTGGATTGGAAGATGAAGCTAAGTATTTTTATAATAAAAATAGAGATGCAAAAAGCTTAAGAACTGTTATAGGATATAAGGAATTATTTCTTTACTTTGATAAAAAAATATCAAAAGAAGAAGCAATTGATTTAATCAAAAAAAATAGTAGACATTATGCCAAAAGACAATATACATGGTTTAATAATAAATTAAATTTAAATTGGTTTAATGTAGATTTTAATAATTTTGATAATACTATAAATGATGTAGAAAATAAAATAAATGACTATTTTAAAAAATAGTCGTTTTTAATATAAAAAGTTATAAATTTCTTCATTAAAATTATGTTCACCATCATTTTTATTTTTTAATTCATCAGTTGTTATTAAGAAATAATCATAAATGATTACATCTTTACCAGTAGATACAATTGGATCATCCCAAGTTAAATCTATGTGATACCATTTATTATTTATATTAACTACATTCCAAATATGATCATTTGTTGAAATTCTAGTATTATCTAAGGAAAGCATATTTAAGAATATTGCGAGTGTATCAGTATATCCACTACATATACTTTCACCTTCGAATAAAGTTCCAATTGCAGTATCAGAATGATATATAGAATTTCCACCATCTTCTTTGTCTTTATCATATTTATTAGTTTCTGCTATATAATCATGAAATACTTTAATTTTGTCATTAATATCATTATAAGAATTAATGTTTAGTTTTAAAGTTATTTCATTCATTTTATTTTTTATTTTTTCTATGTCTTCATTAGAATATTTTTTATTTATCTTGATATCTATTCTTCCATTTGTACTATAATTTGTTTCAATTGTTTCAAATGTGTTAAAAGGGTGTACTAATTGGTTAATATAAGAAAACTTAGTTTTGTCTTTAGCAAGTTCTTCCATATCACTAATACATGTACTATAGCTTTTATCACAATAAAATGAAAAATTATCCCAACCATTGTTTAAGACAGTATAATATATATTTAACAAATCTTGTTTTGATTTAGGGGAGAAGTCATTTGTTTCACTAACATATGAACTGAAATTTTTTTGTTTATATTCATTTGTTTCAAGTGCATTTAAATTAGTTATAATTTTATAATCATTATTTAAAATAATTTTTTCTGCATAATCATGAACTCTATAATTTAAAAATTTAGCATCTACAATATTTAAACAGACTAGAAAAAAGATAATAGTAATAAGTTTCTTTTTCATGTAATCACCTAATATTATAATATCAGAAAATAAAAAAAATATCTATGAAAGATATTAATTATTGTTATTTAATTTTTTAGCTATACGAGATTTTTGTCTAGCTGCTTTATTTTTAGTAATAATTCCACTATTTAAAGCCTTGTCAATTTTTTTGTTTGCTTCTTTTAATGTTTCTTCACTTGGATTAACTAAAGCTTTCTTTATAGTTGTTTTCATAACAGATTTTACAGGTACATTATTAGCTCTTTTAGTTTCATTAACTTTAATTCTTTTTTTTGCACTCTTAATATTTGCCATTTTTTCACCTCCATGACCTTTAACTCACTTAATTTTATCAAATTTACAATAAAAAATCAATAATAATTGTGATTTTTGGTAAAAATAGTAAAGAGGTGATGAAAAGTGAGCCATAATATTGATTTAAATGTTATGAATATGAGGACAGATTTAGCTATTGATGAAGTAAATAATGAAGAACTTGAAAAGTTAAAAGAAGAAAAAGAAAATGGAATAAAGGTATTTACAGTAGATGTAACAAAAGAAAATCAAGATAAGTTTAATAAAAAGTGTGGCAAATATATAACAATAGCGTTTGATGATGTGACTGATTATAATAATTCTATAAATGTTGAAAAAGTTTTTACTAGTGAACTTAAAAAAATGATAGAAAGTCATAATATACCATCTAGCGCATCATGTATAATAATTGGTCTTGGAAATGAAAAAAGTACACCAGACTCACTAGGACCACTTTCTATTAATGATATAATAGTCACAAATCATTTGTTTTCTCTTGGAATAAATGTAGAAGATGGTTTTAGAGTAGTATCTGCATTTAATCCTGGTGTTATGGGACAAACAGGAATAGAAACTAGTGATATTATATATGCACTTATAAAAGAAATAAAACCGGATTTTGTAATTGTGGTTGATGCACTAAAAGCATCCAATGTTGATAGAGTAAATAAAACAATACAAATAACAGATGCTGGAATAAATCCTGGATCAGGAATTGGAAATACTAGAAAAGAAATTAGTAAAGATGTACTTAATATACCTGTATTTGCGGTTGGTGTTCCAACTGTAGTAGATACTGTTACAATAGTAAATGATACACTTAAATATTTAGAAAATTATATATGTTATATGAAAAATAATATGGATAATCCAAAAGAAAAATTAAAAATAGTAAGAACTAATATAGATAAAAATAATCTTGAAATTGATGAAAAAAACAATCTTTTTGGTTTAATTGGAACTTTAAAAGAAGAAGACTTTAAATCATTATTAATAGAGGCTATAAATCCAGTTGGATATAATATGATAGTTACACCAAAAGAAATAGATTTTGTTATTGATAGGCTCGCAAATGTAATATCAACTGGAATAAATAATGCACTTCATGACAAGGTTACACACTTAAAAGTGTAAACTTTTTAAATTATAATATATATCGACACTTTATTTAAAATACAGGGATTATTCTATTTATAGGGTGATTTCTATGAAAAGGGCTAAATTAAAAAATCATAGTAAAAAAAAGAAGATTTTTCCTAAAAAAATATTTAAATTATTAATTTTTATATTCGCAATATATCTGTCTTATTCATTTACATTTAATTTTTTATCAAAAAAAGACATAGATATAAAAGATAAGAAATATGTTGATTATTTACTTAGTGCAGCATATAAAAAGGATAATAAAAAAATATTATTAGAGGAAAGTTTAAAAATGGTATCAAATATTGATTTAAAAGATCCTACGACACTTTTATCTAGTAATATAAAATCATCAAAAAGTGAAACAAAAAATAAATATACAAAAGATGCTGAAGCAAAAGAAGATGATTATAATGCATCTGTATATGAAAAGATAACATCATATGTTGAAAATCCATTAAAAGATAAAGAAAACCCTGTTATATATTTATATAATACACATCAGCTTGAAACATATTCTAATAGTGGATTTGAAAATTCTAATGTAAACCCTAATGTTCTTATGGCATCTTATTTACTTGCTGAAAGTCTAAATAAAAGTAATATAAATACTATTGTAGAAGATACTAATATAAATGAATTTAATAGAGTATCAGGAATAAGTGATAATGATTTTTATAATACTACTAGAATATTTTTAAAAGAAAAAATAAATAAATATCAAAGTATTAAATATTATATAGATATGCATAGAGATTCAGTTGATAAAAATATTTCAACATGTACGATAAATAATAAAAATTATGCAAGAGTTTTATTTGTATTAGGTACAAAAAATGAAAACTATTTAGAAAATAAGAAAAATATGACGGAACTAGATACATTAATGGATAAATATTATCCAGGACTTTCTAGAGGTATTTATGAAAGAAAAGCGTATTATAACCAAGATTTAAATAAAAATATAATGTTAATTGAACTTGGTGCGAAAGAAAATACTATTGAAGAGGTAACAAATACAATTGATGCATTAACATTTATATTTAATAAATATATTAATGGTGATGATAAATGAAAATAAAACCTAAAAAAATCTTTAATACAATTATATTTGTTTTGTTTACGTTATATATATCTTTTTATATAGCGTCTGTTTCTGGTTATTATGAATATGAGAAAAAAGAAGAAACAACTCTTACTAATGAAAAGATGAAAGAATTTGAAAAAGATTTGAAAGAAGGCAAAAAAGTAGATATAAAAAAATATTTGACAGATAATACAAAAAAATATGATAATAAAGTAACAGATATAGGTAATACATTATCAGATATGATTAATAATGGAATATCTGGTGGTCTTGAAAAAACGTTTAAAGTAGTAGAAAAATTAATTGAATAATTTACATTATTTTACGATTAATACGATTATTTTATTGAACACGCATTTTTGATATGTTATTATGAAAAAGAAGATGGAGGTAAAAATATGGGAGATAAAAAAGGTTTAAGAAATATAATTTTAATTTTTATTGTAGTTTTGGTTGTCATTATAATTTCACTCATATTTCTTAATAAGAAAAATAATAATATAATTCAAGATGAGAATAATAATGAAACTATATCAAATAAAAATGCTTTTTGTATTTCTGATAATAATGGAAAATATGCTGTGTTTAATGCAGAAGGAAAACAAATAACAAAATTTGATTTTTCAAATGAATGTGATTTTTATAATGGATCATCAGTTGTTAAAAATGATGATGGACAATATGGAATTATAAATACTAGTGGTAAATTTGTTGTAAAATATGGAAAGTATTCTCATATATCACAAATTGAATCACTTTATAAAGCATCAAATGAAAGTACAAATTATGTATTAAATTCAAAAGGGAAAGAAGTTTATAAAACTGATGATTATAAGTTTGATTTAGATGAATCATCTGATGATTCAAATATGTATAAAGCAACGTTAAGCAATGAAATTATATTGTTTGACTATAATGGAAAAAAGATAGATGAAATAAATAGTAATTCAAAAACTTCGTATAATGACTTACGATGTAAAGATTTATTTTGTGAGATAGAAATTGATAATAAAACATATATATATAATTTAAAGGAAGGTAAAAGAATAATTACTTTAGATGGTGAAAATTATATTAATACACATAAAGGTGATATTTTAAGTGTTTATTTACAAAATAATAAATATAATGTATATAAAAACGATAAGTTAATACTTGATGGTGTTGAAGCAAGTAATGGACTTGATATATTAGATGATGGATTTGCTGCTAGAAATAGCACGTATACATTATATGATAAAGATGGTAACATAGTAGATGATACTGTATTTTTCTACAAGGATACTAAAAATTATCTAAAAAAAGATGATTATACTAAGTCAACATATAGTTTTTATAAAGATGGTAAATTAAGTAAGAAAGATGATACATTAGTTTCACTATTTTCTAATAATGATATATCTTTACAAAATAATTATGAAAATTCATTAATTATTATGAGTTCAAAAAAACAAATTCCTTGTTATGATAACTCAACTTGTTATGGATATAATTTTTATGATTTTTCAGGAAATGCTGTAAATAAAACATCTTATGCAAAAGTAAAAACTGGTTATTCTGATTATATGTTAGTTTCAGAGGATGGTAAAACAGAATACATAATAAATAAAAAGTTTGAAAAAGTAAGCGATGATTATGATTCAATCACATCTATTATTACAAATGATAAGAAAATACATTTTTGGGAAGTATCTAAAGATGGCAAATATGCGATACTTGATGAAAATGGAAAGGTGTTAAAAGAAAATATTATAGAAAAAGTATTTGTATCATCATCAATACCTAGTGATATAATACAATTAAAATATGATGATAAGGTTGAGCTTTATAACATAAAAGAGAAAAAAGTTGTAGTAACATTAGATAAGAATGTAACATTTAATTCATATAATGACTTATATATTAATGTAACAGAAAATGGTGTTAATAATTTTTATTCGTACATTAATGGTAAAAAATTCTATAGTAAATAGTATTGTAAACTAACAAGTAAATGAAAACTTGTTAGTTTCTTTTATTTATTGTATAATTATTTTTAGGTGAAGAAATATGAATCAAGATAAAATAAGAAATTTTTCAATAATTGCACATATAGATCATGGAAAAAGTACAATAGCAGATAGAATGCTTGAATTAACAGGAGCTGTTACAAAAAGAGAATCAAAAGATCAAATGCTTGATAATATGGATCTTGAAAGAGAAAGAGGAATAACAATAAAACTTAATGCGGTTAAGTTAAATTATAAAGGTTATACTCTTCATTTAATAGATACACCAGGTCATGTAGATTTTACATATGAAGTATCTAGAAGTTTAGCAGCCTGTGAAGGAGCAATTTTAGTAGTTGATGCAGCACAAGGAATAGAAGCACAAACACTAGCAAATGTATACTTAGCTTTAGAAAATGATTTAACTATAATACCAGTAATAAATAAGATAGATTTACCTAATGCTGATGTTGATAAAGTAAAAAAAGAACTAAGAGAAGTACTTGGATTTAGTGATGATGAAATAATTTTGACAAGTGCAAAAACAGGTTTTGGTATAGATAAATTACTTGATGCTGTAATAGATAGAATTCCATGCCCAAATGGTGAAATAAACTCTAATCTTAGAGGACTTATTTTTGATAGTGTATTTGATTCATATAGAGGAGTAGTTATCCAAACTAGAATAGTAGATGGTAAATTAAAAGTAGGAGATAAGATAAGATTTATGAGTACAGGAGCAAGTCACGAAGTAACAGAACTTGGTGTATCAACTCCAAAAGAAGAAAAGGTAAAAGAACTTGTTTCTGGTGATGTTGGATATGTTTGTGCATCTATTAAAAAAATAAGTGATGTAAAAATAGGTGATACAATAACTCTTGATGATAATCCAGCTAAAGAAGTATTACCAGGTTATAAAGAAATAAAACCAATGGTATATTCAGGTATTTATCCAGTAGAAACAAATAAATATAATGATTTAAGAGATGCACTTGAAAAATTAAAACTAAATGATGCATCACTTACATTTGAACCTGAAACAAGTAAAGCACTAGGATTTGGTTTTAGATGTGGATTTTTAGGACTTCTTCATATGGATATAATAAAAGAAAGAATAGAAAGAGAATTTAATATTGAAATAATACTTACAAGTCCATCAGTTATTTATACAGTAACGCTTACAAATGGTGATATAGTTTATGTTGATAATCCAACTAAACTTCCTGATAGACAGGTAATTAGTAAAATAGAAGAACCATATATTAAAACAAATATTTTTGTACCAAGTGAATTTATAGGACCTGTTATGGAATTATGTCAAAATAAAAGAGGTAATTTTATAAATATGGATTATATTGATACAAGAGTAAATATACACTATGAACTTCCACTTTCTGAAATAGTATATGATTTCTTTGATAAATTAAAAAGTACAACAAAAGGTTATGCATCATTTGATTATGAATTTATTGGTAATAAACAAAGTGATTTAGTTAAGGTTGATATAATGCTTAATGGTGATATAGTAGATGCATTTTCTATTATTACCCATAAAGATTTTGCATATAAAAGAGGTAATACAATTACTCAAAAATTAAAAGAAATAATCCCAAGACAATTATTTGAAGTACCTGTTCAAGCATGTTGTAATAATAAAGTTATTGCTAGATGTGATATAAAAGCAAATAGAAAAAATGTACTTGCTAAATGTTATGGTGGAGATATTTCAAGAAAAAGAAAATTACTAGAAAAACAAAAAGAAGGAAAAAAGAAAATGAAGACAATTGGAAGTGTAGAGCTTCCTCCTGAAGCATTCCTTGAAGTATTAAGTGTGGAGGATTAACATGGATAAAAACATGGAAGAAAAAATAAGAGTAGTCGCAAATTATATAGTAGATAATAAAGCAACTATTATAAAAACTGCAGAACATTTTGATATGTCTCCTAGTTCAATAAAAAAGTATATAAATAGTAAAGATAAACTTCAAAGTATTGACATAGAACTATTTAAAAAAGTAAAAGAAACACTAATGGGTATAACTTTAGTTGGACAAATAGATCATATTAACAAAGAAAAAAATAACAATTTAGAAGGAAAAGATATAATTTGCGGTATGCATGAAAATCATCAACAAAAAATCAAAATATTAAAAAAACTATAAAATATAATTAGAATATATTTTTGTAGTTTTTTTTCTTTTATTATGATATAATTTTTATTGAATAGAGGAAGATAGTTATGGTAAAAAGTGCATATATACATATACCTTTTTGTAATAATATTTGTAGTTATTGTGATTTTTGTAAACTCTTATATAATAAAGATTTTGTTAAAAAATATTTAGATGCATTAGAAAAAGAAATTTCTAATAATTATAAGGGCGAAATATTAGATACAATTTATATTGGTGGTGGAACACCTTCCTCTTTAAGTATGACAGAATTAAATAAACTGGTTTCTATTGTTAAAATATTTAAATTAAGTAAAGACTATGAATTTACCTTTGAAGTAAATATAGAAGATATAACAGAAGAAAAATTAAAAATATTAAAAGAAAATAAAGTAAATAGATTAAGTATCGGAATAGAATCATTTAATGATAAATATTTAAAATATTTAGGTAGAAATTATACTTCTGATATAATAAATGAAAGGGTAGAACTTGCTAAAAAGTATTTTGATAATATAAATGTAGATTTAATGTATGCACTAAAAAATGAAAGTTTAGATGATTTAGAAGAAGATATAGAAAAAATACTTAAACTTGATATAAAGCATATATCTTGTTATTCGTTGATAATAGAAAAAAATACAAAACTTTATATTGATAATACAAAGTATATATCTGATGATCTTGATAGTGATATGTATGATCTTATAGATAAAAAATTAGAAAATAAATATCATAGATATGAAGTAAGTAATTATTCTATTAAATCTTATGAATCAAGACATAATTTAACATATTGGGAAAATAATGAATATTATGGATTTGGTTTGGGAGCAGCTGGTTATATAGGTAATATAAGATACACCAATACAAGAAATTTATCTAAATATATAAGTGGTAATTATGAAAGGCAAAATGAATTACTTACTAAAGAAGATAAAATAAAGTATGAATTTATATTAGGTTTAAGACTTACAAAGGGAATAAATAAAGATAATTTTAATAGAAAATATGATATAAATATAAATGAAATAGAAGTTATAAAAGAATTAATTAATAAAGGATTATTAATTGATGATAAAATAAATATATATGTACCTAAAAAATATTTTTATGTATTAAACGATATATTAGTAAATTTTGTATAAAGGAGAATAAAAAGATGAATGAAGAAAAGAAAATGAATGATGATTTTGAAATGATTGATTTTGAAGAAGCAACAGATGATAATATAGAAACATTAGATGAAACTAGTAATAATAGTGAAGGAATTAAGGGTACAATTTTTGATAATAATAGTACTCAAAATGATAATAAATTGCAAAATCAAAATACTGAAGGAACTGTTATTGATGTAAATAGACTATTTGATGTTCATGAAAAGGAAGAACAAATTGCAGAAGAAGAAATAAAAAAAGATGAAACTAAAAAAGATAATAGAATATTAAAAATTCAAGTAGGTTTAATAGTTGCACTTGTTTTAATCGCATCTTTAGTATATTTCTTTGGATATGATTTACTTGAACCATTTATTAAGATAGATTAACATAATTTCTATTAGTTTATCTATTAAATATTGAAATCTTGTTTGTAATTTTATTTAATTACATTAAAGATTTCTTTTTTTATAATTATGCATAATTTTTTATCGCTGAAAATTGACAAAAAAGAGCCTTTGTATTATCATATTGAATAATTTTGAAAAGGGAAAATTAATATGAAATATAAAACTGGAGAAGAATTTTTAAATAAATTATATAGAAAAATGCATACAAGTAATGAGGTTATGTATAAAGCAAGTCCTAGTGATAAAGCAGAAGAAAAAATAAGAAAATATATATCAAGACTAGAACATGCACATGAACTTTCTAAAAAGAATGAACATAGTTTAGAATTATTAAAAAAGTTTTACTATGATAAGTATTTAATTAAAGAATTACCTGAATCATATGTGAATCATCAAAAAGAAATAGCAAGAAAAGAAGGCTATGGAAATGTTTATGTTTCTGATGAAATGAAACAAGAAATGTTAGATCAAATTAGGAAAAATCAAAAGTCTACACTTGACTTATGGATTGATTACTTTATAAGTGAAGACTCTATGTATCCAGCATGGTTTAAAGTTTATGCCTTTAAAGGAATGTTAGATTTAAGTTCATTTAATAAAGAAAAACAGGAGTTTGGTAAAAGAACAAATAAAACAACATTCCCATTTGTTGATTTAAATATGGAGGCTTTATCAAAAGTATATGATATATTAAAAAGTGAAATTGGTGAAAATAATGTAACTGATGAAGAAATAGAAGTATTATCAAAAGGTGAAAGCTTTAAGAAATTATATACATATTATCTTACAAAGCAAGATTTAAAAGTAATAAAGGATGACGAAACAGATGGAATATGGGTTAAATATGACATGGGGTCTGATTATATGCCATTATGGGAATCACTGCAAGGTAAAAATACAGGATGGTGTACTGCAGGAAAAGAAACGGCAAAAACTCAACTTAATGGTGGAGACTTCTATGTATATTATACAAAGGACGAAAATAATGAATATAAAAATCCAAGAATAGCAATAAGAATGGACGGAACAAATAAAATTGGTGAAGTAAGAGGAACTAGTATAAATCAAAATTTAGAATCAAATATGGAACCAATACTTGATAAGAAATTAGAAGAATTTCCGGATAGAGATAAATATAAGAAAAAAGTCCATGATATGAAACTTTTGGCATTAATAGAAGAAAAACAAAAAAATAATCAAGAATTATCGTTAGATGATTTAAAATTTTTATATGAAGTAGATTCAGAAATAAAGGGATTTGGATATGAAAAAGATCCAAGAATAGAAGAAATAATTTCTAAAAGGGATAAAAGAAAAGATTTTGCTTTTGCTTATGGCGTTAACGAAGATGAAATAGCATTTTCTCGAGAAGAATGGAAAGAAAATAAAGATAGAATAAAAGTATATTATGGTACCTTAAATTTAAATAGTTTAACAAGTGCTGAAGGCTTAGTATTACCAGATATAATAAACGGAGGTTTATATTTAGACCGTTTAACAAGTGCCAAAGGTTTAGTATTACCAAATACAATAGAAGGATGTTTAAGTTTAAGTGGTTTAACAAGTGCCGAAGGCTTAGAATTGCCAAATACAATGAATGGATACTTATATTTAGACCGTTTAACAAGTGCCAAAGGTTTAAAATTACCAGACACAATAAATGGAAGTTTATATTTAGACAGTTTAACAAGTGCCAAAGGTTTAGTATTACCAAACACAATAGAAGGATGTTTAAGTTTAAGAGGTTTAATAAGTGCCGAGGGCTTAGTATTACCAGACACAATAAATGGAAGTTTAGATTTAGACAGTTTAACAAGTGCCAAAGGCTTAGTATTATCAAATACAATAAAAGGATATTTATATTTATATAATTTAACAAGTGCTGAAGGCTTAATATTACCAATTTCATTATTTGTTAGAGTTCATTCAAATATTACTATTCCTGAAACATGTTTTATTCCTGATGAAGAATATTATAAATACATTAATGAAGATAAAAATAATGAGAATAATGAAAGCATAAGAAAGATAAAAATAAAGATAGATTAAACATTTAGAACTTTCTAAATGTTTTTTATTGACTAATTTATCAAATTTCTATAAAATATATAACCATGAAAAAAGAGGTGCATTATATGAAAAATATAGAAGAATTATTACCTAAAAATATATGTGAAATAAGTGGTAAAACAATTAAAATTACTAGTGATGAATTTTATAATTTTACTATTAATAAAAAGTTTAATAATATAGGTATGTTAGGTTTTGAAATATATGATGCGAGTAAAAGAAATCATCAAAGTGTTATAAATGCTTATCAATTTATTAAATATTTAACTGAAAATAAAGTAAAAAATATAAATATAAAAGCATCTGATGAGTTAATTCCTGTTTATATTGATGTATTAAATAGATTAAATTATAATGGAAAATGTAATATATCATTATATATAGAGAGAATGAATATGAGTGAAAAGGAACATTTATCACTTGATTTAGATAATTCTAAAGGCAAAATAGATATTCCAGCAAGAAGACTTATTTGGCAACCTAAACTTACAAAATTAGAAAATGTAATTGAAAATAGTACATTAAGTCAGGCAAAGATGTTAAAAAGACATATTCTTAGTATTTCAAATGATATAAATGAAAAGTATAATATTGATGATTTAAATTTTTATGACAGAATTTTATATATTTACAATTATATAAATAATCTTAATCTTGATGGTAAAGATTCTTTATATATATCAAATTTAATAAGTGCACTTCTTAATAACCCTGTTTTAAAAGTAGATGCTAAAGTTATAACGGGCAAAGTTGATGATTCTGATTACTCAATTGTTGGAATAGTAAATAGTGAGAGTGAGAACATTTTAGAATGCACCGCAATAACTAATAATCCATTTGAAAAAAAGAATATAGAAGTAGATAAACCAGAAATATTACTTTCAAAAACTCAAAATTTAGATTCTTATTTATATAGTCATTATAATATAGATAAAGATTCTGAAAAGAAATTAATAAAACATTTTGATAGTTTAAGAAAATAAAATATGATGTAAAATTCATATTTTTTTAATATTTCAAAATAATTAGCACTCATCTATTGACATTGCTAAAATAAGTGCTATAATTAGATTGTACACTTGGATTAGAGGTGAATATATGCTTACAGAAAGACAAAGTGCTATATTAAAAATTATAGTTGAAGAGTATATAAAAGTACCAAAGCCAGTTGGTTCAAAATCTATTTGTGATTCATTAAATGTATCTAGTGCGACAGTTAGAAATGAAATGGCTAACTTAGAAGATTTAGGATACTTAGAAAAAACACATGTATCATCAGGTAGAGTTCCATCTGAGAAAGGTTATAGATATTACGTTGATAATTTAATGAAGCCAAAAGAAATGAGTGGTGAAGATGTATTAAAACTTCAAACAATATTTCAAAATAATTCATTAGTATTAAGCGATGCAATAATAAAAAGCCTAGAGATAATATCTGAAATGACTAATTATACAGCAGTTATATTAAAGGATAATGCTTTGGAAAGTAAACTTAAAAAAGTTGAAGCAATTCCAATTGATGAAAATAATGTAACAGCTATCCTTGTAACAGATAAAGGACATGTTGAAAATAAAATAATTAATATAACAGGTTCTAATCTTGAAGAAGTAAATAAAACTGTTGAACTTATTAATAAACTTATTGTTGGTACTCCAATTGATGAAGTTACATCTAAACTAGAATTTGAAATTAAACCAATTATTAATCAATATGTAAAACATCATGAAATACTTTATAATGCGTTCTATAATGCATTTAATAATTTTAAAGATAGTGCAGATATGACTATGAGGGGTAAAAATAATTTACTTGAACTTGATGAATTTTCATCTGATGCTAGAAAAATTAAAGATTTAGTTAATAAGTTTGATAATGAAAATATTGTTTCTAAGATTAAAGAAGATGACTCTGGTATAAATGTGTACATAGGTAATGAAAACAACATAGATGATGATTTGACAGTAATAAAAACAAAATATAATGTAAATGGTAGAGAAGGAACACTTGCGATTCTAGGACCAAAAAGAATGGAATATGATAGAGTTGTAAGTTTACTTGAATACTTAAAAGAAGAGATTGAAAAGTAAGGAGGTTTCTTTGTGGAAGAAAACAAAAATGAAGAAATAAAAGAAGAAAAGAAAGCAGAAGAACCTAAAGAACATAAAAAGGAACATAAGAAAGATAAAAAACTAGAAGAACTTCAAAATGAAGTTAATACTCTTAAAGATAAGAATATGAGAATAGCAGCAGAAATGGTTAATACTTTAAGAAGAAAAGATGAAGAAACAAATAGACTTCTAAAATATTCAAATGAATCACTTATAACTGAGTTATTACCAGTTATAGATAATTTTGAAAGAGCTCTTAATGTAGATGTTAAAACTGTTGATGTTGAAAGTTATCAAAAGGGTATGACAATGATATATAATAGTTTAAAAAATATATTAGAAAAGTTTGAAGTTAAAGAAATAGAAGCTATAGATAAAGAATTTGATCCAAGTTATCATCAAGCAGTAATGCAAGAAGAAAAAGAAGGAACAAAGGAAAATATAGTAATAGAAGTACTCCAAAAGGGGTATACTTATAAAGATAAAGTTATAAGACCAGCAATGGTAAAGGTTAGTAAATAAAGGAGAGGATATATATGAGTAAAATTATAGGTATTGATTTAGGTACAACAAATAGTTGTTGTGCAGTATTAGAAGGTGGAAATGCAACAGTTATTGCAAATCCAGAAGGAAATAGAACTACACCATCTGTAGTAGCATTTAAAGGTGATGAAATAATCGTTGGTGATGCTGCTAAAAGACAAATGGTAACAAATCCAAATACAATTTATTCAATTAAAAGATTAATGGGTACAGATGAAAAAGTAGAAGCAAATGGTAAAAAATATACACCACAAGAAATTTCAGCAATGATTTTAGGATATATTAAAGATTATGCAGAAAGTTATTTAGGAGAAAAAGTAACTAAAGCAGTTATCACTGTTCCAGCATATTTTAATGATGCACAAAGACAAGCAACTAAAGATGCTGGTAAAATCGCAGGTCTTGAAGTTGAAAGAATTATCAATGAACCTACAGCAGCAGCCCTTGCATATGGTTCAGATAAACAAGATGATTTACATACTATCTTAGTTTATGACCTTGGTGGTGGTACATTCGATGTATCTATTCTAGAACTTGGTGATGGTGTTTACGAAGTTAAATCAACATCAGGTAATAACCATTTAGGTGGAGATGACTTTGATAATAGAGTATCAGATTACTTAGTTGATTTATTCAAAAAAGAAAATGGTATTGATTTAAGTACTGATAAAATGGCTATGCAAAGAATTAAAGATGCAGCTGAAAAAGCTAAGAAAGATTTAAGTGGAGTATCAAGCACTCAAATAAGCTTACCATTTATATCACAAGGAGAAAATGGACCACTTCACTTAGAAACAACATTAACAAGAGCTAAATTTGAAGAATTAATTCGTGATCTTGTAGAATCAACTCTAGAACCAGTTAGAAAAGCATTAAAAGATGCTAAACTTACTAAAGATGACATTGATAAAGTTATATTTGTTGGTGGATCTACTAGAATACCAATGGTAACTGATTTAATTAAGAAAGAACTTGGTAAAGAACCATCTAAAGGAGTTAACCCAGATGAAGTTGTTGCTATGGGTGCTGCTATCCAAGGTGGAGTACTTACAGGTGAAGTTAATGATATAGTTCTTCTTGATGTAACACCACTTTCACTTGGTATTGAAACAATGGGTGGAGTTATGACTGTATTAATTCCAAGAAATACAACAATTCCAACAAGTAAGAGTCAAGTATTTAGTACTGCAGCTGATAATCAACCAGCAGTTGATATACATGTTCTTCAAGGTGAAAGACCAATGGCGAGTGATAACAAGACACTTGGTAACTTCCAATTAAATAATATTCCACCAGCACCTAGAGGAATTCCTCAAATCGAAGTTACATTTGATATAGATGCTAATGGTATAGTTAATGTTAAGGCTAAAGATCTTGGAACTAATAAAGAACAATCTATTACAATTACTGCTTCAACATCACTTTCTGATGAAGAAATAGATAAAATGGTTAAAGAAGCAGAAGCAAATAAAGAAAAAGATGCTAAGAGAAAAGAAGAAGCAGATGTTAAAAATGAACTTGAACAATTAGTATTCGCAACTGAAAAAGCTATTAAAGATTTAGGTGATAAGATTACTGATAAAGAAAAGAGTGAAGCAGAAGATGCTGTTAAAGTAGCTAAAGAAGCAATGGATTCTAATGACTTAGATAGGATGAAAGATGCTAAAGAAAAATTAAATGAAAAAGCTATGGCTCTAGGTTCTAAAGTTTATGAAGAAGCTGCAAAAGCAAATCCAGCAAATGCAGGTGCAACATCTGAAAGCACTGATAATGATAAAAAAGATGATTCAGTAGTAGATGCAGATTATGAAGAAAAATAATAAATAGAAGTTTAGAAGTCCAATAGTGGGCTTCTAAATTTGTTTAATAAAAGGAGAACATATGACTGAAATAATAAAAGATAGAAGTATGATTGATGATAAATATAAATGGGATTTAACTAAGGTATATAAAACTAATGCTGATTTTGAAAATGATTGTGAAAAAGTAAAAAATTTAATTACAGAATATAGAAAAAAGTATGAAAATCATACTATGGATAACGCTAAAATATTTTATGATTCTATAGTTGATGAACTAGAAATAGAAAGATTACTTGAAAAATTATATAGTTATTCAAATCTTAAAAAAGATGAAGATGTAGCAAATACAGAAAATCAAGAACTTAGAAGTAAGGTTGTTAATTTATATGATTATGCATCTAAGAACATGTTTTTTACAAGTACTGAAATGTTAAAAAAAGATTATTCTTTAATAGAAGATTTTTATAAAGAGGAACCAAGACTTTTAGAACATGAAAATAATTTGAAAGATTCATTTAGATATAAAAAATATATGTTGTCTGATGAAGAAGAAAAATTATTATCAAATATATCAAAAGCATTTGGTAATGATGAAGAAACATATGGTTATTTAGTTGATTCAGATATGACTTTTGGTGAAATTAAAGATGAAAATGGTAATATGGTAGAACTTACTGATACAAATTATAGTGTTTATATAGAGTCTAAAAATAGAAGTGTTAGAAAAGCTGCTTTTGAATCATTATATAATCATTATAAACAATTTAAAAATACAATTACATCATTATTTAATGGTTCTATTAATGAAAGTGTTAGTATGGCAAAATTAAGAGGATATCCTTCAGCATTTTTGGCATCACTTTATAAAGATGATATGAAAGAAAGTGTTTATAATACTTTAGTAGATACAATTCATAGTAATTTAGATGTATATCAAAAATATTATGAATTAAAAAAAGAAGTTCTTAATTTAGATGAGTTACATTTATATGATATATATACTCCTATGATAGATGAAGGTGGTAAAAAGTATTCATTTGAAGAAGCCAAAGAAATGGTTTTAAATGCACTTAGTGTTTTAGGCGATGATTACATTAATAATTTTAAAAAAATCTTTGATGAGAAATGGGTAGATGTTTATCCAAATAAAAATAAAAGAGGAGGAGCATACTCTGGTGGATGTTATGATACATATCCATATATTCTTTTAAACTATCAAGGATCACTTAATGATGTATCAACACTTGCACATGAAGGTGGACACTCTATGCATACTTACTATACTGTAAACAATCAGCCAATTCAGTATGGTAGTTATCCAATATTTGTGGCTGAAGTAGCAAGTACTGTAAATGAAATATTACTTTCAAAATATTTACTTAAAACAAGTAAAAGTAAAGAAGAAAAATTAATTGTACTTAATAAATTACTTGAATTATTTAAAGGTACAATATATCGTCAAGTTATGTTTTCTGAATTTGAAAAATACGCATATGATTTAATAGAAAATGATGATGTAATTACATCTGATAAATTATGTGATAAATACTATGAACTAAATAAATTATATTTTGGCAAAAACGTAGTAGTAGATGATTTAATTAGATATGAATGGGAAAAAGTTCCTCATTTCTATTATGATTTCTATGTATATAAATATGCGACAGGAATAAGTGCTGCATGTAAAATAGCAGAAGGTATTTTAAATAATGAAGAGGGAGCACTAGATAATTATTTAAAAATGCTAAAAAATGGATGCAGAGAGAATCCTTTAAATACATTAAAAATTGCAGGAGTAGATATGGAAGACAAAGAAGTATACGAAAGTGCGATTAGAATGTTTGATGAAGCAATAGAAGAGTTTAAAACTTTATCAAATGAAAAATAGAGGTGAAGTAAATTGGCAAAGAGAGATTATTATGAGGTTTTAGGAGTATCTAAAACTGCAACTGATAAAGAAATAAAAAGTGCTTTTAGACGTTTAGCAAAAGAATACCATCCTGATTTAAATAAAGCACCAGATGCTGCTGAAAAGTTTAAAGAAGTACAAGAAGCATATGAAGTATTATCTGATGAAAATAAAAGAAAAATGTATGATCAATATGGCCATTCTGCTTTTGATCAAAATGGTAATGCAGGTTATGGAGGCTTTGGTGGTGGATTTAACGGAGGCTTCTCATCTTCATCATTTGGTTTTGATGATATAGATTTATCTGATATATTATCAGGTGTATTTGGTCAAGGTTTTGGCTTTGGTGGTGGAAGCAGAAAAAGTTCTAATAGAGCACAAAAAGGTAAAGATTTATTATTTAATATGAAATTATCTTTTATGGAAGCAGTTTATGGATGTAAAAAAGATTTTACACTTGATGTATATGAAACTTGTGATAGCTGTAATGGTAAAGGTGGACATGGAGAAAAGAAATGTTCGAGATGTCATGGATCTGGTACAGTAACAGAAGAACAAAGAACAATGTTTGGATCATTTGTTTCAAAAACAACATGTTCAGAGTGTTCAGGAAGAGGTAAAACATTTGATACTGTATGTTCTGATTGTAAAGGAACAGGTAAAGTAAAAAAGAGAAAAACAATTACAGTCACTGTCCCAGCAGGTATTGATGAAGGCCAACAAATTCGTATAAAAGAAAAAGGTGAAGCTGGAATTAACGGTGGACCTAATGGTGACGTTTATGTTGAATTTCATATTGAAGACCATCAAATATTTAAAAGAGATGGTAATGATGTTTATATGGAATTACCTATAAATATAGTTGAAGCAACTTTAGGATGTAAGAAAGATGTTCCTTTAATGAAGGAAAGTATAGTATTAAATATACCAGAAGGAACTCAAAACGGAGATAAACATAGAATTAAAGGAAAAGGTGTTCCATACATTAATTCATCAAAAGTTGGAGACATGTATATTGTTATAAAAGTTGTTATACCAACTAAACTTGATAAGAAACAAAGAGAGTTATTCAGTGAATTATCAAAGACTAATTTAGACGATAATAATGATTTTATAACAAAATTTAGAAAATTTTTTAGAAGGTAATCTTACCTTCTTTTAAATTGACTTTATTAATGATTTTTGATAATATTAATAATAGGTGAAATAATATGGAGATTAAAAGCAAAGATAAATTAGAACCAGGTGATGTGCTTGCTAAACCAATTTATAATTCAAATGGTGTAGCTCTTTTACCTGCAGGTGCAGTTTTAAGTGAAAAGAATGTAGCTAGACTTCAAAATGATTATAATAATATATCACAATTTTTTTGTGTAGATACTCCTGGTACTGAGAATATAATTATACAAGATAAAATTGGAGAAGAAGTTAGAATTAAAACATCAATTGCAATAAGGAATAAACAAATTAGAGAAATAATAGATCAATCAAAAATAATCTCACATCAAATAATAAATTATAACATACATGATGTTGATTTTTATGATACTAGAAATAAATCTGATTATGTTAATAGGCATGCTGTTAATGTAGCAATTGTGTCATGTATTATTGCAAAAAGTATGGGATATAGTGAAAAGGAGTTAGAAGAAATAACTCTTGCAGGTTTACTTCATGATTTTGCAAGAAGCAATCAAAGTGATTCTAATATTGAAAAATTATATACTGATAGATTAAAATGTAAAAAAGAGGAAATATTACCTTATTTAACAGTTGATTTATTAAAGGATACTGATTTTGTAAGAACTGGTGAAATATCACAAAATGTTTTAGGAAGTATATTATGTCATCATGAACATCAAAATGGACAAGGATATTATAAAGTTCCAGCAGAGATTATAAAAAAACATAAATATGCATCTATTTTACATGTTGCTGATATTTATGATACTTTATCTAATAATGATACTAAGTCTATTTTAATTGATTTGCCAGAAAATGCTTTATATTTATTTAACAAAAGTGGAGGTATGACACCTAAAAATATAATTACTTATTTTATGAAAGATTATGGTGCTGTCTCAGAAAGTCAAAGATTATTTGATCCAACGGTTGTAAAACATTTTATAAAATGCATTTCAATATATTCTAAAGGAAGAAGAGTAAAATTATCAAATGGAGATATTGCCGTAGTAAATAGAAATTTTTTAGGTCACAGTGATAGACCTGAAGTTGTTGTTATTGATGGAACTTTAAAAGGAAAAACAATTAATCTAACTGAGGATGTAAATTATCTAAATTTATCTGTAATTGATTATGCTCATGATGAAAAAGATAATAAATTAAAAGAAGTTTCAAGTGAAAATTTAATTTATAATTTTGGTGGGCTAAAAAGCAATAAACTATATAAAGTAAAAGCAAAATTAGTGTCAATTACAAATAAATATCAAGAAAGAATTGGTGAAGATACAACTTTATCAATTATAAATCCATATATTACGATAAAAAATAATCCAACAACATCACAAAATGGATATTTGTATTCTCAAACTCTTAGTGTTACATATAATGGGGGGGGGTCGTTCTACCAACCTATTATGTTAAATCTACAAAGAATGGTAATATAAATGTTAATTTAAATATGTCTTGTGGTAATGGATCAATGCCTAATAATTGTACAGGAATACAATCAACAAATACATTAAATGAAAATATGTGGTATCAAGTGCCAAAGAATATATCTATTTCATATGATACTGAGACTGATAAAATTGGTACTGTTTATGCTGTAACTTTTGATGGAAACAATTACAGTAGTTCAATAACTGCTACTCTTGATAAAATAGATAGAACACCACCAGCATGTTCATGGAGTGGAGAATCAACAATATGGACAAATTCAAACCGAACAATAACAGCAACATGTAATGATTCAAAAAGTGGATGTACTAAAGATACTGCAATCAAATCATGGTCTTATACAAGTGGAACAACAAAAGAAAAAAATTTATCATATACAATAAAAGATAATGTAGGAAATACAGCTACATGTTCAAAAACAGCAAACATATATGTTGATAAAGAAGCTCCAACATGTTCATGGAGCGGAGAATCAACATCTTGGACAAGAGAAAATAGAACGATAACTGCAACATGTAATGATTCTGGAAGTGGATGTGATAACAGTACGTTAAATAAGTCTTGGTCATATAATAGTGGAGAAAAAAAGACAGATAATTTATCATATGAAGTAAAAGATAATGCAGGAAATAAAAGAATATGTAATAAAACCGCAAATGTGTATGTTGATAAAGATGCACCAACATGTACAAGTAGCGGTGGAAGTAATGCTTGGACAAATGATTCAAGAACATTAGTTGGAACATGTTCTGATTCAGGAAGTGGATGCAAAGGAAATGTATCATGGTATATAAATGGAGAAGGTAATTGGACTGATTTATCACCAGGAACAGTATATGATAATGCGGGAAATCCCACTGTATGTCCGAAAAATCAAATAGTTAGAATTGATAGGACAACTCCAACATCTTCTATTGCAATGACGAATTATGGTAGGGGTGATAGTGCTTATGCTGTTTCTTCGGGGTCATATGTAAATAGAAAAGCAACTTTTACTTTTTCAGCATCAACAACATCTAGTGGGAATGCAAGCATTAGATATTGTGTTTCATATGGAGGATCTTGTACACCTAATATATCTGTAAATCAAGGAACAAATATTGAAATTTTACGCTTTGGTCTTACAAATGGCGATTATAATATTTATTATAAAGCAATAAGCCCAACTGGTGTAGAAAGTAGTATTAATAAGTTTGCATATAAGCTAGATACAGTTGCTCCAAATGTTTGGTGTGAAGTTAATGATTATGGTTATTATGTGGCAAAATGTAGTGATAATGGTTCACTTTGTATAAATAATACATCAGATTCGTTATATTCAAGATTTGGCCCACTTACATCAGCGTTTACAATATATAGTTCAAATGCATCTGATGCGCTATTTGAAAATATAAAAGCTTATCCTGGACAAGATTTACAAAATGGTGGATTATTATTAAATTCATCTGGAGAAGTTCAATATAGAAATACTAATACATTTTATTCATTAAAAATGTATACATCTTATGTTGATCATGCAGGTAATTCTTCTAAATGTGAATGTTTAGTTCCAAAAAGGCAGGGATAAAAATGAAAAAAGAAAATTTAAAAAAAATTATATTAATATTAGCTATTGTTTTATTGGTATCTATAGTATTAATAATAAGTATTTTAAAAAAAGAACCTAAAAAAACAGAAAAAGAAGAAAATAATATTTCAAAAACACAAGTTGTTGAAGATCTTTCATTTGAATATACATCTTTAAAATATAAAGATGGAATGTCAACATTTGAAACAAATGTAACAAATATTGGCAATGATCCTAAATATTTATCTGAAGTTAAAATCCATGTTAAAAATAAGAAAAATACAATTTTGTTACAATATAGAAATGGAGAATACATTGAAGGTTTTATATAAAGATATGCTGCTTTACGCGGTTACAGACAACAGATGGCTTGAGGGTAAAACTCTTGAGAGCCAGGTTGAAGAAGTATTAAAGAATGGTGCAACATTTTTACAGTTAAGGGATAAGAACTGCACGCATGATGAGCTTGTGGCTCAGGCAAAGGCAATTAAGCCGATAGCAGCCAGATATAATGTGCCATTTGTCATAGATGATGATGCTTATGCTGCACTTGAAGCAGATGTGGACGGAGTTCATATAGGACAGTCTGATATGGCATACAGTGAGGCAAGAAAGATATTAGGATCTGATAAGATAATCGGAATGACTGCAAAGACTGTTGAGCAGGCACGTCTGGCAGAAAGCCTTGGAGCAGATTATATAGGAACAGGTGCTGTATTTGGCTCGACTACTAAGAGTGATGCTGTCTATATGCCTAAGGAACAGCTTCTTAAAGTAACAGACAGCGTTGATATTCCTGTTGTTGCCATAGGTGGAATCAACTATGACAATATGGATTATCTTAAAAATACAGGAGTTTGTGGTGTGGCTGTTGTGTCGGCTATATTTGCTGAAAGCAATGTCGGTGCGGCAGCGTCAAAGCTTA
>OLGZ01000298.1_pt1 | contig 43696 bp, 44 predicted proteins | sample 1605981 | NCBI WGS metagenome assembly OLGZ01 (sample SAMN03283291) | human gut metagenome | biome: human-associated habitat; material: feces | host: Homo sapiens | place: Peru | collected 2012 | reverse complement strand
TATGGAAAAATTTGAGCTTGGTATTGCAGTATCAAAGCTGTACGATTTCCTGTGGGAGGAGTTCTGTGACTGGTATATCGAGATGGTAAAACCAAGACTCTGGGATGACGCAGACGAGACAAAGGCAGCAGCACTCTGGACATTGAAGACGGTTCTTACAACTGGTCTGAAGCTGTTGCATCCATATATGCCATTTGTAACAGAGGAGATCTTCTGTACACTGACCGACGAGGAATCTATCATGATCTCCAAGTGGCCGGAATATGACAAGGCATTTGATTTCAAGGCAGATGAGGCTGCTGTGGATAAGATCAAGGAAGCCGTACGTGGCATTCGTAATGTGCGTACAGAGATGAACGTTGCACCGAGCAGAAAAGCAAGCGTCTACGTCGTATCTCCGAAGGAAGACATCCGTGCAATCTTTACGGCAAGTAAGAATTTCTTCGCTATGCTTGGCTATGCAAACGAGGTACATGTACAGGCAGATAAGAGTGGAATTGCAGACGATGCAGTATCCGTTGTGATCCATGATGCAGCGATCTACATTCCATTTGCAGAGCTTGTGGATATTGAGAAGGAGATCGAGCGTCTGACGAAGGAACAGACAAAGTTAGAGGCAGAGATCAAGCGTGCATCCGGTATGCTTGCAAATCCAAAGTTCGTGGATAAAGCACCTGCAGCAAAGGTTGAGGAAGAACGGGCAAAGCTCCAGAAGTATACAGAGACATTGGAGCAGGTAAAAGAAAGACTTGCGAATATCGCAAAATAGTCACTGGGAGAGGCTGTTTGAAACGGCAACAGGTGAGAATCGATGAATAACGAAAAGATCTTAAAAAAGAAAATACAACAATATCTGTTGATGCCATTCGCGTTGACTCTGCTTTTGGTCGGTATGGTGGTTGCACTGTATGTGTACGACAAGAAGAGCGGGACGATTGCTGCTGCGGCAGTGTTTATCTTTGTTGTATGTGAGATTGCAGTTTTTATTGTGATGAAAGCAGCGATCATGCCGGTCGTCTTTCGGTTTGCACTGGAACAGGGACAGATTCAGAAAGAGCTTTTGAAGGAGCTGGATATTCCGTATGCGTTATTGGATACGGATGGTAAGATTCTGTGGGGCAATGCGAAGTTTATCGAAGAGATTGGCGTTGGATCCAAGAAGCGGATTCGGAAAAACATTGCGGCATTCTTCCCGGCGGTGGATGCGGAGGCGTTATCGTCCGAGGAAATGCAGATGGATCTGGAGTACAACGACCGCGTCTATCGTGCATTGCTGCGACGGATCGATTTTTCAGAGGCGTTAGTAGATTCGGATGAGGATGCGATGGTCGATCATCAGGCAGATGCCATGATTACCTTGTATCTGTACGATGAGACTGAGCTTCGGATCTACAAGAAGGAAAATGAAAACCAGAAGCTGGTTGCCGGACTTTTGTATATTGATAATTACGACGAGGTTATGGAGAATACCGAGGAAGTTCGTCACTCACTGGTGGAAGCATTGGTGGACCGACGGATCAACATGTACCTTTCCACGATTGATGCGATCGGAAAGAAACTGGAGAAGGACAAGTATTTCTTCGTGTTCCGGCAGCAGTATCTGCCACAGCTTCGTGAGACGAAATTTGCGATTCTGGATGAGGTAAAGAGTATCAATGTCGGAAATGAGATTCCAGTTACATTAAGTATCGGTGTCGGTGCTGGAACAGACAGCTTTGCGCAGGCGTATGAGCGGGCGCGTACCGCAATCGGACTGGCACTTGGACGAGGCGGCGATCAGGCAGTTGTCAAATATGGCGATAAGACGACGTATTTTGGAGGCAAGAGCGCAGGAACGGAGAAGTCCGCAACCGTTAAGGCACGTGTTAAGGCACAGGCATTCCAGGAGCTTCTGACAAGTAAAGACAGTGTTATCATCATGGCACACAAACGACCGGATGCGGATGCATTTGGTTCGGCGGTGGGCGTGTATCGTCTGGTTAAGACGTTAAATAAAAAGGCGTATATCGTAGTAAATGAGGTGACTTCAGCCATCCGCCCAATCATCAGTGGATTTATGGGGAACAGCGTTTACGGTGATGATATGATCATCAACAGTGAACAGGCAATCAGCCGGGTAACTCCGAACACGCTGGTTGTCGTAACGGATGTGAATAAACCAAGCATGACCGAGTGTGAGGAGCTGCTCAGTCTGGCAAAGTCTATCGTGGTATTTGATCACCACAGACAGTCGGACGAGGTGATCGAGAATGCAACACTTTCGTATATCGAGCCATATGCAAGCTCGGCATGTGAGATGATTGCGGAGATCCTGCAGTATATCGAGGGCAAGGTAAAGCTTCGTCCAATCGAGGCGGATGCCATGTATGCTGGTATCGTGATTGATACAGATAATTTTCTGACCAAGACGGGTGTGCGTACATTTGATGCAGCATCGTATCTGCGCCGGAGTGGTGCGGATGTTGTTCGTGTCAGAAAGATGTTCCGAAGTGATATGTACACGTATCGCCAGTTGGCAGAGGGCGTCATCAATTCGGAGATTTATATGGAGCATTTTGCGATTTCCACGGTTGATCCGAAGGAATCCGATGCACCGACGGTGGTTGCGGCGAAGGTTGCGAACGACCTGCTCAACATCGAAGGAATCCGTGCATCATTTGTTACGACAGAGAAGGATGGCACGGTTTATATGAGTGCACGGTCGGTCGACGATGTGAACGTACAGATTATTATGGAAAAAATGGGTGGCGGTGGACATGCAAATATCGCCGGAGCCCAGTTTACAAATAGTACAAATGAATTGGTATTGATCCAGTTAAAGACCCTTCTGGATGAGATGTATCGGGAAGGCGATATTTAGGAATTAAGGAGGAACCAGACATGAAAGTTATTTTATTGCAGGACGTAAAAAGCCTTGGAAAAAAAGATCAGATTGTAGAAGTATCCGATGGATATGCAAGAAATATGCTGCTTCCAAAGAAGCTTGGTATGGAAGCAACCTCAAAGAACCTGAATGATTTGAAGCTGAAGAAGGCACATGAGGATAAGGTTGCCGCAGAGGTGCTGGCAGACGCACAGGCACTTGCCGCACAGATTGAGAAGGAGAGCATCACGCTTTCCATCAAGATGGGTGAAAACGGAAGAACCTTTGGTTCCATTTCTTCCAAGGAAATTGCAGAGGCAATCAAGTCGCAACTTGGACATGACATCGACAAAAAGAAGATTGTTATGAAGGATGCCATCAAGGCACCGGGCACACGTACGGTTGGAATCAAGCTGCATACAAAGGTAACCGCAGATCTTACCGTGAAGATTGAGGAAGCTTAATTTTATGGATGAAAATACGATAAGACGTGTACAACCGCATAATGAAAAGGCGGAGCAGGGAATCGTGGGAACAATGCTTGTAAACCGGGATGCGATTTCTGATCTGGTGGATATGCTGACAGGAGAAGATTTCTACAATAAACAGTACGGAATTCTCTTCGATAACATGGTTGAACTGTACTCTGAGGGCGCAAGTGTTGATCCGATCACGTTGGTGGAACGGCTGCGGATGAAGGATATCCCGGAAGAAGTGGCAAACACAGTGACGCTGGCACAGTTAGTGCAGTCAGCGCCGTTATATGCTCCGGTGAAGGACTATGCGAAGATTGTCAAGGATAAGGCGGCACTCCGACAGCTGATCAAGCTTTGTGAGAATACCGAGAAGGATGGATACCAGTCACAGGAACCGGTTGAAGTCATTATGGAGCGCGCAGAACAGAGTATCTTCAAGCTCGTGCAGAACCGAAACGGCTCCGAGGATACAGTGCCGATCCGCGAGATTGTGATGAATGTCATTCGCGAGATGGAGGAAGCGGCAAGAAACGATGGTAAGGTTACTGGTGTTCCGACGGGATTCCGGGATTTGGACAATATGCTGACTGGTATGCATGCCGGAGAACTTTTGCTTGTAGCAGCCAGACCTGCGATGGGTAAGACGGCATTTGTCTTAAATATTGCGCATCATCTGGCGGTTATGAAACATATTCCGGTTGGATTCTTCTCATTGGAGATGAGTAAGGAACAGCTGGCAAGCCGTATTCTGGCGGTAGATGCAATGGTTGATTCCAAGAGTATGAAGGTCGGCGATCTGTCGGATGATGACTGGGATAAGGTCATCGAAAGTACAGAGGCAGTTGCTAATTCGCCGTTATACATAGAGGAAAATTCATCGGTTACAATCTCAGAGCTTCGTTCAATCGCAAGAAAATGGAAGCAGAATTATGGAGTGCAGGTTATCATGATCGACTACCTGCAGTTGATGAGCCCAAGCCGTGCCGTGGAGAGCCGGCAGCAGTTTATCGCGGAGGTTTCCCGTGCATTGAAGAACTTGGCGAAGGAACTGAAGATTCCAATTATTGCATTGTCGCAGCTTTCCCGTGCGGTAGATGCAAGACCGGACCACAAGCCAGTGCTTTCGGATTTGCGAGAGTCTGGATCTATCGAACAGGATGCCGATGTGGTTATGTTTATTTATCGAGACGAATATTACAATCCGGAGACAACGACAAAACCGCAGACCGCGGAGATCATCATTGCCAAGCAGCGTAGTGGTGAGACGGGCAGCGTCGATCTTCGTTGGATTGGAAAATATACGAAGTTTGCAGATCCGGAGAAGCATTATAAAGGGTAATCTGTGGCGAGAAGCAGGGAGGCAAAAAACAGATGGGGAATCGATATAAGAGAATGGTAACACTTGGCATGATCAGTTTCACGGCGCTTCTGGCGTGGGGATACTGCATGCTTGCATATCGTTCACAGGCAGTCTATGTTGCGATAATCTCGCTTGTATTGGTGGGAAGTATCTATGCGTTGCTTCTGTCCTTTGTCGACATCAAAGTGGCGAAAGAACAGGCAATGCAGGAATATGTGACAAAGACCTTGCAGGAATATACGAAAAAAGAGGATACGGAGATCCTCAACGATATGGAACGTCTGGCAAAGGCTTCCTATGTGCAGCAGAGAAAGACAAACACCTATCTGTCTGCGCAGGCAGAGCAGTTGGATGAGGCGTTGAAAAAGACGATCAAGATTCTGATCAATTATGATCGGAAGAAGGAAGAGGAAGCAGTACAGCAGGCGGAACAGATGCAGAAGGAACTGGAAATGCAGGCAGCATTGCAGGCACAGAAGGAGCCGGATCATACTGCACTGGTGCTGGAGGAGTTTGGCAAGCTGGCAGGCGATGTACAGGCAGTGGTTGCCCAGTTACAGCAGGTGACAGCCCAGCTTACTGCATTGCGTGAGGCAGTGGATGCGATCGAGATGCCGAAATATGTGGAGGCAGCACCATCAGTAGAGGCAGCATCGACAGCCGTTACCGCGGATGTGCAAAAACGAGTGCCGGAAGATGAGCAACCGGAAGTGGTAACGAATGTTGAGAATACGACTGAGACGGATGTACCAGAGTCACAGATCCCCGGTGGAATTGAGAATGATACAGCTGATGAGGCAGAACTAAAAATCGCAGATGATTCTCTGACTCAGACAGATGATACACCAGCAGAGGTAGAGGCAGCATCAACAGAAGAACCAGAAACGGTTGCAGAAGAGGCTGCACCAACAGAAGAAACAGAGCCTGCATTTAATACGGAGGACTTCTTCTCGCAGTTTGGCGGTAGTGCCGATAAGGAATTAAAGGAAGAGGCAGAATTCAAGGAAGAAGCAGCCAATACAGGTATGTTAGATCAGAGTATGATCGATGCTCTGCTTGGCAATCTGCAGGCAGATAAACCGGCAGAGGATGTGAAGAATGCAGATGTGATCCCGTTTCCACAACAGGGACAGACAGATCTGTCCACAGAGGAAGCACATGCGGAGGAAGTTGCAGAGGCAGTGCACGAAGTAGAGCAGGATATCACAGATACAACGATGAATATGGATGCAGAACCAGCACCGACAATGCCAGTGGACGACAATCCAAACCGGACACTGTCGCCAGAGGAGATTGCGGCGTTATTTGCATCTATGCAGTAAAGAATAGAGAATGAATCATTGCAAAAGTATCAGGGGTGGGTACTTTTGCAATTCTTTTATAGGAGGAAGTTACATGGAGAGAACAAAAGCGATCGTCAAATTCTTTTCGCAGGAACCAATTGAGAATGTGATGGTGATGATGAAATACATGCCGGAACGCGTGATTTTTCTCGGACACAAAGATAATATGATTACGAAGCAGATCCGGGATATCGAGCAGTTTCGTGACCACAAATATCCAGATGTGGAATTGGAATTTATTGAGGTACCAAAGGATGATCTCGATAACATTATAGGAACTCTGGCGGGCATTATCCGGGAATATCCGGGGATTCGGTTTGCTTTGACCGGTGGTAGTGAGATGCTTCTGATTGCGCTTGGGTGTATTTCCGCAAGAATGGAAGTCAGCAAGCTGCGTATCGATCCATTTACCGGAAAGGAAATTGATGTCCGTGGTTCGAAGGTGATCACGTCCGATTATCATTTTAATATCAGTATCGCGGAGGATATCATGCTGCATGGCGGTCTGCTCACGAAGGAGACGGGAAGTATCTCCGAGTGGAAATTTACCGATCAGTTCCGGGAGGATATCCGGATTATGTGGGATCTGTGCCGTAGATACCGTGGAGATTGGAACAAACATTGTGGAGTCATTGACGAACTTCGCAAGAACACACCGAACCAGCGGGAAGGTTGGAGTGAGTTATACATCAATCAGCTTGGCGATGCCATCCGTCTGCTGCGGGATCTGTATGAGATTGGCATGCTCAAGGATTACGAAGAACACGGGAAAAAAGTGATGTTTCGGTTCAAGAATAATCAGATCAAGAAGATTATCGCAAAGGCAGGAAACATGCTGGAGCTGCATGTCTATGAGGTAGCGACGCGGGAAGGTTACCTGTTCTCGGATGCGGTGATCGGTGCGCATATTGACTGGGATGGTGAGGTGCATGACACGATGAATCCCGGCTATGATACGATGAACGAGATCGATGTGATCCTGATGAAGCAGGTGTGTCCGATCTTTATCTCCTGCAAGAGTGGTAAGGCAGGTGGAAATGCGCTGCATGAGTTAGAGACCGTATCACGAAAATTCGGTGGCAAATATGCCAGAAAGGCACTTGTTTTAGCACGTGCCTGTGATAACACGACTGGCACGATGTTCTTCAAGCAGCGAGCAAGGGATATGCATATCTGGATCATCGATGATGTATTTCGGATGAGTGATGAGCAGCTGCTCAATAAATTGAAGAGGATATAAAGATAATAAAAGGGGCGTTTTATAACGCCCCTTTTTGCATTCTGCATAATACACTAATCTATATTAAAATTACATCTTCAACAGATTATCATTATCAAAATAATCAATCTTCATAGAGCGGCGGACATCTTCAAGTGTCTTGCCTGCCGTCTCTCTGGCTTTCTTGCTGCCAGCCTTCAGGATATCATAAACATCTGGAAGCTTCTGCTCCCACATCTTACGACGCTCACGGATTGGAGCAAGCTCTGCCTGAAGTACATTGTTCAGGAACTTCTTCACCTTCACATCGCCAAGACCACCACGTGTGTAATGTTCCTTCAGCTCGTCCATACCAGAATACTCTGGAAGGAATTCTGCGAAATAATCAGGCTTGCTGAATGCATCGAGGTAGATAAATACCGGGTTACCTTCCACCTGTCCCGGATCTTCGACACGCAGATGGTTCGGATCGGTGAACATCGACATAACCTTCTTCTTGATATCCTCCGGCTCCTCTGCAAGATAGATGCAGTTGCCAAGAGACTTACTCATCTTCGCCTTACCATCGATACCCGGCAGACGCAGACATGCGCTGTTTTCCGGAAGTACGATCTTCGGATCGGTCAGTGTCTCGCCGTATACTGTATTAAATTTGTGTACGATTTCCTTACACTGCTCGATCATTGGCATCTGATCCTCGCCAACCGGTACATGGGTTGCGCGGAATGCTGTGATATCGGCTGCCTGACTGATTGGGTAGCAGAAGAAACCAACCGGGATGCTTGCCTCGAAGTTACGCATCTGAATCTCAGCCTTTACAGTCGGGTTACGCTGTACACGGGAAACGGTAACAAGGTTCATATAATAAAATGTAAGCTCAGTCAGTTCCGGAATCATGGACTGGATGAAGATTGTTGCCTTCTCCGGGTCAAGTCCGCATGCGAGGTAATCGAGTGCAACCTGCATGATGTTCTGGCGTACCTTCTCCGGGTGCTCTGCATTATCTGTGAGTGCCTGTGCGTCCGCAATCATGATGTAGATCTCATCATAGACACCGGAATTCTGTAATTTTACACGCTCCTTCAAAGAGCCTACATAATGACCAACATGCAAACGTCCTGTCGGACGATCGCCGGTTAAAATAATCTGTTTCATAGTAGAAGTCCTCTCTTATAAAATATCACATCTTATAGAATACTCATTTTACGTTGGAAGGTCAAGCAAAATTGCGAAAAAGGAGCAGGAATCTTACTTGTCTGCTACATATAAAACAGGTATAATAAAAAAAGAATGTGTACGGATAAACAAATGATGCGAATGACAGGGGGTAGCAATGGCAACCATCAGTTTATGTATGATCGTGAAAAATGAAGAGCAGGTTCTGGCGCGGTGTCTGGACAGTGTCGCTGACCTGATGGACGAGATCATCATTGTGGATACAGGTTCCACCGACCGCACGAAGGAGGTCGCGGCACGCTATACCGATCAGATCTATGATTTTACGTGGATTGGCGATTTCTCGGCGGCGCGGAATTTCTCATTCTCCAAGGCGACGATGGAATACATCTATGCGCCGGATGCGGACGAGGTGCTTGATGCGGAGAACCGGGCGCGTTTTTGTGATTTGAAGAACTGTCTGCTCCCGGAGATTGAGATCGTGCAGATGTGGTACGTCACAGAAGCGTTCAATACAGTTATGAATGCGAAACGGGAGCTTCGCCCGAAGCTCTTTAAGCGTCTTCGGACGTTTACGTGGATCGACCCGGTGCATGAGACGGTGCGGTTAGATCCGGTTGTGTTCGACAGTGATATTGAGATCTTACACAAGCCGTTAGCGGTGCATGGAGGCAGAGATTTCGAGATCTGCGAACGAATCTATGCGAGGGATGGCGAGTTGTCGCCGAAGCTTCGGAAGATGTATGCGAAGGAACTGCTAAAATGTGGAGAATTGACAGATTTTGAACGGGCGTGTGGATTTTTCACCGGAGAGTGGGAGAAAGATCCGATGGCGGAAGCTGGCAGGGAGGCTGCCTGTGTGCTGGCACATCTGGCAAGACTGCAGGGAAACGGCGCGGAGCTTATGAAATACGCACTCCGGGATATGTTAGATACGCCGTGCGCGGAGATCTGCTATGAGCTTGGAAGCTATTATCAGGAAATGAAAGATTATGATGAGGCAATCGTTTGGTATCAGAATGCCGTTTCCGAGACGGAATGCATGCTGGATGTAGAGGCAGGTGGAAAGAAGAGTCTGGAGGGGTTGGTTGCCTGCTACGAGGCTTTGCTTGCGCAGGCGGAAAAAGCAGAATTACAGACATCATCGGAACAGCAAAAGCAGTCCATAGAAATATATGAACAGCAGCTTGCGGTGTACCGGGAGGCACTGGCAGACTGGCAGCTACCGGAAGAATGACAGGGGTGAAATTATGTCAGATGGAATGATTATTTTGATTGTGATAGCTGTATTTGTGGTTTTATCGTTGATAGCAACGATTGTGAATATAAAGGCGAAACCACCGAAACCAATCGAAAAAGGAAACTTGAATAGACCGTCTCATTACATGTACAAGACAGAGACAACATTGGATGATAAGATTGCGCATTTGTTTATACCGGAACCATTGCGTGTAGATCCGCCTCCGATGGTGGTGGATGTGGCTATGGATCTGGTTGAACAGCAGGAGCGGGAAGAACTGGCAGAAGAACGGAGACAAAAACAGATTACAGAATCCATTTTGGCACAGAACAAACGTGATTACCGTCAGGATGTGAAGTCTGGAAGAATCTGGATCTGTCCAAAATGCAGGAAGAAAAATGAAAAATACGTCACAACCTGTACCTGTGGAACGCCGAAGCCAGCAAAATAAGAAAAGATAAAAAAAAGCGAGTATGCCAAATGCATACCCGCTTTTTCTGTGCGATCGTCTGTATAATACATAATACATTATGCCTGAATGATCGTATTGATGATTCCGACAGTATCTGCAAAGATCTGCTTCATCTGCGCCAGATGGTTGCGCCCCATCTCGGTAATATGATAATAGACACGCTTGGACTTCGGCGTTTTCTGTACCGTTTCCATCGTAACATCGCCCTGCTCCTTCAACCGTCCGAGTACGGGATACATAGACGCTTCCATAAGGGAGAACTGTCCATTGCTGCGCTTTTTAATTTCCTGTGCCAACTGGTAGCCATACATCGGTTCCTCGCATAACAGCGAGAGAAGGATGATTTCTACAGAGGCTCGTTTGAGGTTTGTAATAATCGTCTGCATATTCGTCCTGCCTTATTCCTGAATTGCCCGCGATTCAACGATCACAGGTTCGTGGATTACAACGGTGTAACGTGATTTGGTCAGTTTTATGAGAACATCTTGATTCTACGCACATGTCTCTCATCGTTTGAGAATGGTGTATCCACGAATTTGTCCACGATCATAAGTGCAAGACCAGGTCCGATTGTACGCGCGCCCATGCAGAGTACATTGGCGTTGTTGTGCTCGCGGGTTGCCTGTGCAGAGAAACAGTCACTGCAGAGTGCGGCGCGGACACCTTCGACCTTATTTGCAACCATGCTCATACCGATACCGGTACCGCAGATGAGAATACCCAGATCCTGCTTGCCAGCAGCGATCGCCTCTGCAACAGCTTTTCCATAGATTGGGTAGTCACAGGATGCTGTGCTGTCACAGCCGTAATCTGTCACTTCAAATCCGCGATCCTCCAAATGCTTGATAACCTCCAGCTTGAGTTCATATCCGCCGTGGTCACTTCCAATTGCGATTGTCATATCTTAAATCCTCCTGTAATTTTATGAAATACATGCAAACCATATATAAATATAAGAATGTACATAATTACGAATTCTACGCAGACGCGCTTCCGCTCAGCTCATCACGCAGCGGTACTAAATTCGCGACAAAATCAGTCGCTCATTAAGTGCCGGCGTGCTTCGATGGTCTGCTTTAGAATTGTAATTATGTACATCATACATTAATGTGGTTTGCATGTATGATATCTACACGGTGATGACCCTGTGTCCTGCCGCCTTTAACAGCCGGTTCATAATGGCACCACCGAGTTCATTCTGGTCAAATGCTTCGCTGTACATATATTCCATCTGTTCACTGTCGCATTCACGTAGGGCGGCATAAAGCCGTGCGGAGATCGTCTGTCCCTTGTTTCCCTCGCCGACGATCAGTACATGCGAATAGTTCTTATATAAGGAGGCATGCTCCTTGGTTGTGAGAATCGCAACCTTGTAGCCCTGTGCTTCCTTTTCGTTTACAAGTGCCTTGATCTTCTCCGCTACGCGCAATGTTTCCGCTTCGGTCGCGTTGTAGGAGACCTTGACACCGGAATGCAGACTTGCCCGGTTTGCCGATTCGTCTGCGGCAGCCTCCACGATACTGAGCGTTCCGTGTGGCGCATAGTGTGTATATTTCATGCCGGGTGCTTTCGGACGAAGATTCGGGTCCGGCTCGATAATAGCTGGATCGATCGTCACGTCGCCGACGATCTCGGAGAGCATCGTCTTCGTGATAAAGCCCGGTCGAAGAATCGTTGGGATCGTGCCTGTCATATCGACGATCGTCGATTCAATTCCGATTCCGACGGCACCACCATCTAATATCATCTCGATGCGGCCGTCCATGTCCTCCCATACATGCTGTGCGGTCGTTGGTGATGGCCTGCCGGAAGTGTTTGCAGATGGGGCCGCGATGGAGACACCGCTTGTGCGGATCAGCTCCTGTGCGATCGGGTGGGATGGCATCCGGATCGCAACGGTCGGCAGTCCGCCGGTCGTTCCGTCCGGGACGATGGCAAGCTTCGGGAAGATGATCGTCAGTGGACCCGGCCAGAAAGCTTCCATCAGCATGTGCGCTTTCTTCACCATGTCTGGGTGTGTCCGGTTCATCGTCTCGAGATCTGCCAGCTTCTCTACCGCATCGGTATCTGCGATGTGGACGATCAGCGGATTGTCGCTTGGCCGTCCCTTGGCAGCGTAGATCTTTGCGGCTGCATCTGCATTTAATGCGTCAGCACCTAATCCATAGACTGTCTCGGTCGGAAATGCGACCAAGCCGCCGTCCTGCAGGATTTTCGATGCCTCTGCAATTGCTTCTTTGTTATTTCCATTTAATAGTTTCGTTTCCATGCCGCTATTTTACATCAATCGTTAGGGAATGACAACCTTTTCGCGAAAAATACAATTCTGAAATACTGTTTAATTCGGTGTATAAATGATTGAAAAATAAGGAAAAATCTTATATAATAAGCTTTGTGTATATCTGATTGTATTGGAAGGGTTTTAATGAATAACAAAGAAAGAAGCCAGGTCTTAAAGATGCTGTATCTCATCACGCAGATTGGGTTTACGATGGTGGTTACGATCTTTATAAGCATGGGCATCGCATATCTGATAAAGCGTATATTTGGGAAGGATTTTATGGTATGGTTTATCGTGATCGGTGTGCTGGCGGGTTTTCGCTCCGTGTATATTCTTATACGGAAATTCCTGAATAATTCGGATAATAAACACAAGTAAGTGGAGGCAAAAAGACAGGCATAGCATGGCAGAGGTTCACAGAATATTGAAGGAAATGTATATCGGCATGGCTGTCTGTATGATCGTCTTTCTGGCGATCGGTGCATTTTTTATGCGTCCATATTATATTTTTGCTCTTGCACTGCTCGTCGGCAATCTCGGCGGGGCACTGCGCATTTACCATATCTATGATGTGCTCGATCAGGCACTCGATATGGGCGAGGCAGGTGCGAAGAAAAAGGTGATCGTGAACAGTCTGCTACGGATGATCGTGACGCTTGCTTTATTGGTGGGTTCCATTTTTCTTGGAATACAGGCGTTTACCGGCGTGGCACTTGGCATGATCGAACCGAAGATCTGCGCCTATCTGCAACCACAGATGCGGAAATGGTTGATTCGCCTTGGGCTTGAAGAACCTGAGGAAGAACATAAAGACAAAAATTAAAAAAGGAGGAAAAGCGTATGAGGAGTGGGTTTGCCACTGGAATACAAGTAATCAGTAACAGCTCCGAAGATGTAGATTTCTATATCCACGAACTGTATCCGATTCATTTCTTTGGCACGACGGTATATATTACCACCACCCATGTCTGCACCTTCATTGTACTGCTGGTGATTGCGATCTTAGCAATCTGTGCCAGAAGAAGTGTGCTGAAGACGCGGGATAACCCAAGTAAATTCGCCACTGGAGTCGAGCTTGCCATCGAATCACTGATCAAGTTCGTCAACAGCACGATGGGAAAAGAAGCTGGTAAGCATTATATCAATTACATCGGAACCTTGTTCATATTTGTACTTTTTTCGAACATATCCGGCTTGTTTATGCTTCGGCCGCCGACCGCGGATTACGGAACGACGCTCTGTATCGCACTTGTATCATTTGTCATGATACAGTACGCATCCATTCGTTACCAGAAATGGGGTGCATTCAAGAGTCTGTTCGATCCGATATTCCTGTTCTTCCCGATCAACGTGATCAGTGAGTTTGCCACACCGGTATCACTGTCGCTGCGTTTGTTCGGTAATATTCTGGCAGGAACCGTTATGATGGCACTTTACTATGGCATGCTGCCGATATTTGTAAAGATTGGTATTCCATCGGCACTGCATGTGTACTTCGATTTGTTCTCAGGTGTGATCCAGGCGTATGTATTCTGTATGCTGACGATGACATTTGTTGCAAATAAGCGAAATGTAGAAGGGTAATAAGATTTAATATTTAGAAAAACGGAGGAATTATTTCATGAATGGTATTACAGGTGAAACAATAGTTAACGCTGCATCCGCAATCGGTGCAGGTATTGCAGTTTGTTCCGGTATCGGTCCTGGTATCGGTCAGGGTATCGCTGCCGGTTACGGTGCTTCCGCAGTTGGACGTAACCCGGGTGCAAAGGGTGACATCATGTCAACGATGCTTCTTGGACAGGCGGTAGCCGAGACAACCGGTCTGTACGGTCTGGTTGTATCACTTCTTCTGATGTTCGTTAAGCCTTTCAAGTAAGAACAAAATTAGGAGGAGTAAAATATGACAGGAATTGCAAATATCGCGCTTCTGTCAGAGGAGACGGGCCGTATCTTCGGTCTGGATGCGCAGCTTCTGTTCGATATTCTGATACAGGGACTTGCGGTATTTCTGCTCTTCATCTTTCTGACTTATGTGCTGATCAACCCGGTGCGCAAGGTGCTCGAGGACAGACAGAACAAGATTAAGGATGACCTTTCCCATGCGGCGACAGACCGCGCGGAGGCAGAGAAGCTTCGTGCAGAGTATGATGAGAAGATCAAAAATGCGAACAGCGAAGCGGGTGAGATCCTTTCTTCCGCAAGAAAACGTGCGGTGAAGAACGAGGAAAACATCATTGCCGAGGCGAAGGAAGAGGCAGGACGCATTATCGACAGAGCAAACAGCGAAGCCGAGCTTGAAAAAGAACGTGTGAAGGATGAGGTGAAACAGGAGATCATCGGCGTAGCAACCGCGATGGCAGGAAAGTTCGTTGCATCCTCTCTCGATGAGAGCACACAGGCTTCTCTGATTGATGAGACGCTGAAAGAGATGGGTGATGATACATGGCGAGACAAGTAGAAACAACCTATGGAGATGCACTTTTGGAACTTGCCTTGGAAGAAGGCAGTCTGAATATGCTCTACGAAGAAGCGCAGGCTCTTGTGACAGTGTTACAGGAAAACGAAGAATTGCTCCGCATTCTCAAGCATCCACAGATTGACAAGGACGAGAAGCGGAAGATAGTGGATAACATTTTCAAAGGACGCGTATCGAAGGATATGGTCGGATTGTTCGGCATCATGGTTGAGAAAGATCATGGCAGCAAGATTGTAGATGTGCTTCACTATTTTATCAGACAGGTAAAACGAGTAAAAAATATAGGAGTTGCAAGTGTGACAAGTGCGGTTGCACTTACCGGTGCACAGAAGGCATCAATCGAGAAGCGTCTGCTTGAGACGACAGATTTCGCTTCGATGGAAGTAACCTATACGGTAGATGCATCCATCATCGGCGGGCTTGTGATCCGAATTGATGACAGAGTGGTTGACAGCAGTATCAAAACCAAGATTGAGACGATGTCAAAGGCACTCGCACAATCATAAGAAGGAGGTGTTCGTGTTCCATGAATTTAAAACCGGAAGAGATTAGTTCCGTAATCAAAGAACAGATTAAGAACTATGAGACAAAACTGGAAACATCCGACGTTGGAACAGTTATCCAGGTAGCGGACGGAATTGCGCGTATTCACGGTCTTGAGAATGCGATGCAGGGCGAACTTCTGGAATTCCCAGGTGAAGTATACGGCATGGTTATGAACCTGGAAGAAGACAATGTAGGTTCGGTTCTTCTCGGTGATCATAGAAATATCAACGAGGGAGATATAGTGAAGACAACAGGACGCGTGGTGGAAGTGCCTGTTGGCGATGCGATGCTTGGTCGTGTCGTAAATGCGCTCGGTCAGCCAATCGATGGCAAAGGACCAATCGTAACCACGAAGTCAAGACAGATTGAGAGAGTCGCATCGGGCGTTATCTCCCGTAAGTCGGTTGACACACCGCTTCAGACAGGTATCAAGGCGATCGACGCCATGGTTCCGATCGGAAGAGGACAGCGTGAGCTGATCATCGGCGACAGACAGACCGGTAAGACAGCGATCGCGATCGATACGATCATCAATCAGAAGGGGCAGGGCGTAAACTGTGTCTACGTTGCAATCGGTCAGAAGGCATCGACCGTAGCAAATATCGTAAAGACATTGACAGAGTACGGCGCAATGGCATACACAACAGTCGTTGCAAGTACCGCCAGCGACTTAGCTCCATTACAGTACATTGCACCATACGCCGGATGTGCGATCGGTGAGGAATGGATGGAAAATGGAAAGGATGTATTGGTTGTATACGACGATCTGTCGAAGCATGCAACTGCTTACCGTACACTCTCCTTGCTTCTCCGTAGACCACCAGGCCGTGAGGCTTATCCGGGTGATGTATTCTATCTGCACTCCAGACTCTTAGAGCGTGCAGCGAAGTTGTCGGATGCACTCGGTGGAGGATCGCTTACAGCCCTTCCGATCATCGAGACACAGGCAGGTGATGTATCTGCATATATCCCGACAAATGTTATTTCCATCACAGACGGACAGATCTATCTGGAGACAGAGATGTTCAACTCCGGTTTCCGTCCAGCCGTAAATGCAGGTCTTTCTGTATCACGTGTTGGTGGTGCCGCACAGATCGGTGCCATGAAGAAGCTTGCTTCTCCGATTCGTGTGGAGTTAGCACAGTACCGCGAGCTTGCAGCATTCTCCCAGTTCGGTTCCGAGCTTGATGAGGATACGAGAAACCAGCTTGCACAGGGTGAAAGAATCAAGGAGATTTTGAAGCAGCCACAGTATAAGCCAATGCCGGTTGAAAAACAGGTTGTAATTATCTATGCTGCGACAAGAAAGTATCTGCTTGATATCGAAGTAGACCGGATTCTGGAATTTGAGAGTGGATTGTTCGAATACATTTCTACGAATTATCCGGACATCTTCGAGAAGATCCGCGAGGAGAAGAAGCTGTCCGACGAATTAGAGGACGCTTTGAAGAAGGCAATTACGGAATTCAAGGAAACATTCTAATAAATAGAGCGAGGAGGTTGATCTTTCTTGGCATCCATGAGAGACATTAAGCGGCGCAAAGAAAGCGTCCAGAGCACGCAGCAGATCACCAAGGCAATGAAGCTTGTCTCCACAGTTAAGCTTCAGAAAGCCCGCGGGAGAGCTGAGAGCAACAAACCATATTTTAATATGCTCTATGATACGATATGTTCCATCCTTGCAATGACGAAAGAACCAAACCATAAATTCCTGAAGGAAAACGGCAGTGACAAGAAGGCAGTTATCGCGATCACATCGAACCGTGGACTTGCCGGTGGTTACAACAACAATGTTGTAAAGGAGATTGTTGCAGCCGGATTTTCGAAGGAGGATACCTATATCTATGGTATCGGAAAAAAGGGTATTGAGGGCTTGACCAGAAAAGGTTACAGCATATATCAGGATGAATCAGAGATCATCAATGCACCATTGTTTGACGATGCGACCGAGCTTACGAAGCAACTTTTGACGCAGTATTCCAAGGGCGAGATTGGTGAGGTGTATATCGCATATACGAATTTCAAGAATACCGTGACACAGGAAGCAAAGCTTATGAAGCTGCTTCCGATCCGGGAGGAAGATTTTACACCGGAGCAGCCAATCAGTGACAATAAGCTGCTGATGAACTTCGAGCCGTCGGAGGAGGAAGTCTTAGACCAGATCGTGCCGAAATATATGTCCAACATTATTTATGGTGCGCTGTTAGAGGCGGTAGCCAGTGAGAATGGTGCGAGAATGCAGGCGATGGATTCCGCGACAAGCAATGCGGATGATATGATCGGAAGCCTGTCACTCAAGTACAATAGAGCAAGACAGAGTGCAATCACGCAGGAGCTTACGGAGATTATTGCCGGAGCTGATGCAATAAGTTAAAGGAGATTAAGGAAATGGCAGATACAAATGTAGGTAAGGTTACCCAGATTGTCGGTGCCGTTATCGATGCGAAGTTTACCGAAGGTAAACTGCCTGAGATTCATGATGCGATAACGATTGCCACAAAGAGCGGTGACACACTGTACGCCGAAGTATCCCAGCACTTAGGGGATGACACCGTTCGTTGTATCGCGATGGGACCGACAGATGGTCTCGTACGTGGTATGGAAGCGGTTGGTACCGGCGCGCCGATTACTGTACCTGTCGGTGAAGCAACACTGGGACGTATGTTCAACGTGTTGGGACAGCCGATTGACAATAAACCGGCTCCAAAGGTAGATACTTACCTTCCAATCCATAGAAAAGCACCAGAGTTTTCAGAGCAGTCAACCGAGACAGAGATTCTGGAAACCGGTATTAAGGTCGTTGACTTGCTTTGCCCTTATCAGAAGGGTGGTAAGATCGGTCTGTTTGGTGGTGCCGGTGTTGGTAAGACCGTCCTGATTCAGGAGCTGATCCACAATATCGCAACGGAGAGTGGTGGTTATTCCATCTTCACCGGAGTTGGAGAGCGTTCCCGTGAAGGTAACGACCTGTGGAATGAGATGAAGGAATCCGGCGTTCTTGATAAGACAGCGCTGGTATTTGGACAGATGAATGAGTCACCGGGTGCCCGTATGCGTGTGGCAGAGACGGGACTTACGATGGCGGAATATTTCCGTGATGTAAAAAAGCAGGATGTGTTGTTATTTATTGATAACATCTTCCGTTTTGTACAGGCAGGTTCAGAGGTGTCCGCATTGCTTGGACGTATGCCTTCTGCCGTTGGATACCAGCCAACTCTGGCAAATGATCTGGGTGAACTGCAGGAGCGTATCGCTTCCACAAAGGATGGTTCTGTAACATCGGTACAGGCGGTATACGTACCAGCCGATGACCTGACAGACCCGGCACCTGCTACAACATTCTCTCATTTGGATGCAACGACTGTATTGTCACGTAAGATCGTAGAGCAGGGTATCTATCCGGCTGTTGATCCACTGGAATCAACCTCCCGTATTCTGGAGGCAGATGTCGTCGGAGAAGAACATTACCGTGTTGCACGTGAGGTGCAGGAGACTTTGCAGAAGTATAAGGAACTGCAGGATATCATCGCAATTCTTGGTATGGAGGAGCTTTCCGACGAGGATAAGCAGACTGTTTACCGTGCGAGAAAGGTACAGCGTTTCCTGTCACAGCCATTCCATGTGGCTGAGAATTTTACGAACGTCAAAGGTGTATTTGTACCAGTCAAGGAGACAATCCGTGGATTCAAGGCAATCTTAGATGGTGAGATGGATGCGTATCCGGAGGCAGCCTTCTTCAATGTCGGTACGATTGAGGATGTAAAGAAGAAAGCAGAAACCCTGTAAAGGATAGAAAGGGGACGGCGTATGAATACATTTTCACTCAAGATCATAGCCTGTGACCGGGTGTTTTATGATGGACCATGTGAGATATTGAAATTCCCCGGCTATGATGGACAGATGGCGATTCTGGCACATCACGAGAAGATGACGACGAATATTGAAGTCGGTGAGCTGCATTTCCGGACACCGGATGGAGAAGAGCATGTGGCAATCTGTTCCGACGGACTTCTGAAGGTAAAGAATAACGAGGTTGTTGTACTTGTCTATTCGGCAGAAAAACCGGAGGAAATCGACGAGTTCCGTGCACAGGCTGCGAAGGAACGTGCCATCGAGCAGATGCAGCAGAAACAGAGTATCATGGAATACCACGTATCCCGTGCTTCGCTTGCGAGAGCAATGGCGAGACTGCAGGGACATGACCGGTACGAAGTGAAGTAAATCAAATCATAGATCAGAATAAAAAGAAACACCCAACTGTTATGAAGCAGTTGGGTGTTTTTGACTGTATATTTTTCGTGAAGTGGCATTACTCCCGGTTCTTCAGTGCCTCTTCCATAGGAATCTTTTGAATCTTCTTATATTGCAGGAAACTTAATAATCCGTAACATACAATATCCCAGATCACAACCTGAACATAGATAGATGTTCCGATATGAACATTTTCCAGCCAGATATCAAAAGTCCGGAAGAGATAGACAATCATTGTCTTCAAGATGACCGTTGAAAGCGGCAGACTGACTGCTACACTGACAAGGACAGCTATCGCGGTTGAAATAATATAGATTTTCCCGATTTCTCTGTTGTTGTAACCGAGAATCTTCGTCAGGGAAATCGATTCCGCATTTTTCTCCAACACAATCTTAGAGAGCAGGTAGATAACGATGACGAAGATAATAAGGGAAAGATATTTCATCAAAGGCATCATACGTCCCATCGAATCATTCATCTGGTCACTTAACTTTGAATAGTCCGAAGGCCCCATCGTACTGTAGATGAAACTGTCATCTAAATCATCCAGCGCTTTGTCAGAGAAATAGCCTGTGAAATAATCCGCATCTTTCCCGAATGTGTCATTGTAATTATCAATGCTCATAAATACGGAGAAGGCTGCCGGGTAATTGAAGCTGCCGGCAATCCGGAAAGAATATTCTTTATCGCCGTATTTTTCTGTTATTTTAATCGTATCGCCCACTTTGTAATCGTTCAGTTTCATGAACGATTTTGAGATGATTATATCCCCTTTTTCCGCAGGCATAGAAACCTGTGTCAGGTACTTTGAATTGTCTGCGATTCCATATACAAGCACTTCTTTTCCGTCATCATCCGCAAGTGCAGTCAGACAGTATTTTTCAGCAGATGAATCGTCAAGCTCTACCGGTGCTTTGAGTGTATATTGATAGTTTGCAATCAGGTGGTCAAGCACATTATCTGTCTGGTCATTTAAGATTGGAAGCATGCTGGCAGAGAAGATAAACAGGATATTTGCCATCAGGATACCAATCGCCATTGTGATATAGTTGGAGCGGTTCTGCAGGATTGTACGAATCCGGAACCTGGTCAGAAACTTGAAGTCCGGAAGCTTTGTCACATGCTTTTTCTTATGTTTTGACAGATCATGCCGCAGGAAGTTGAGCGGTGACAATCCAAGCATTGATCGAAGCGCAAGGTAGTTGATCACTAACAGGATTGCAATCGGAATCACAGTCGTAAGCAGAAAGGCGTTTGCATTCCATACAACCTTGAATACAGGCAGAGAGTAGGAATGGTAATACAACTCCTCCATGAATTTGCGGAAACAAGTGTAACCGCCGATATTTCCGATCACTGCGGCTGCAAGGAATATATACGTGGGTGCAGCCATGTAATGACGGATGATTTCGCCTTTTGTATAGCCGGAAGCACGCAGAGTTCCGATGGCACCGGCTTCCGCTTCAATCGTGCTGAAAGTCATAAGTGCGAAGATGAATGCAAGCAGTGCTATCATGATATAGAGCATCATGACCGTGCTGTTTGTATCGCCATCCATATCTTCCCTTGTAAATGTGATCGCTTTATTGTTCTGCCGCATCAGGAAATCAGTCAGATAATTTCCCTGTGGAGCGAGCTGTTCGGACAATGTGTTCATCAGGTCTGTGCTTGCGTCATAAGAAGCCCGGTCATCAAGATTTCTGTCCGAAAAACGATAAGCAAAGCTGTAGGTAAGCTTGCTTTCGGAGAATTCCTTGAAATAATCTGCAGTGACAAATCCCATGGTAAATGTCGTCGCGCTGAACATCGAATCAGAGTTATTCTCGAACAGACAGCTATAATCCGGGACAGCGACTGTTCCACAGATTGTTAAATCCTTTCCATCAAAGGTGAGGGTGTCACCGATTTTGAGATTGTTGTTTTCTGCAAAGAGACGGTCGATGGCAATCTCTCCGTTCTTCTCCGGTGCATGCCCTTCAAAGACCGAATATGTATTCAACGCCTCACGGTTTTCGTAGAGACGGATGGAATAATTGCTATTGCCTTCAAAGGTGTAATCAAAATTATAGAAGTACTGTTTGTAGATGGTTGCTTTTGCTGTGCCTGAATCTGCCTGGTCAGCGATTTTCTGCAGGTCAGCGACAGAGATTTCACTGTTTGTAGAGAAATGTCCATCCTCCAATTTATATGTCTCGATACCATCGTCGTAGGTGTGCATCATGCTCAGGGAAGTAACCAGCATACCACTGACGATTGCAATCATAAATGTCAGAAACAAAAAGATAGATATGTATTTTCCTTTTTCTTTTCTAATATCCCGAAGGATGCGTTTACGCAGTGGATTTTTGATTGTTTTATCAGCCATATGCATTCACCTACCAATCTAATTCCATCGCCGGAGTCTTTGCTTCGTTTGTATATTCTTTCCGGATCATACCATCACGGAGCTTGATCACACGGTCTGCCATGAGTTTGATGGCATCGTTGTGTGTAACGATGATGATGGTATTTCCGTATTTCCGGTTGACGTCTTCAATCAATTTCAGAATATCCTTGGAGGTATTGTAATCAAGGGCGCCGGTTGGCTCATCGCAGAGCAACAGATCCGGATTCTTGACGATGGCACGACCGATGGATGTACGCTGCTGCTGACCGCCGGAAAGCTGGCTTGGAATCTTATCCTTATGCTCCCACAGACCAAGTGTATGAAGCAGGTCGTCGACATCAAGTGGGTTGCTTCCGAGGTAAGCGCCGACCTCGATATTCTCCTTGACGGTCAGGTTCGGAATCAGGTTATAGAACTGGAATACGTAACCTAAGTGTTCACGTCGGTAGAGAGTCATCTGCTTTTCGTTCATGGCAGACATGGCAGCACCGTTGATGATGATCTCTCCCTTATCATAGCTTTCGATGCCACCGATGATGTTCAACAGGGTAGACTTACCGGAACCGGATGGCCCGAGCAGGACGCAGATCTCGCCTTTCTCAATACCGGTAGAAAGTCCTTTTAAGACTTGTACACGGTTGTCTTTTTCACCATAGAACTTTTCAAGATTGTTGATTTGTAAGAACATGATTTTCCTCCTTTTATGTGACTGCGAATCGTGAAGCAAAACACGAATGCAGGTGATGGTAGCGAGTTGCAGATTATCACATTTCTACGCAGACTCGTACGGGTAGCATCACATCGCTACGCTCTGTGATAGGTCGTCGACATCCCTCCTAAATGGAACAAAGTTCCATGGATGTCTCCTCTCACTTCCGCACATAGCAGACACTAAACTCACAAAGCACCAATTCTGCGAATTGTTACTCTGTTCGTTAAGTGCTGATGTGCTACAATGGTCTGCTTAAGAACATGTGATAATCTACAACTCTTACCTACCATAATGCTCGTGTTTTGCGATTACGTGATAGGCAGTGAATATAAAACTCCCAAATGCATTAACCTTTTTCTATTCTCATACGTGAAAACATATGAATATATGTTCATATATAAAATAAACGTGTAATACAGGTTTGTCAAGCATATTTTCGCTTGATTTGATGGATGTTTTATATATTTGGTTAATTGCCGTGGTTATTATAACGCAAAAAGTTAGTCAAAACAAACCATTTATGCAGGATTTTTGAGCTGTTGGGAAATTTTCTCATTTGTGGGTGGCTGGTTGGGTAAAAAAGTTTAGAATAGGGAAAATACTCCAATAGGAAGAGTGAGAGAAGCAAGCGGGTTGGGTAAAAAAGTCCGGAATCAGGAAATTACTCCAATAGGAAGCAGATAGAGAAAAAGAAAGTATGGATTGAGAAACAAATCACTCTGTGATACCATAGGAAAGAAATAGAAACAAACAAGAAAACAACCAAGGTACATATGAAATACAAGAAAACAATAATCGATAATTCTTGGAATAAAATCAGGAGGAAATACAAGTGGAACCGAAAGCAGTCGTTAATTTACGAAAAGGAGAAGGTCGTACCATCAAGGCAGGTGGACTGTGGATCTTCGACAATGAGATAGAGAGCGTGATGGGAAGTGTGGAAGATGGCGATATTGTCATCGTGCGTGATTTCGATGGATATCCGATGGGACGAGGATTCATCAACCGGAAATCAAAAATTACCGTTCGGATGCTGACCCGAGACGCAGAGCAGGACATCAGCGAAGTATTTCTCCGTATGCGGGTGAAGAATGCATGGGAATACAGAAAAGCTGTGATGCAGGGCGATGATCTTACCTGCTGTCGTGTTATCTTCGGGGAAGCGGATTTCCTGCCGGGACTTGTGATTGATCGGTTCTCGGACGTGCTGGTGGTGGAATCCCTCGCACTTGGCATTGATTTATATAAGGAACAAATCGTGGATTTGCTGAAAGAGATCATGGCGCAGGATGGTGTCAAGATCCGCGGCGTATACGAGCGGAGTGACGCGAAGGTGCGCAAGAAGGAAGGACTTGCTCCATATAAAGGATGCATCGGTGCGGAGTTTGATCCGGTCGTTGAGATCGTGGAGAACGGTGTGCATTATAATGTGGATGTAGCAAATGGACAGAAAACAGGATTCTTCCTTGACCAGAAATACAACCGGCTCGCGATGCAGAGACTGGTTAAAGGTCTGACCAGAGGAGAGCAGGAGACGCCGTTGCGAGTGCTTGACTGCTTTACACACATGGGAACCTTTGCATTAAATTGCGGTTATGCCGGAGCAAGTGATGTGTTAGGACTTGATATTTCAGAGTTTGCTGTGGAGCAGGCAAGAGAAAATGCAAAGCTCAATCATCTGGAGAAGACTGTACATTTTAAAGAGGCAAATGTATTGGACGAGCTCCCAAAGCTTGCTGAAGCAGGTGAGCAGTTTGATGTCGTAATCTTAGACCCGCCGGCGTTTACCAAGTCACGCGAAGCAACCAAGAATGCAATCAAAGGATACCGTGAGATCAACCGGAAAGGCTTGCAGCTTGTGAAAAACGGCGGGTATTTTGCAACCTGCTCCTGCTCCCATTTCATGACACAGGAATTGTTCACGAAAGTAATTGGTCAGGCGGCAACCAGCGTGCATAAGCGTCTTCGTCAGGTGGAATTCCGGCAGCAGGCACCGGATCATCCGATTTTGTGGGCGGCGGATGAGAGTTATTATTTAAAGTTCTTTGTTTTTCAAGTCGTTGATGAGAGATAGGAGACATGCAGTTAGGATGACATTGCATGGGATTTTTTGACGAAGTGATATCAGCATATAGTACATAAAAAAGAGTAGATAGCTAAAGAATTGGTTATCTACTCTTTTCGCTTGTATGGTTTTTTTTCATCAGTTTGATTCAGGAGATAATCAATGCTTGTCTCGTATATTTGTGATAACCGGATTAAAATATTTGTTGGGATATCATTTTCGCCAGTTTCATATTTGGAATATCCTGTTTGGCTCATATCCAAAAGTTTGGCTAATTTTGTCTGCGATAAATCATGATCTTCCCGAAGCTCCCGTAATCTGTATTTAGTAGAAAATTTTTTCAAAAAATCACCTCTGCAGTATTGTACAGTAATCTGAATCAGGGTATTGATTTCTAACCTGAAACAGGTTAAAATAGTATGCGAAAAAAATAAAATAGTATGCACATACGATGGGAGGAAAAATATGTTTCAATATGAAAGAATGCAATCATTGTTGCCGGGAGGATCAGAGTTTGTTTATTGTCCGATGATGACCTTAGATAATGTACAGCAGGCGATTGCTGCTGCTTATGGAAGACATGGGATTCCAGTAGCGTTTAGACGGGACAAAATAAAGTCCGGTATTTTAAGCTTTGATCCATGTCTGGTTGTATATAATCCACAGAATTTGGATTATCACGTGTATGTTTTTGTTGTTCGAAATGTGAATGGAATGATGATGTTTTCCTATTACTCAGCAGGAAGCGCGGCAGGGCAGCATATAGGAGGTGGAATTACCAATATGGCAAATATGGGAACGAAGCTGTCAGGTATGCTTAAATCCAAAAAACAAAAAGAGGCCGAGGAAAACGCTTATTTAGGAAGTTCATGCATTGCGAATGATGATGCAATGATCGCACTTGGAATATATCGGGAAACAGATTTTGATTATAGAAATAGAAGATACTAAATGGTAAGAGGGGATAAAACGTGCCATACGGAATATATGATTATCAGGATAAAATTGAGAATATGGAGGCATTGCTTCAGAATATCGTTGTATTAGAAGATGAATTGGATCAAAAGATAGATGATATAGAGGAAGCAACTAATCGTTCGCTTGATGAGGCGCGTGAGCGTTTACAAAAAGAAGGTGCGAGTAGCAATATGGCGCAGTCCTTAAGCAGATTAGAACAGCAGGGAAGAACGTTGGTAAAAGATGCGACAGGCGTTATTCGTTATTTTGAACAATTTTATAAGGCTCAGTATGTTCCACAGAATATAGATTATGTTTCAAATGTTTACTATCCTTCACCCTATCAATACATCGACTATATGCGTTCTTTATCAAATGGTATTTCAAATGAGGTTATGCAGTTGACCAACAGATATGGGCAAGGGGTATTGGGAAGGCTGATGCGGGCATATAATCCAAACGCGGTACAGGGCATATTCCAAAAATATGAAGCATTGTTGCAAATAGGAAATATTTTACATCAAAGATTACAATTCTTTTATGACAAAAAAGTTTCTGAAGAAGCACAGGTATTAGAGGACATAAAAAGAGAAGCAGACAAGAAGGTTGATGAAGTATCGGATGCGGCGGATCATATAATCGGTCAGCGAGAGAAAAAGATTGAAGAGATATTAAACCAGTCAATTTCGAATGAGTATATCTATGATGTGGAACGGAAATGCCAATCCCCGGACAGATTGGATATTCCGGTAGGCGTGTACAATTTCTATGTAAATGATCTGAACAAAAATAGTAAGGCTTATCAGTTAATACTTCAACGATTTTCAAAAAGAATAAGCGATGGATACGTTTGGGTTAATGTTGGATTTGAATTATCGGAACAACATAGTTTTGTATTTAACTATGTTGATGCGAAAATGACTGCAGTTGCGATTAGTGAAAATATGATATTGCAGCAGTTGACAAAGATAGAACCAGATCTGATAAAGCTTACAGTATGCAGTTGTAGGGGCATGTTAGAGGGATTGGAGAATCTGACAACGTTATGTAAGAATTTCCCGGAAATGGCAAACGGGGTTTTTACCCGAAGTGAAGAAGTAAAGGATTCGATTCTGACACATGTAGACTGGATGAATGATGTGTTACAAAATAAATTATCCGGCTACAAATCGGTCGATGAGTTTAATCGTAGGAATATTAAGAAAATTCCATATAAGATATTGTTTATTCTTGATTATCAGTTTGATTTTTTCAGAGATGAATTAAAAGCATTGATTGATCAGGGCTATAAAGCAGGAATACAAGTGATATTGCTTACAAATGTACCGCTTGAGGTTGTAATGGAGGAAAAGCAGTATGCAGGAATTTTAAAAAGCAAAGTTGCCTTTCATGAAACATTAAATCAATCTATCTGGAGAAATATTTGTGTTCAACGTCTTGATTTGATTCCACAGATGCATACCATTGATTTTAATGAAATGTATAACAATTTTGCAGTTTCGTACATGAATGCCATTAAAAAGGTTGTGAGATTTGACGATCTGATTGACACAGATCAGAAATATGGAAAGACAACGAAACAGAAATTAAGCATTCCTATTGGAATTAATGAAAATGGAAATATTCAATGTATTGAAATGGGAGACTCAGTTGCAAATGGAACGTCACATTATGGAATTATTGTTGGACCAACTGGATCTGGTAAATCCTCGTTGCTGCATACAATCATTACAAGTTCTATTGTAAATTACAGCCCGGAAGAAGTGGAATTATATCTTCTTGATTTTAAACAGGGAAATGAATTTAAGGTATACGAAAATAAAAAAATACCACATATTAAGTGCTTGGGATTGGATGCGATGCAGGAGTTTGGAGATAGCGTGTTGCAGGCATTGTGGGAAGAATTGGAACGCAGAAACAGGTTATTTGCAGAAGCTTCCCAAGCGGGGGTAGAAATCAAGGACATAACTGCATATCGGAACGTAGGTTATCAATTACCAAGAATATTAGTGATTATGGACGAATTTCAGGTGCTGTTTGACACAAGCCGGAACAAAAATGTGGCATATAGAGCAGCCGCAAAGATGTCAGATTTTGTATCAAGAGCAAGAGTATATGGAATTCATTTTCTGCTTGCAACGCAGACCTTGCATAAGATATATGAAACATCCTCATTATCAAAGGGAACCTTGGAGGAAATGCATATCCGTATTGGACTTCAATGTCAGGAAAATGAACTGTCCCGGTTGATGGGAGATGATAATGTAAAGAAATGTCTTCAAAAAGGAACAAAGAAACGAGGGTCGGGTATTTATCTGGAAAATGATATCGTTTCAGAGCCAGTGGCAATGCAGGTTGCATATCTGGAGACTGCGAAGCAAAAACAGATACTTGCAGAGATTGAGCAGGATTTTGCACAGTATCAATCTAACGAGCAGGATATCAGTTATGTTTTTCGTGGAGATATGTCTCCTGTGTTAAAGGAACAGGATTTGGAAACCTTTGCTCATGAGGATATGGGATTTGTGATTGGTGAACCAGTTGGCTTGGGAAAACCGATTGCAATCAAAATTAGTAAAAAAAGAAAAGCAGATGTTTTGATCGTTGGTGAAAATCAGGAGATGCTCAGTCATGTGACACAGATATGGATGCGGCAGGTTTTAAAATCCATCCGGAACACAAACCATAAGCGACTTTATGTTTTTGATGGAGCGATGATGATTGATGAACCATCGGTAATGGATTCGTGTATATATGAAGAAAATGCTTCCAGAATAGTATTGGTGGATAATATCTTTATGGTACTAAAAACAATCGATGTGTTGTATGCAGAGTATGTTGAGCGGAGAAAGCGCATCATGCATAGTGCAAAAACATCTGCAGACAGTGAAAATATTTATGTTGTCATAAGCAATTATCAATGGATAGAACCGTTGGTTCGTATTATGGAACATCAGGATATTTCAGAGTTTGAGGAAATGAATCAGATGGAAAACGAAGAGGTATTGGAAGGAAATGTTAATCCGGATGATCCATTTGTAGTCGTAAACAGCATGATGGCGGAACTGAAACAAGATTTGAATGCGATGAATAAAAATGCAATAGGAGCAACGAAGCAAATATCTTATTATAAAAAGATAAAAGATATGTTATCAAGCGGCTATTTTTGTGGCGTGCATTTTTTGTTTACTTGTCAGGACGCTGCCCTTATGAAAAAACTTGGACAGAGTGAATTGGCAGTTTTTCGAAATCGTGTGTTGTTTAAAGCATCTTCCAAAGATTCTTACGCGATTATAGATACATCTATAAGTACAGAGTCATTGGGGGAGAATATGGCAATATATTCGGATGGTGTCAATGAACCACAGTTATTCAGACCATACCTCTGGTTGGATGAAAAGGAAGTGTAGGTGGTGATAAAGTGGAAAAAGTATCTTTTGGAATGATTGCAGAGACAATGGATTCTGAGGCGGTGAATGCATTGAAACAATGCAGGATATTATTGAGCGAAAGTCATGATAAGAATAGAAGAACTTTGGGAGAAAGCATGGATTATATTGCAAAAGAATGTGAATCGTTGGAGAGTGCTTTAAAGGAATTAGAAAGCCTGGAACAGGTAATCATGGATTTGCTGGATGAAGCGAGGAGAAAAGAAAAGGTGAAAAGGAGATAGGCAATGAATGGAATTACGTTAGAAAGCGTAGAAATTATGAAAAATAGTCTGGTAAAATTTAATATGACACAGGAAGAGATGATTCGCGCATTAAAAAGTGTATATGAATCGTTGTCAAATAGCTGGAATGATCCGAAATTTGTAGAATTGGGCAATGCATTGGACAGTGTATACAGCATTATGAATAACTCCTATGTGGAGGTGTCAAAACTGGTTACAAATTTACAGATGATCAAGGAACATTTGGATGATATAACCAGAGTTAAATTTGGTAGTTAAAGGAGTGAAAATAAATGACATTTGTGGATACAGATTTGAAGGATATAAAAATAATTTTTGATTATTATAAAAAATTTATGAATAATTTTTCCTACCTCCATGAAATCACTCAAAGGTCATATAGCGAATTATGCGAACAACTTCAGCGAACTGCTTCAGAAACATTGAAAGAAGAAAGCGAAAGACGTGAAGAGTTTGATGCATTAATGCGACGATTACAAGATATGTATGAGGATGTAGAGCAACGATATACTAATATATTAGAAAAGGATTATCGTGATACATTGGCTCGTTGGTATGACATCCTGTCAGAATATAATGCAATGCATTTATAGAGGATGCGATCCACTGTAAAATTTTCAATCTAAAAGCCATAAAAATACATAGAAACAAAGGAACAAACATGGTACAATTTAGTTTAGTACAGAAGAAGTTTATGATTGGAAATGAACGAAAAAAATGTGGAGGTTTGCGATGAATAAACATATAGAAAAAGCAATGGAGCTTCGAAACGAAACTCCAATGGTAAGCAACTGTTCCCAGACGATTATGCGTTGTTACGCAGAGGATATGGGGATTTCAGAAGAAATGGCGGCAGGACTTGGCTGTAATTTCGGTGGTGGTATGAAATGCGGCGGTGTCTGTGGCGCAATCACAGGTGGTTTGATGGTGCTTGGTGCCAAGGGTGTTGAGAATCCGGCGAAGGTAAATGAATTCCGCAGGAAGATTGCGGAGAATCATGATGGCATGGTGAACTGTGTGGATCTGCTTCGTGCAAATGCGGCGAGGGGTGGCAACAAGAAAGAACACTGTGATAAGATGATTCAAGAGGCAATCACGCTCATAGATGAAATGGTATAAAAATACATAGATGAAATGGTTCATACATAGACGAAATGGTGCATAGACGAAATGGTGTAAAAATTCCTTGACGGATTCTGTTATGTAACATAGAATGAAATTAATACAAAGAAGAGGATGAAATCAATGTTCTGGAAGATGACGACATTGCAATTGAAAAAAGGTTACATTTTCACTCCTGACGGGGATAGTGCGCCTTTTTTCAGGAATAAAGTCTGATTATCAGAACCATTCTATGTAAATCAAGGTACATTATCTCCTTAACGATCAAATATAAGTTAAGGAGATTTTTTATGTTTAAAATTAAAAAACAAATATCGAAGTTGTACATGGCGTCCATTTTAGGCAATCTGTCATTGACGGGCGCGTGGGTCGCAATTCTTGCTGCGAGAGGATACAGTCTGGTCGAAATCGGAATTGCAGAGACGGTGTTTCATATTTTCAGTTTGACGTTTGAGATACCATCGGGTGTTTTTGCGGATGTATTTGGACGAAAGCAGATGCTTGTTGTGAGCAGTATTATGCGAGTGATTGGAAGCATCTGCATGATTTGCTCAAAGAATCTGACGATGGTGTGTGCAGCAATCGCATGTTTTGCAGTCAGCTATAATTTTTCTTCGGGATCTGGGGATGCGCTTGCGTATGATTCACTGAAACTGGTTGGTGAGGAGGCACGGTATGAGCGTTATGCATCCAACCAGTTGATTCTGTATCGGCTTTGCAATGGTATTTCTACATTGTGTGCGGGCTTTGCACTTTTTGTCGGATATAAGATTGCGTATGCATCGGATGTTCTGGTGACTTGCATTCAGATTGGTGTGCTGTTGTCGCTACGAGAGATTCGTCTGGATCATACAGGTACAGAGCGAAAACAGGAGGTGCTGCAGTCGGTATGGAAGGAACTCAGGGTATGTTTCGTGCAGAGTCTGCGCTTTCTGAAAGAGGCGAAGCGGGCAGTATTTCTGATGACATGTAATTCCTTTGTCGGCGCGGTTGATATTGTATTGCTGTTTTTCTTGCAGGCGATGCTGCCGCAGACAGGTATTCCGGATTCAGCTCTTGGGATAGCTCTTTTCATCATGGAGATGGGCGGAATCCTTGGAGCTAAGCTGATTTTGCGGTGTAAGAGGTTACGGTACCGTTGGGTGTTTGCGATAACGTCTGTGCTCGTTTTATGTGGCGTTTTGATTGAGCATACAGGCGTCGCAGTGCTTATGACACTGGGCGGATTTGTAGCGGCATGCAGCGATGATGCATTGCAGGTGCGCACAGATGCAATCTTACAGGAAATGTTTCCGTCAGAACAGCGGGCAACGCTGATATCAATGGAATCTTTTACATTTTCCATGATTATGATTGTGCTGTCGCCGCTTGCAGGAATTATATTTTCCGTGTGGTAAAAAGAATTGCCGCCAGCTCCCATCCGGAGTCGGCGGCAATGTATTATGAAAATTCAGAAATGTAACATAGATGAAAGAAACAAAATAGATTTGTTAATTCCGAAACTGCATGCGGCGAAGCCTGGGGAGCAGGCGGAGCGGGAACCCACATTTGATCTTGAAGAAGAGGGGAGAATATGCTGCAGTTTCGGTCTTTTTGATTTCGTGGGATGTGTGTTTTTTGGTGTCGTTGAAATCTGGATGTAGTATACAACAGATATTATAAAAAAGGGGGATTATTGACTGAACTAGCGAAATTCCTGACTGAACTTCATTTTTAAGATATTTATATGATAAAAAAAGCAAATAAATAATAAATATAAAAATAAAAATACCACCTTCACGGTGGCATTTTTTATGTCAAAAACATGATATTCTATATGAGATTTAAGAATTCGGACAAAATGATTGCACGATCGCCATGACGACGATCAATCCGAACACAACGAGGATGTCTAACACAACCACGCCGAATATGCGCATCGCTTTTTTCTCGTGTTGACACAGAGGCATGAGCTTTCGTACATGGAGATAGTCGAAGATGGAAGCCACGATAAAAAGCATCATAATGAGTGCAAATACACGCTCCACCCACAGGGCAGCACCGAAAGTATTGTTTACTTTCATGGATAAGCAAAACCAGGCCAGGAATATATAGGTAAGCAGTGCAACCGCCATCTTCCAAGGTGTTTTGGAACGGAAACCGGGAGGGGCAAATCGCATATGTTTTGCGGAAGTATCGGGATCGTTCTGTATTTGAACATTTGAACGATTGGAAGATAAACCGGATAAATCTCCGGTGGAGGCTCGACCGGCATGTGTATAAGGAAAGATTCCCCCATTTGCCAACAACGCCTGACGTAATTCTCCGATGCTTTGATACCGTTCCGACGGATTCATCTGTGTACATTTGGCAGTAACCGCATCAATATATGGATTCTGGCAATGCGAAGCTTCCGCCATTTCATTCAGAAGAATCCCCATAGAATAAATATCTGTCTGCGGGGAAGATTGTCCAAATCCGTATTGTTCCGGGGCGGCATAGCCCTGTGTGCCAAGCAGGATTGTATCAGAATCTTTCGTTGCTGTATGGTATTTGGCAGCGTTGAAGTCGAGCAGCACAGCACGGTTATAACTGGTGATGATAACATTTGAGGGTTTCACATCCCGGTGGATGATAGCCGGATTATGCAGATGCAGCTGTTCAAGAATCGCACACAGGTCAAGCATATATTGAAGCATATCGTTTGGAGCTATGTCTGCGTGGCTGATCTTATCCTGCAGGGAAGTTCCGGAGATATATTCTTCGATGACAGTAAGTTGTCCCGCCTCTTCGTAATAGTTTATGATCCGCGGTGTACCTGCAACAGGATTGCGGTATAACTCAGCATAGACAGCGAGGTTATAGACATCAAGCACTTTTTTGATGGCAATCTTTTTTGTCTCCTGATGCTGGACTAAGTATACATGATGCGGTTCATTTATGGCGGCTATTGGTTTATAATACGAAATAGCGAGACGCTGATCGAGATCCATATGCGTATATCCTTTCTATAGAGCAGGGGTACTGATTATACTTCGTCAATCAATTATCCGGGCTGGTTAGTGCAGCTTTGGTAATCGGTAGTCTGATGGATTCATTATAACAGATTGGAGGATGAAATGAAGGAGAAAAATACAAAGGAATTAAATGAAGTCTTAGGAAAGACACATCTTTCGGACTTTGAGAAATATTGCGCGGAGAATAAAGAAAGTGTAAGCAATAATTCGGAAGCATTTTCTATCTATGTGAAGAACCTGCTACAGGAAAAGAAACTCACCCAGCAGTATGTGTTCCTGCAGGCAGATATTCCGGAGCGGTATGGGTATAAGCTGCTGTCGGGCGAGAAGCATACGCGGCAGAGAGATGTGATCCTGCGGATCTGCTATGCGGCGAAATTCAGTCTGGCGGAGACGCAGCGTGCACTTAAAAAATACGAGATGCCGGAATTATATGCGAAGGTCCCGAGAGATGCACTCCTGATGATCGCGTTCAATGAGCGGCCGGGAAGCATCCTGGACGTAAATGATCTGCTTAATCAAAAAGGCTTGCAGCCGCTTCGCACAAGCGGTGTGCAGGATTAGAGGATAAATTTGCCACTGCTACGGGGGCAACGAGGCCGGATAATTTATGGGATAATACTTGTGGGGATACAAGACAAGAAAAGGAGGAAGAGGTTCATGAAAACTTGGAAATTAGTGTCCGGCATTTTATCCATGATTTTATTCGTCATCGTAACATTCCAGTCATGTGCAGCGGGCGTTGCCAATTCGCTCGAAGCAAATGGCGAGACATCCGGCTCCGCAGGCGTATTGGTAGCAATCCTGATGCTTGCAGGTGGGATCGTATCGGTTGCGACGAGAAATGCTGAGAAAAAGGGCGGAAATATTGCTTTGATCGTTCTGTTCGGTCTGGCTGCACTGGTAGGATTTACCGGTTTCGGAAGCTTCTCAGATCTTGCAATCTGGGCAGGCTGGTGTCTGATCAATGCGATATTCGCAGTCGTTGCGATTGTAACAAAGAAGTAATTACATAGAAATTCAGGAGAAATGGTGTTGGAAGGCATCCGCAGTTTGCGGGTGCCTTTTTTATAGAAAGTATATTTTCAAATTTAGCGAAATATGGTACAGTTCCGTTAGAAAATACGAAAAGAGGAACCGATTATGACACGACAATCAGGCAGACCAGCCGATGAGATAGGCAGGCTGGAAAAGGAAATACGAACTTATGATTTTTTGGATGCGAACCATGTATGGTATGAGCGGATCGACCATGAAGCGGCGATGACGATGGAAGTCTGCGAGGAGATCGACAAGGCATTGGATGCGACGATCTGCAAGAATCTATTTCTGTGCAACCGGCAGGAGACGAACTTCTATCTGCTGATGTTACCGGGACATAAGAAGTTCAAGACGAAAGATATCTCGAAGCAGCTTGGCGTAGCCAGACTTTCCTTTGCGAAGGATGCGTATATGGAAGAATATTTGGATATTACACCGGGTTCCGTGAGTGTGCTGGGACTGATGAATGATAAGGAAAATCACGTACAGCTTCTGATGGACAAGGATCTGGTGCAGGATGAATATGTGGGCTGTCATCCATGTATCAATACGAGTAGTCTGCGCCTGAAAATGGACGATCTGCTGCATGTGCTGCTTCCGGCGATGCACCACGCGCCGATTTTCGTGACGGTGGAGGACGAGGAAATCACAGAGAACGATTAGTTAAGGGGATTTATCAATTTTGTGGAGAAGCTGATAACATAGAGACAACTTCGAGAGTCGTTTGCTTTTATACAAATTTAACATAGAATTAATGCAATGCAGATAGATTTCAGCTATTAAAACATGTATTATCCATCCTATACATATACCGATGGAAGAACAAGATGCATAGACTGAAATAAGAACATACATAGCGCGAGAAGGGATTCCGATTGTAAGGAATCCCTTTTTCTACTATATAAGACCGAAAGGAAACAACACATGCAGACGATGGATGTGATCAATCAATTAAATCGATTACATGAGAGATATAAGAGATATATACGGATGGGGATTGTGACGGTGGTTATTTTTGCGATGAAGGGATTCCTTATTTTTCCTCTATTTTGGTTGCTCCGTCTACACCTGCAGAATACGACAATTATAAATATTGTGTTTTTAATAATTATTGGCTATTTCGTGAAGCAGTGTTTTGTCTGTAAAAGGCAATATGCGAGAATCTATAAGGAGAACTTCGTGACTGCGGTTATGAACGAGATGTTCTCCGATGTGCAGGTCGATTGGGAACGTGGATTTAGCCAGAAGCAGGTTAGAGAGATGGAAATCATTGATATGGGGGATGAGTTTAAGTCCGAGATGCATCTTCAGGGATGTTATCAGGGGGTGCGGTTTGAACAATCCTATGTCACGGTCAAAAGCACAGATGGGGATGGGGACGTGCAAAGTAGTTTTTACGGCTATTGTTATAGTATAGACACACGGAAGATGGAGATTGCGCCTGTGAGTGTCGTCACAAAAGTATTCCGCCAGCCGTTCAAAGTTCCATCCTATGAGAAGAATATGTATGAGATGGTGCAGATGGAGAGTGTGGAGTTTCAGAAATACTTTGATGTGCGCACGCTCGTCAATCGATCGATTGATGCTTTTTATGTGTTAAAACCACAGACGATGGAGCGGCTGCAGGCCTTACAGCGGCGCAGAAAGGAAATTTCTGTGCGGTTTGCAGGCGATAAATTATACATCGCGTGCTTAGCCATGCAAAATGTATTTGATGGGAATATCCGAAAAACGCTTGTCTATACAGACGAAATGAACAAGATACGGGATGAATTTCAGGATGTGAAAGAAATCGTTGAACTTGTCTCATAGATCGTCATTGCAGGTTATGTATAATTTTGTAAAATATATAGCTATTTTTGTAGATTCATGATACACTCAATCTAACTTGACAGAGGGGGTGAACGCGTGGATACGATGCAGATTGTGAATCAGCTCGATGGTCTGCACAGGAAGTACAGACAGGTGATGTATTTATTTGCAGCTCCGTTTGTATTATTGATGATCGGCTATATAGGAGTACCGGGTATGGGCGGTCTGGCTAACTTGATGATGATGCTAGCGGCAGCAGGCTGCATATTTTATGCATCCGGCAGGATGTCGAAGATCAACAAGGAATATCAGATGCTCTACAAGAATGCATTTGTTGTTTCAATATTGAACAAGACATTCTCTGATGTTTGGGTGAACTGGGAGTGTGGATTTACGATACAGAATGTCGAGCAGATGGGACTGTTGAAGCTTGGAAATCGTTTTGATTCCGAAGATCTGATCCACGGAGCCTATGAAGGCGTCTCCTTTGATCAGGCGGATGTCACGATCAAAAATGTGACGGGAAGCGGAAAGAACCGGCATACGACGACCTATTTCAAAGGACGGGTATTCGTGTTTGATTTGCAGAAATCCAATATACGTTCCGTTGGAATACGGTCGAAGAATTTCCAGTATTATGGCAATCTGAATGGATTTCATCACGAGAATGTGAAGCTGGAGAGCGAAGCGTTCAACCGGGAATTCAAGGTGCTGGCAACCTATCCGGTCGATGCGTTTTATGTGCTTACTCCACAGACGATGGAATGTGTGACAGACCTGTACCGGCGTGCGGGAAATGTAGCCATGCGATATCTGGGTAACAAGCTATATGTGGCAGTCAATACAACGGGAAATGCGTTTGATGGTAATATCAAGAAGCCATTCGTCTATGTGGATGAAATCAACAAGATTAAAAATGATTGTGCTGTGATTATGGATATCATACACCGGCTGCGGATTGGAGATGCACAGTAGCATTTTTATAATCAAACGCCTAAATTTCTATGAAAAAGAGAGGAGAACAATTATGGAAGCGATTATTACAGTGATTATTGTACTTTTGGTCTGTATCGTGATCTGGTACATATCAACATCGAATGGGATCAAGCGGTCACAGCTCAAGGTGGAGGAAGCAGAGTCCGGAATCGATGTGGCGCTCACGAAGCGTTACGATGTGCTTACGAAGATGCTTGATGTTGTAAAGGGATATCAGGCACATGAGAAGACAGTTCTGACAGAGCTTGTCAAGCTTCGAAGCGGCATGACGATGGCAGAGAAGAATGAAGCCAATCAGAAGATGGAGCAGCTCACGAAGGATATCAACATTCTCGCAGAGAATTATCCGGAGTTAAAATCCAGCAACAACTTCATGGAGCTGCAGAAGACGATTGCAGATGTGGAAGAACACCTGCAGGCAGCCCGCAGACTATACAATGCGAATGTCAACACATACAATACGAAGCTTGTTGTATTCCCGAGCAGCATTGTAGCGAATAACATGCATGCGGTAAAGAAACCATTCTTCGAGGCAGAGGAAGCAAAGCGCCAGGATGTGAAGATGAGCTTCTAATCGAAATAAAAATCATAAAACAAAATCCGGAGCGTTCATGTAAATGAATTCTCCGGTTTTTTTATGGCGATGAGGAAAATGCACGCAGACCGTCTCCAAGGCGTCCGTGTTTCTTCATCCATACAAATGCACCCACGCAGATGATAACCGAAAGCATGGATCCGGCAGGGGCTGCAAGTCCCATCGGGAGCAGGGTATCTGCGAAGAACTTCGAGGCCAGATACGAACCCGGTACACGCAGGCAGATGATCGCAATCATATTGTGGATGAATCCGATGTAGGATTTGCCGTATGCACAGAAGTATCCGCTGAAGCAGAAATGGATACCGGCTAATGCACAGTCGACGATATAGCCACGCAGATATTGTGTGCCAAGCATGACAACCGCGGCGTCCTTCGTGAAGATGCCGACGATACCTGCGGTAATCAGTTCCCCGATGATTGCAACGATGATCCCATAGGTAAATGTAATCAAGATGGCATATTTCAGCGTCTTCGATGCACGGTCATGCTTGCCGGCGCCGATATTTTGTGCGGCAAGTGCAGAGACGGTTGCAAGCATTGAGGATGGTACGATGAAGAGTGCACTGATCACCTTCTCGACGATACCGACAGCGGCAGCATCATTTAAGCCACGGCTGTTTGCGATAACCGTGATAATGATAAATGCAATCTGGATACAGCCATCCTGAATCGCAACCGGAATACCGATCTTTAAGATCTCGCCGAGCACGGAACGACTTGGGATGAAATCCTGTCTGCAAAGCCTGATGCCAAGCTTCTTTTTCTTCGTCATGAGCAAGGAGATAATAACACTTAACGTCTGGGCGAGTGTCGTGCCAAGTGCGGCTCCGGCAGCACCCATATGCAGAACTCCCATAAATACATAGTCGAGCGCGATATTTGCTGCGCAGGCAATCGCGATAAAATACATCGGACTTTTCGAATCGCCCATACCACGGAAGATGGAAGCGAGGATATTATAAGCTGTAATAAACGGAATTCCGATAAAGCAGATCGTCAGGTACCGGATCGAACCCTCGATTGCCTCGGCTGGTGTCTGAATCAGCAGCACGATCGGTCTTACAAGCAGCAACAGAACAATTGTTAAGACGATGGAAAGTCCCATGAATAAAGTCACGGAGTTTCCGATTGTTTTAGCGATTTCGTCCTTGTGCCTGGCACCGACGGCACGCCCGATTATGACAGTGGACCCCATCGCCAGACCGACGATCATGACGGTCAGCATGTGCATGACCTGACTGCCGTTTGCAACAGCGGTCGTGCTTTCCGTTCCGTTGAACTGCCCGATGATGAATAGATCCGCCATACCATATAATGTCTGTAAAAAATAAGAGAATAGATATGGAAGCGCGAAATATAAAATCGTTTTGAATACGCTTCCGGTTGTCAGATTTTTTTCCATAGTAAATAAAGCCTCCTGCGAAGTCTTTTCTACCCCCGCATCCTATATTAAACCCTACAACAATTGTAAGGTCAATGCTTGTTATGCATAAAATTAGAAAAAAATAAGCTTTTTATACATAAAAATGTATTGTATTGCAAAAAAAACGCGTCTTTCGTTGCATTTTTTGCCGTAGAATGCTATATTAAATCGTAAATGTGAAGAAAGGAAGTAAAATATTATGAAACTTAAGAAGTTAGTAGCAATTACATTGTCTGCAGTTATGTGCATGGCAGCACTGACAGGATGTGGCGGAAAGAGCGATTCTGCCAAGAAAACTGCCAAGGTTATCGAGGTAGATCTGACAGATGAGCAGTATGCATTTGGTGTAGATAAGGATCAGCCGGATTTATTAAAGGAAGTAAACCAGTTTGTTGCAGACATGAAGTCTGATGGAACATTTGACGAGATCTGCAACCGTTATTTTGGTGATGGTACTCCGGTGCCTGTGAAGTCAGCAGCTTATGACGAGAGCAAGGATCAGTTAGTAGTAGCAACAAACGCAGCATTCGAGCCATTTGAGTACATGGATGGTGAGAACTATGTTGGTATTGATATGGAGATCGCAAAGGCACTTGCAGATAAGCTTGGCAAGGAACTTGTAATCCAGAACATGGATTTCGATGCCGTATGTCTCTCTGTTGGCCAGCACAAGTGTGACGTTGCCATGGCAGGTCTTACAATCAAGCCGGATCGTGAGGAGTATGTAGCATTCTCTGATCCATATTACAGCGCATCACAGAAGCTTATCACATTGTCTACAGATACAGAGTTCGATGCCTGCAAGACAGCCGACGATGTAAACAAGATTCTTGAGGCAAAGGGTTCTGACTTAAAGATTGGTTTCCAGAACGGTACAACCGGTCAGTTCTACTGTGAAGGTGATGACGATTGGGGATTCCCGGGACTGAAGATGGAGTCTAAGGGTTACAAGAATGGTTCCCTTGCAGTACAGGATCTGTTAAATGGAAACATCAATTACGTAATCATCGATTCCGCTCCTGCTGAGAGCATTACATCATCTATCAATAAGATGCAGTAATTTGAGGAACGAAAGGATATTTCATGGGAGATATAGGAACTAAAATAGACAAATTCATAGAAATATTCATCAATAACCGTGGGTATGTAAAAGTATTAGAGGGCTTGAAGAATACGCTGGTAATCGCGATCATCGGTCTCATCATCGGTGTTGTGATCGGTACCTTGATCGCGACGGTGCGTGTGATTCCGAAGTATAAGCGTCTGCCGCGTGTCTTAGATGCCATCTGCCGGTTTTACGTCGGATTGTTCCGTGGAACTCCTATGGTTGTACAGTTGTTGGTATTTTATTATGTATTGCTGCCTCTGATGGATGCACATATGACTGGCGTACAGGTATCCATTATGGTATTTGGCTTGAACAGTGGTGCATACATCTCCGAGATCATGCGAAGCGGTATCCTCTCCGTAGATCCGGGACAGATGGAAGGTGGACGTGCGATGGGATTAAGCTTTGCGACAACTATGCGCAAGATCGTCATTCCGCAGGCAGTCAAGAATATCCTGCCAACACTTGGAAATGAATTTATATCGTTGATCAAGGAAACTTCCGTAGTCAGCTTTGTCGGTGCTTCAGATCTGTATGTGGCATTCAACTACATCGGAAGTAATAGCTATGAGTTCATGATTCCATATCTGGTTATGGCAATCATCTACATCGTGCTTGTCCTGCTGATCAGCTTTGGAATTAAAATGATGGAAAGGAGCCTGAGAAAGAGTGATAGAAGTCATTGATCTTGAAAAACATTTTGGTGACAATGAAGTCTTGAAAGGCATCAACGTCACTGTGGACAAGGGCGACATTATGGTTGTCATCGGTCCTTCCGGCTCCGGTAAGAGTACATTTTTACGTTGCCTGAACTGTATGGAAGATCCAACAGGCGGACAGATCATCTTCAATGGTGTTGATATTGCAGATCCAAAGGTTGATATCAATATCCACCGCCGCCGTATGGGAATGGTGTTCCAGCATTTTAATCTGTACAATAACAAGACCGTCATCCAGAACATCATGCTTGCACCGGTCTATGTACAGTGCCAGGATCTTAAAAAAGCGAAACGCCACAACCGGTTCCTGCCGCTTACAAACCTGTTCCGTAAGGAGAAACAGGAGAAAATCGAAATCACAACGACCAAGGCAAAGATTGTAGCGGAAGCGAAGGAAAAAGCGGAAGATCTGCTGAAGAGAATCGGACTGTTAGACAAGGCAGACGTATATCCGTCTACACTTTCCGGCGGACAGAAGCAGCGTGTGGCAATCGTGCGTGCACTTGCAATGAATCCGGATGTGATCCTGTTCGATGAGCCAACCTCCGCGCTTGATCCGGAGATGGTAGGCGAGGTATTGGATTTGATGAAGGCAGTCGCGAAGGAAGGCATGACGATGATCATTGTTACCCACGAGATGGGATTTGCAAAGGAAGTTGCAAATAAAGTTCTCTTTATCGATGATGGTCAGATCTTAGAGTCCGGCACACCGGAAGAGTTCTTCGGGAATCCAAAGAATCCGAGACTCAAAGAATTCCTGTCGAAAGTGTTGTCGTAAAATAATTTGAACATTATAAAATGCATCAACATTCGAAAAAATCGGATGTTGGTGCATTTTTTTGTTATAGTATATACGAAAGACACATGTGTCATATATGATATAAAAAACGAAACTTATGAAACTGGTTAGAGATATTTTCATATAGTTCCAGATTGATTCATGAAGATATACATTGTATATCGTATGAATGAATCTGGAACTATATATAGAACGCTAACCAGTTTCACAATGAAGTAAAGGGGAGAACAGTATGTACCAGATTCTGTTGGTGGAAGATGACGAATCCATCCGGGAAGTCATCGCAGATTACATGGACGAGAAAGGAAAAGACACGATGCGGCTGACGCTCGCCGAGGACGGAAGAGCCTGCGAGGGCGCACTCGAACGTCAGGCATTTGACCTAATCCTGCTCGACGTGATGCTTCCGGATATCGACGGATTTACACTTTGCCGGACGATTCGGAAAAAAGATATGGTTCCAATCGTATTCCTGACTGCGAAAGGAAGCGAGGAGGATATACTCTGGGGCTACGGACTTGGCTGCGACGATTATATCGTGAAACCATTTTCGCTGGCGACACTGTATGCGAAGATACTTGCCATCCTGCGGCGGACAAAGCAGGAGAACCAGAAAGAGACGATTACCTGTGGCGCGATCCGGATGGACAAGCAGAGCTGTCAGGTATTTGTGAAGGAGCGGGAAGTACAGCTGCAGAACAAGCAGTATGAGATTCTGCGATTTCTGATGGAGCATAAAAATATCGTGTGGTCGCGGGACGCCCTGTTAAACCACATTTGGGGATATGATTACATGGGTATCGACCGCGTGGTGGATAACCAGATCAAGAAGCTGCGGAGTGCGCTTGGTGAGGAAGGAAAGCGGATTCAGACGGTGGTAGGAAAAGGCTATAAGTTGATGGATTAAAGGGACAGGAGGGATGCATATGAAGTTTACAATCTTACCAGATTTTGAAGCAAATAGAAAAAGGCGCGCAATCCGCCGGCAGAAGCGTGGGCAGCGAAGAGATGCGCGGCAAAACCGGAAGAATTACAGGTATCTGAAACGGAAGAAGTTCTGGCAGGTGTGGCTGGAGCGGTTTGCCCTTGTACTTCTGATTCTTGGAATGGGTGGTGCATGGTATTTTAGGACCGTGGTGCAGGATACGGAGGATAATGCGGAATTTGAGATGGATCAAAGTCAGGAAATTATTCAGACTTACGTCCAAAGGCGGTATGAAGAACTGACTGCGATGGGAATGAAGCCCGGAAAAGAGTTCGATGATCAGATGGGTGCGTATATGTACCGTATGATCCCGCACAGATTGATGGGCGCGTATGGCGTATCTGCAGCGGCAACGGCAATCTATAATGAAAATGGAGAACTCCTAACCGACAGCAATCCACGGTTTTATCTGTACTGTGACCGGTATGAGCCGGTAGGAGATGAGAAAGACCATACGATAAATCTATACCAGTCGTATTATACATGTGCACAGGAGCTGTCGGATGAATTCCTTCAGGATTATAACGTCTATTTTATCTATGGCGACATCGAAAATGGAGAACGAATGGAATTCGGA
>OLGZ01000297.1_pt1 | contig 43819 bp, 39 predicted proteins | sample 1605981 | NCBI WGS metagenome assembly OLGZ01 (sample SAMN03283291) | human gut metagenome | biome: human-associated habitat; material: feces | host: Homo sapiens | place: Peru | collected 2012 | reverse complement strand
GGCGCTCCGCCCAGCGGGTATACATCCGGTAGAGCATCTGGCACCAGTCCTGGGCCTCGGTGCCGCCGGCACCGGCCTGGAAGCTCATAATGGCATTGTTCTTATCATACTTGCCGGTGAGCAGGGTCTCCAGGCGGCAGGCCTCCATCTCCTGGGTCAGGGTCTCGAACCCCTCCTTCAGCTCCTCCAGCATGGAGTCGTCGTCCTCCTCCTGAGCCATCTCGCAGATGGTCATCAGGTCGTCCCAGGTGGACAGCATTTTCTCGTACCGCTCGATCTTGGTTTCCGTCTGCCGGGTCTTCACCACGACTTTCTGGCTTTTCTCCGGGTCATCCCAGAAGCCGGGAGCCTCCTGCATGGCATGAAGCCGCTCCAGCTCATTTTTCAAGCCCTCCACGTTCAGGGAGTCTGCCAGACCCTCCAGTGCCGGGCGGCAATCGTTCAATTTCTGCTTGTAAACGTCAAATTCAATATTCATAAACCATTCGCTCTCATTTCGTCAAATTACGAATCCTAGTATACCAAAAAAGTCCATGATTGCAAGCATTTTTTCTTGGCGAAAACCATCAGGGGAAGAAATTCTCAATATCGGCGGTCTTCCGACGGGACTGGCAGTCCGCAAGGAGGGCATCCGTTGGGGTGATGAGCAGGCGGAGAAGACCCTTCCACAGGTATCGGGGCGGGAACCGGTTGCCCAAGCGGCAGAGATATTCCCGCAGGCCTGATTTTAAGGCTTTCAGGCTTCTTTCTGTGTTCCCGGTGTTGCCGGACAGGTACCAGAGGGCATCCAGGTAATTCTCGTCAAAGGCCCGGGAAAGGGCGGGAACCTGCGCGCAAACCTTCTGCCGCCGCTTGGCGGTGCTGTCCAGGCCGTCCAGAATCCGCTGCTCGGCGGCTTCCGGGGAGCCCATGACACTGGAAGCCCGTTTGCGGTAGTTGTAAATTACCCGATCGGTGCAAACCACCTTCCGAGGCTGCAAAAAGCCCTGATAGGTAAAGTATTCGTCGTCGATTTTATGGCCTTCCTCAAAGAAAACCCCATTGAAAAGCTCCCGGCGGTAAAGTTTGTTCCACAGCAGAGCGCAGGTAAAATCCTTGGGAAACCGGAGAAGGTAGTCGAAGCCCTCCAGGGTTTCCGACTTGAGGGGCTTGGCCTCCGTCCGGCTCCGGTAGACCTCCTGAAAGGCTCCCTGAACCGCATCCGCCCGGGTTTCCTCCAGGGTTTTTACCAGGAAGCCGTAGACACCCGGCTCCAGGTAGTCGTCGCTGTCCACAAAGCTCAGATATTTCCCGGAGGCTGCCCGGAGACCGGCGTTTTTCGCTGCCGCCGCACCGCCGTTTTTCTGGTGAATCACCTGAATTCTGGAATCCTGGGCGGCAAACTGGTCGCAAATTGCGCCGGAATCGTCGGTGGAACCGTCATCAATGAGAAGCACCTGCAAATCCCCATAGTCCTGGTTCAGAACACTCTCCAAGCACTGGGGAAGATAGTCCGCTACATTATAGACCGGGACAATGACGGAAATGGTCTCATTCACCCTTGCTCCTCCCCTTTCTGCCGGGTCCGGCGGGATATCAGCCACCACAGGGGCTTACAGGGATAGGCTGCCTCATAAGCCCAGAGATTTTTGGGGGGAAGACAACCGCAGGACTTTGCCAGCTTTAGTGCCCGCCGCAGCTTTTTCCTTAGCTCCAGTCGGAAGACCTTCGGGGCCTGGGGGATCTGCTCATAGGTGCCGTAAAGGTAGCTTTTCACTGCCTTTTCCAGAAGCTCGGCATCCTCCCGGGCCTGGGCAAAGGCAACCTGTTCCTCAAAGGCCTCCAGCACATCCAGGCGCTTGGGGCTCCAGGCGGATTTCATAATGCCGGCAGGGTTCTGGTAATAGGCGTAGAGCACCCGGGGGCTGAAGCCCACCTCCTTCACCTGGTACACCAGGCGATAGGTGGTAAATTCGTCCTCATGGAGCTTGCCCACAGGATAGCGAAGCTTCTGAAACAGGGAGCGGTGGTAGAGCTTGTTCCAGGCCGTGGCAGTGCTGCCGTTGTGAAAGCGGCCGCAGTAGTAGTCGCCGCTGGAAAGCTTCTGTACCTCCCCGTCCGGCTGAGTCGGGAAATCCTCTCCGGAGGTGCGGAAATAGTCGCAGACGCTGAGCTTGCACAGGGTTTTCTCGGCGGTTTCGTAAAGCACCTTCAAAAAATCCGGGTGCACCCAGTCGTCGCTGTCCACAAAGGCAATCCACCGGCTGATACTGTTTGCGAAAACCCAGTCGATGCCGGTATTCCGGGCGGCAGACAGGCCGCCGTTTTCCTGGTGAATCACATGAACCCGGCTGTCCCGAAGGGCGTAACCGTCACACAGGACACCGCAGTTATCCGGGGAGCCGTCGTCCACCAGGATCAGCTCGAAATCCCGGTAGGTCTGAGCCAGGATGCTCTCCACACAGCGGTTCAGGAAGGCCTCCACCTTGTAAACCGGCACAATCACACTGATGTTCGCCATGGCTACCTCCCTTTCAGCAGAGCCTTGAGCTTTGCGTAGCCCTTTTCTCCCAGAAGCCGGGTGCCGATGGCTACCCGCCTGGCACTGCGCCGCTCATAGGCCAGACGCCGAGCCTCTTTTTCCAGATATTCCTGCTCCTGCTGGGTCTGCCAGCTGCCGGAAAACCAGTGAATGCAGACGGTTTTCCGGGTTTTCCGCAGAAGCCGGGTCTCGAACTCCACCGGACAGAAAACCTCTTTTGGATAGATGGTAAGACCCGCCACGGTTTGGAGCCGGTCGTTGCAAATGAGACCCTTTTCCAGGCACAGGTCTGTGAGAATTCTCACGTTGGTGGTGGTGTTCAGACTGCCGTCCGGGCGGACGAATTGGGCGGTATCATAGTAAGCCAGAAATTCCCGGAACAGAGGGAATCCGGCCTCACAGGCAAGCAGCCCGGTCTGCACCCGGTCTGGGGTCTCAAAGCCCGCAAAGGCAGTGTGCTTGAGATAAGGGGTCAGGGGCTTCAGAAGCTCCACATCCGTGTCCAGATACACGCCGCCCTGATTGACCAGAGCGCACAGGCGGACATAATCCGTTACGAAGGCCCATCGGCCCGCTTCCATGGCCTGACGGACGTAGGTTGGGGCGGCGGACAAATCGAAATTATTCTCATTCCATTCGATGATTTTCCAGTCCGGGCAGACCTTTTTCCAGCTTTTCAGGCATTTTTCCGCCAGAGGCGGCTTAGGTCTTCCGCCAAACCAGCAATAGTGAATGATCTTCGGGATCATGCGCCATGGCCTCCTTTCCGCAGGAATTTTTTCAGCTTTCCGGCAGCGTACCAGAACCGAGCCATCTCCTTGGGGTAGGCCGCTTCCCAAATGGTAAGACGCTGCCGCTTGGTCAGTCTGATCTTCTCCCGGCGCAGGTATCGCCATGCCCGGAAGGCGATTTTTCCGGACAGCTCCGGCCGGTTCAAATCCCGGCGAACCCCGGTGCAGGCATTTTCCACCGCCGTCACATAGCGGCTCAGAAATCGCTCCGCCAGTTTTCTATAGCCCTGGCTTCGGTAGAAGGATTGGATGCTCTCTAAAGCCCATAGGTAGTCCAGCCGTTTCAGCGTGAAGGCTCCTTTTGTGGTGCTCTCCGGGTTCGTCCGGTAAAAATACAGCTTTTCCGGCAGAATCGCAATGGTTTTCGCCGGGAGAAGCCAATGGCACACCGCCTCGTTGTCCTCGTAAACCCGCCCCGAGCAAAAAGGATAGGCTTTCACGAGTTCCGTCCGGATGAGCTTGGCGCAGGCCACCCAGCCAGGGTAAGCATCCGCCTCGTAGAGCCTCAGAAGATTCTCTTCGTCCATGGTTTCCAGGCGGTAGGCTCCCCCTCTGGGCCGGTCAAAGTCAGAGGGAAATTCCGGGCTTTCCAGCATCTGGCACATGCTGATGCCCGCACCGCTTTCTTCCGCTGCGTGCAAAAGCAATTTCAGCATGTCCGGGTGTATCCGGTCGTCGCTGTCCACAAAGCACAGCCAATCCCCTGCCGCCTTTTCCAGCGCCAGATTCCGGGCGGCGGCCTGACCGGCATTCTCCTGGTGAAGGCTTATCACCCGGTGATCTTGGGCGGCGTAATCGTCGCAGAGCTTGCCGCAGTTATCCGGGCTTCCATCGTCCACCAGAATCAGCTGAAAGTCGGAAACCGACTGAGACAGAATGCTGTTTACGCAGTCGGAAAGGTAATTTTCCGCCCGGTAAACCGGGACAATCACCGTGATTTTCGGCATATTCTGTCTCTCCTTTCCCCTCTATTTCAGCCGCTCCCGATAGAACCGGAGCAGCCACATCCGCACCGGGTAAAAGCGTCTGAGCATGTCGTAGTCAATCCAGAAGGACAGCACCTGCTCCTTCCGGCTTTCCCGGATGAGATAGCGGATGTGTTTTTTCATTTTCCGAAGGACGGTCTTTAATTCCTTTGCGTTGGGGGCTGCCAATGCGGCATCGTAATAGCCCACCGCGTTTTCCAGATACTTACGCATCCGGTACCGAATCAGATCCCGGTCGCCCATTTCCCGGAAGAAAACAAGCTGCTGGTCAAAGGCCTCCCAGGCATCCAGCCGCTTGGGAATCCAGGGCTTCTTGGAAATTCCCGCGGAATTCACAAAATAGGCATAGAGGGGTGCGGGGATCACCGCAAGATTGTCGCAGGCAAAGAGCAGCCGGTAGGTGAGAAATTCGTCCTCAATATATTTCCCCTCCGGGTAACGCTTGCCGTCAAACAGGGCCCGGCTGTAAAGCTTGCCCCAGCAGACCGTGGCATTGACGTGGTGCTCCATGAAAAAAACCTTGGGCGTCCAGGACACGGGTTGCAAATCCTCGGCTTTGATTTCCGGGTCAGCACCGGAGGTCTCCTGATAGCCGCAGATGCACATATCCGTGTGCATGGCCTGAGCCGCACTCAGCATCCGCTCCAAAGTCTCCGGGTGAATCCAGTCGTCGTTGTCGTGGAAAAAAATCCACTGGCTGTCCGAGTGGTCATAGACCCAGTTAAGGCCTGTATTCCTCGCCGCGCAGACTCCGGCGTTCTGCTTATGAATGACGTGCACCCGAGAGTCTTTCCCAGCGTAGCCATCGCAGATTTCCCCGCAATTGTCCGGGCTGCCGTCGTCCACCAGGATGAGCTCTATGTCCCGGAAGGTCTGACCCAGAATGCCCTCGATGCACCGGGGCAAATACTCCGGCATTTTGTAAACCGCCACAATCACGCTGATCTGGGCCATGTCTTTTCCTCCTGTCAGGGTTCCCGCACCAGGGACAGGAACATCTCTTCCACTTCTTTTACCATGCGCTTGCCGTCAAAAAACGCGCTGCGCTTCTGGGCCCCGGCCTTCACCTGGGCGTAGAAGGCTTCATCGGTGAGCATTTTTTCCATGCCCGCTTCCAGACCCGCCACGCTGTTTTCCGCAATCAGGCCGCAGCATTCCTCCCCGAAGGTTTCCTGAACGGAGGGAACCGTAGCCACAATGGGCTTTCCAAGGCTCAGAGCCTCCATGGCAATCACCGGCAGGCCCTCCGTAAAGGAGGAATTCACCAGGAACCGACTGCGGCGCATGTAAGGATAGGGGTTGGCCTGATAACCGGCGAAAATCACGGTGTCCGTAAGGCCTAAGGCGGAGGCCATCCGCCGGAGGAAGGAACCGTCCGGCCCATCCCCCACCAGCACCAGCCGATGCCGGATGCCCCGATCCAAAAGATGCCGGTGGGCAGCCAGCAGCCGCTCAAAGCCCTTCTCCTCAGACAGCCGGCCCACGGCGCAGACCAGGGGCAGGTCGTCGGGCAGGTCTACGCTCTCCAGGGAAAGGCGGCGGACATTGTCGCTGTTTAAGGGGTTATAGTGAAGCTCGGTCTTCTCCCCCAGGCCGCTGAGAGCCACGAAGGATTGGAAAGCCGCCTGGGATACGCAGACGATCCGGTCAAAGCGGCTGAGCAGTTCCTTCTGCTGCGTGGCCTCTTCCCGGTAGACCGGGTTGGTGCCCGGATCGCCGTGAATGTACTTCACGGTTTTAGCTCCGGGGACAAAGGGGGTTTGCTCATGCACCCAGGCGGAATAGGACACCACAATGTCCGGCTTTTCCGGAAGGCACACCTCCAGAAGGCCACGACCCCCGTTTCGGTAAGCTTCCTTAACCAGGTGCTTTCTCCAGGGATTGCCCAACTTTTTGAGCCAATTCCCGTCCGTTCTCCGGCAGTCGTAGTCATGGATAATGGGAATTCCCGTATCCCAGAATTTCTTCTCCCAGCTGCCCCCGGGATCCTGGACAAAGACGGAAACCTGAAATTTTTCCTTGTCCAGAAGGTTAATGAGATCAAAGAGAGCCTGCTCCGCGCCGCCGCAGACCAGCTTATAGTCTACAAAGGCGATTTTAACTTTTCTCATAGGGGCATTCCTTCCCGGGTACACCGCACAAGCTCCGCGTCCGGGAACCGGATATGACCCCAGTTTGCCTGATTCCAGACGATGTCCTCGGCCTGCTGCACCTCAAAGTTGAAGGCAGGAAGCAATAGCTCCTGGTCGAAGCTGTTGCCGCAGTCGTCCTTTTCAAAAAGCACCATATCCAGCCGGTATCTGCCGTTTGTCAGGCAGATGGGATCCAGCTCCACCAGGTAATCCTGCTCGGTTTCCGCCGGAATTGCGCCCAAAGGCACATCCGGCATAGTGCCAACCGGGGTTTCGTCCCGGCTGCGCAGCTCCAGGCGCAGATGCAGATCGGAAAAGGCAGTTTTCGCGCGAATACGCAGCTGCATCCGGATTTTCTCTCCGGATGTGTACATGGCGCTTTCCTTGTCCGGCAGCTTCAGCCAGGTGATCTGGACATTGCCCGGGGTGTAGGGAGACCGGGTGTCCGTCTGGGACAGGTCAAATTCCGTCCGGTTGTCTGACCACTGCTCGTGGGCATTGCTCAGGTAAATTTCGATGGCCTCTTCCACGCCGCCGTTGAAGATGATCCGTCCCTTGTCCATGACGATACACCGGTCGCAAAGGCGGCGGATGGTACTCATATTGTGGGAGACGTAGAGCACGGTTCTGCCGTCCTTCTTCGCCACGTCCCGCATTTTGTCCAGGCACTTGCGCTGGAAGGCCACGTCGCCCACCGCCAGCACCTCGTCCATAATCATGATCTCGCTGTCCAGGTGAGCCGCCACGGAGAAGGCCAGCTTGACAAACATGCCGCTGGAATACCGCTTGACCGGGGTATCGATAAAGTCCCGAACCTCGGAAAAGTCGATGATGGCTTCCATTTTTTCATCGATTTCCGCCTTGCTCATGCCCAGGATGGCCCCGTTCATGTAGATATTCTCCCGGCCGGTCATTTCGCCGTTGAAGCCGGTGCCCACCTCCAGCATGGAGGCAATCCGGCCGTACAGGTCGATTTCGCCCTCGGTCGGCGCAGTGACCCGGCACAAAAGCTTCAGCATGGTGCTCTTGCCCGCGCCGTTGCCGCCGATGATGCCCAGAGCCTCGCCCTTGTAGACCGTCAGATCGATGCCATTGAGAGCCATGAACTCCTTGCCCACCAGCCGCTGGTCGGTGCCGATCATCACGTTGGGGTCCTCCTTCCCCCGAACCCTGGCCCACCAGCTTTGCAGGTCGGCGGTCAGCGTGCCGCCGCCGATCTGACCCAGCTTATAGCGCTTCTTGATGCCGGTCAGGCGCAGGGCAACTTCCCGATTCTGTGCTTGTTCCATTGTCTCTGCCTCCTTACACCGTATCCATAAAGGTGCGCTCCACCTTGTTGAAAATCATAATGCCCACAACCGCCACCAGCACCGTCAGCAGCCAGGAAAGGCCGTAGTAGCCCCAATTAAGGGTGCCCTGACCCAGGATGGCATAGCGCATGAGCTCCGCGGAGCTGGTCACCGGATTCAGGCACAGAGCGGTGCGTTTCCACCCTTCCGCCACAGTAGACAGCGGGTACACCACCGGCGTCAGGTACATCCACAGCTGAACGCCGAAGCCGACAAGTACCGTCAAATCCCGGTACTTGGTAGTCAGGCTGGAAATGATGATGCCGCAGCCCATGCCGAGAACGCCCATGTGCAGCAGCTCAATGGGGATCACCAGCCAGGCTGCCCAGTGGGGAGCAACCTCCCCCTGAACCAGGTAGTAAAGCAGGAAGCCCACAACCAGAAGCATCTGGATGCCGAAGCGGATGACCGTGGAGATCACATTGGAAATGGGGGTGACGAGCCGTGGGAAATAGACCTTGCCGAAAACCCCCGCGTTGGCGGTGAAGGTATTGGCGTTGGTATTCAGACAGTTGGAAAAATAAGCCCAGATGGCGTTGCTGCAAAGATAGAACAGATACGTTGGCACGCCGTCTGTGCCGATGCCCGCAATCTCGCCGAAGACGAAGGCCTGGACGATACTGCTCATCAGCGGAGTCAGGAACAGCCAGGCCGGGCCCAGAATGGTCTGCTTATAGGATACGATGAAATTCCGCTTGGTAAACAGCAGAATCAGATCCCGGTACTGCCAGACCTCCTTCAGGTTCAGCTCCAGCCACTTATGCTTGGATGTAATATGGGTATGGTAGGATGTGTCAGCCATGGGTTACCTCTTCTTCTTCAAAATCTGTACCAGGCCATGGAGCCACCGGCAGGGGGGCACCAGGGCTTTGGGCATTCCGATATAGCTTGCAATCTGTTCGTCCGTGCAGCGATCCATGGCATCGGTAGCGTAGCCGTACCAAAGGGTCAGCTTGTTCCAGAGGGAATAATGGAGAAATTCCGCCTTCTGCCGGAAAAACAGTCCCGTTCCCTGGGGATTTTCCAGGAACACCCGGTAGCCCGCCCGGGTCAGGCCGTCGTCCTTGTACTCCCAGATCCAGATGATATCGTTGTAAAAGCGCATTTTATAACCGTCGTGAGCCATTAAATCCCAGGTAACGGCCTCGGTCAGGAACTTTTCCCCAGGAAACTCCGGATAGAGGTACTTCCGGTGAATCTCCGTGTAGAACACGAAGGCACGCTCTCCGTCCACCTGGTCATAGCGATCCAGAGCGGTTCCGTCCAGGTAGCCCCCGGGAAACAGTCGGTTGGGGGTCTGGGTGGGGGTGATGCCCCGGTTTCCCACATAGCCGCAGAAATGACCGTCCTTGGGAAGCTCGCCGTCCCAGCGAATGACCTTCTCGATGGCATCGTCCGTCAGGTAGTCGTCAGAATCCACGGTGAAGAACAGGCGGCCGTCGGCCTCCTTCAGCCCTCGGTTGATGGCCCGGCACTTGCCGCCGTTTTCCTGGTAGACGTAGCGGATGGGAAAGGGGTTTTCCTCCCCCTGCCAGGAGGCAACCAGAGCCTTCGTATCATCGGCAGAGCCGTCGTCCACGATGAGCCATTCGAAGTCCATACAGGTCTGACGCTGCAAGGAGTGGTACAAATCGCCCAGAATGTACGCCCGGTTATAGGTGGGCGTAAATACGGTCACGGGATAGGAAAATTCCATAATTCACCTCAGGTCAGTACATGAATCTTGATTAAAAAGTTCAAAAAGCGTGCGGTTCCTTCCAGATTCTTCCGGGCGGATTTCAGCAACCACCGCCGCTTGACGCCCAGGTTCTCTGGGATTTCCAGGGGAGCCGTCAGGGCAGCCGCTTTCCCGATTTTCTCCCGGGCAGTGACCATTTCCGCCGGGGACAGGCTTCTCAGGCAGCCCTGCATGGAAAAGAGGCAGGTGAGCAGTAAATCCCGCTTCGCTTCGTCCACCAGGCCGGGGAAACGGTTCTGTAAATAGGCCAGACGCTCCGTCTTGGCATCCAGCCCCTGAAGCCGCCGGAGAGAATAGGGCTTGTGCATGGCACTGCCAGGAGTCTGCCGGTAGGCGTACATACAGGCATCGGAATGGGCAAGCTTTCGGGCGTTTCCGATAACCCGGTAGGTGAAAAACTCATCGTCAATGAGGTTTCCCTCAGGAAAGCGGATGTCCCCGATGGTTTCCGCCCGGTAAAGCTTATTGGGCGGGGTCTGGCAAAACATTTCGTCCCGGATGTGGAGCCGGAGGGCTTCCTCCACGGCGCAGACAAGGACGCTTGTCCCGGTTCCGTCGGTCATAGGAAGATTGTTCCCGTCCGTTTCGCCGATGACGCACTCGGAAATGTCCACATCCTCCGTCATCAGGCTGTAAAGATAGTTGTAAAAATTGGGGTGGAGGTAGTCATCGCTGTCCACAAAGCCAATGAAGCTTCCCTTCGCTTCGTCCAGGGCGGTGTTCCGGGCGGCGCCGGCACCGGCGTTGGCCTTGTGAATGGCCCGAATGCGGCTGTCCTGCCCTGCCCACCGGTCGCAGATTTTACCGCTGTCGTCCGGCGAGCCGTCGTCTACCAGGAGGATTTCCAGGTTTTTATAGATCTGTCCGGTGATGGATTCCAGACACCGATCCAGGTATTTTTCCACCCGGTAAACCGGGACAATCACCGTAATCAGGGGAAGTTTTTCCATGATGTTCTCCTTAATGCTGCTCTCTCTGGAACATTAATGCTGCTGCTCCCGCTGGAAAAGAGCCACATAGGTTCCGTAAGCAAGGCGGAAGCTCCAGGGGGCACAGCAGATCATATTCGCAAGCACCCGGTTTCGGGTGGACAGCAAATGGAAGCTCTCTTTTTCGGCCAGGAGCATCTGCCGCACCAGATGGCGGAACTCAGTGTATTCCCCCCGCTTCGGGTGCACGTCCAGTTGGGCATAGTTGAAAAGAAGATTGCGAAGAAGAGCCTGTCGGCACATTTCCTTCATCTCCGGGGCACACCGCTCCAGAAGCAGCCGCCGAACCCGGATGGGGTCAAAAATATAGGCTTCCGAAATTCCCTTACAGGAGGCGGAATCTGTGCGCAGAAGATAGTGGTAAGGGCAGATTCCCTCGAAAACCGCCGATTTTGCCCGGTCAAAGAGGTAATAATTCATCAGAAGGTCTTCGTTATAGCGGATATCCCGGGGCATCCAGGCGGAAAGTCCCTGGAAAAGCTCCCGGCGGTACAGCTTGGTGCAAAGGCTCAGACTAACCTCCCGGTTGTCAAGGAGCTCCCAGAGCCCTGCGGCGTGATCCTGGGTGCGAAGCTTTCCGGATTGGTGGACATACTCAATGCGCCCGTCGGGGAAGTGAATCTGGTGGCCGCAATGGGAAATGTCCGCGCCGGTGCTTTTCGCGTTTTCCAGGAGCTGGGCGTACATCGTCGGCTCCACCAGGTCGTCCCCGTCCATGAAGCCGACCCAGTCTCCCGTAGCTGCCGCCGCACCGGCAAGCCGGGCAGAGGTGACGCCGCCGTTTTCCTGGAAAATTCCCCGGATATTGGGGTGCTTATCCATAAATTCCCGGATAACCCGGGGGGTTTCATCCTGAGAGCCGTCGTCCACCACGATAATTTCCAGCTCCGGGTAGGTCTGCTCCAACAGGCTGTCCAGGCTTTTACCCAGGTAGGGGGCCAAATTGTAAGCAGGGACAACTACGGAAATCCGCTCCATGCTACGCTCCTTCCGCCCGGTAGACCCGGACATAGCTTTCCGCCATGTGGGCGGCGGAGAATGTTTCGCTGCCTGTCTTGGCAGCCCGACCCAGGGTCTTTCGCAGGGCTTCGTCTTCCAGAATCCGGCAAACTGCCTGGGCAACTTTTTCCGGGTTACAGTCCGTCAGGATGGCACTTTTGCCGTCTTCCAGCATATCCGGCACACCGCCGACTTTACTTGCCACAATGGGAAGGCCGGTACCCATGGCCTCGATCAGCGTCATGGGCATTCCTTCGTATCGGGAGGGCAGCAGGAACAGGTCGGAATTTTGCAGATAAGGGTAGACATTGCTCTGGCTTCCCAGGAAGTCTACGCTATCGGAAAGGCCCAGGGTTTTTGCCAGGGCTCGGGTCTGCTCCAGAAGCTCACCGTCCCCCAGCAGGTTCAGCCGGGTAAGGGGGTACTTTTTGTGAATCAAGGCAAAGGCGTGAAGAAGGCCTTCGTGATTTTTCTGTTCGTTAAACCGGCCGATATGGGTTAAAATTGCCGGATTTTGCAGGGTATAATCCTGCTTTTCCAGGCACCGGGACAAATCGATGCCGTTGTAGATAGTGGGAATTTTCTCCAAGGGCAGACCGTAAAAGGCGGCGATGCTCTTTTGCACCTCCGGGCTGAGAGCCACGGGGACAGACCAGCCATGGGAGAAATAGAAGCCGTTGATAAGCTTCTGCGCCCGGCCTTCGGCCTCCTTATCCGCCACATTGTGGACGGTATGGACACACCGTGGTACGCCTGCCAGCTTTGCCGCCGCCGCGGCGTATTTGATCACATCCAGGTGGGTGTGTACCACGTCTGGCTTTTCCTGCGTCATAAGCTTTTTGAGCTTACCAATCATGGATACATCCAGCCCCAGCTTTTTATCCAGGTAGTGAATTTTCACCCCGGCCTCTTCCATCCGCCGGGAAATGGGAGTACGCTCGCCGTAAAGGCTTACCACCACCACCTGATGTCCCATATTTTTCAGGGCGTAGGTGAGATTTTCGCACATGGTCTCCGCCCCGCCGAAGCAGAAATAGGGAATCACCTGCATGATTTTCATAGGCTCTCCTTATTGGTAAGCAGTCCGGATCGCTCGCTTGTAGGCTTCTCCGTCGTTGAGAGAATCGAATTTTTTCCGGGCGTTTTCCGCCAAAAGCTTCCGGTGCTCCGGCTGGGTGAAGATTTTCAGCAAGTCTACCGCCATCTGCTCATCGCTTTCCGTCAGGTAGCCGCTGACGCCGTCGGTGAGCAAGTCCTTCATGCCGTCCGAAGGGGTGCTGACCACCGGAGTGCCCAGAGCCATGGCTTCCAAGGCGCACATGGGGGTTCCCTCCCAACGGGAGGTGAGGATCATGGCCTTGCTACAGGCAACCATTTTAATGGGGTTCGGCTGGAAGCCCAGGAAATGCACCGTGTCTTCCAGGTTCAGTTCCTTGCACAGGGCCTTCAGCTCTTCTTCCAGCTCGCCGGTGCCCACGATGGCCACCTTCAGGTCTGGCTTGCTTTCCTTCAATCGGGCGCACAGCCGCAGAAGCCGCTGGGGGTTCTTCTGATAGGTCAGCCGACCCACATAAATCAGGTCATAGTCATAGGTATTGGAATCCTGAGAAAGCTTGGTGTCGATTTCATCGGTGTCAATCACATTATACAGGACGCTGCTCTTCTTGGCAAACAGCTTGTGAAAGGCGTAGCCGTCAAAGGAGCTTTGGGACACCCAGAAAATGTGCTTTGCCCGGAAACCTGCCAGCAGATAGCCAACGGTTTTCGGGGACAGTCCCCGGGCATCGTAGGCGTTGTTGTGAATGTGGGAAACCAGAGGGATGTTTCCGCAGCACAGGGCGGAAAAGAAGCCGGCTCGCATGTCGTGGGCGTGAATGAGGTCGGGCTTCTGCTCCCGGATGACCCGGCTGAGCTCAGAAACGGACATGGTCTTCATGGGAAGATACGTTACCCCCTGCCCTTCCACCATTTTCCGGACGATATCGCTTTCCGGGCTGCAATAGACCATCTCCACTTCGCCCTGAAAGGCATGGATGATCTGGCAGACCACCTTCTCCGCACCGGAATAAATCCGGGAGTTCAGAACGTGCATCACTTTCATAAATGTCCCTCTTTTTCCAGCACCCGGGCGGCCTCGCCCATGTTAAGGCTGCGCATTCCGTAGGCTTTTTGCAGCTGGGTGTAATACTCAAAGATTTCCTCCAGCTGCTTCAGATGGGCCTGCGTATCCACGCCGATGTTGTGGGGATGCCACCACAGGTGGAAGGTCAGGCCGTTCTTTGCCGCGTGAAGCATCTGGCGTTTGATTCTATGAAGCTTCAAGCCCTCCAGGAAGGCCAGCGGACGCAGAATGGGCTTGTACATCCGGGAGCCGGTCAGATTCCAGATGCCCCCCTCGTTTTTGGGGGTATAGCCCCCCTGACCGGTCAGGGGCAGGTACACGTCCAGCAGGCGCAGTGCCCGCAGAAGGGGGCGGAAACGAATTTTCTCATGAATCCAGTCGTTTTCCTCGTCCCGGTAGGCGGTGAAGCCCGCCTGACGGAGAACTTCCGTGTATTCCGGCTCACATTGGTTCCGGGGCAGAATCACGGAGGCCAGGTCATAGCCCTTGGCCTTGGCGATGGCTTTTGCCGCCGCCATATCCTGGGCGAACTGCGCCGGGGTCTGCCCCGGCTCCCGGCAGTAATAGTGACTGAAGGTGTGGCTTCCTACCTCCTGACCCGGAGTCTGGGCAATGATTTTCAGCAACGACGGGGCAAAAAAACAGGGAGCATCCATCTCGTTCTCCCCTACCCCGGCAAGGTATTCATAGGGGGCAATTTTGGGGTTTTTATAGGTGGGCTTTTCGGCAGGGCAAAAGGTTTCAAGTTCCGATTTGCTATCCGCGAACAGAAAGCCCACGGCAGCCCAGGTGGCGTGAATGCCGTACTTCTGAAAAAGCGTCAGAAGCTGAGGGATGGCCTTCCGGCCTCCCAGCACATGGGACTGGTATTCTTCCAGAGGGCACACGTCCAGCATACCCCAGAACAGCTCAAAATCCAAAGATACGATCAGCGCTCCCGGCATGTCAGTGTTCCCCCTCCCCAAAGTAAATTTTCTTCATCTGATTGTGGACGGTTTCCTCGTCAAAAAGCTCCGCCCGTGCCTGAGCCGCCTTGCCCAGGCGCTTTCGGTACTCCGGCTCGGCATACAGGCGCAAAAGCGCCAGGCTCAGGGCTTCCGGGTTGTTCTCGCAGAACAGGCCGGAAACGCCGTCCTCGATGAGATCCGTATTGCCCCGGATTCTGGTGCAGACGATGGGCATTGCGCTGCTCATGGCCTCCATCAGGGCTACGGACAGTCCCTCCCGGAAGGACATAAAGGCAAACAGGTCACAGCTGCGGTACAGTTCCGGCGCGTCCGACCGATAGCCCAGGAAATGGACATGATCGGAAATGCCCAGCTCCCTGGCGCTTTCCTCCAGGGATGGCCACATTTCTCCCCGGCCTACGATCAGGTAGTGGATTTTGGCAAATTCCGGTTTGTCTTTCAAGGCAGCCAGGGCACGCAGAACCATAATGTGGTTTTTATTGGCGGTCATTTCCGCCACGGTAAGCATCAGAAAATCCTCATCGGAAAAGCCCAATTCCTTCCGCTTGGCGGAAACGTCCAGGGAAAGCTCCCGGAATTTCTTCGTGGGAATGCCCACTCCGGGGACATATTCAATGCGCTTGGCAGGAAGATGCTTTTTGGCCCGGGCGTAGTCTTCTTTGTTGATGGTAATGAGCACGTCCGTCGCCGGAGCCAGAAGCCGCTCCGGCGGGTAGAACAGCAGCCAGTTTTTCAAGGGTGCCCCGGTGAAAAAGTGAAAGCCGTGGGCGGTGTAAATCACTCGGGTGCCCCGCTTTCTGGCATCCCGGGCGGCCAGCCGGGCGATCAGCGCCCCCACCGGGGTATGGCAGTGGATGATGTCGTAGTGCTCGGAATCGATGATTTGTTTCAGCATCCCATAGGCCATGACATTTTTGGGCTTCCAGGGCATCCGCTCGAAGGGGATGTCGTAAAAGTGGTCGCAGTAAGGAATGACGCAGTCCGCCGGGTTTTCGTAGTCATTTCGGGAGGCCACCGCCGTTTCCCAGCCCGCGTCCTGGAACATTTTCAGGTATGGCAGGTGGAACTGCATAATGTGGGTTTTCACCACCGTGGCCACAAACAGCACCTTTTTCATCCGGCTTCCCTCCCGTCTATTTTCTTCCGCTTTTCCCAACTGGGAAAATGGTCACAATCTCGGTTTTATTGTACACCTTTTTCCGATGAAATGCAACCCTGAGAAAAAGTGCCTGAGCGGAAATGCTCAGGCACCCAATCATTCAAATCAAAACCTTGCGCTTGCGGATACGCAGAAGCTCGAAGATGCCGATGACAGCACCGAGCGCCCAGCGCAGAAGCCACAGGTGTGGGGTCAGAAACACCAGAGCCGTCACCGCGCAGAACACCGCCGCGTAGGCAATCCAGAGCTTCACCGGGAAGGGGTAGTCCTTCTTCCCCAGAAGCCGCCGACAGTAGCCGTAGTGAAGCACCAGCTGAACCCCGTGGGAAATCAGCGTAGCCACTGCCGCCCCGGCCATGCCGATTTTCAGAATAAACAGGTAATTGAGCACCACGTTCACCAGGGACGAGGCGATGGTGACCCCCGCCGTCACCTTGGGCTTTTTATGGTAATACTCGAAATTCACCGGGAAAGTGCACAGGAAGTTCAGGTAATACCCGGCCACAAACAGCGGAATCAGCTTCGTAGCCCGCCAATAAGGCTGAGGCACATACACATGATAGACTTCCGGCGCCAGCAGGATAAACCCGCAGGAGAGCACCGTAAAGACCTCCAGGAAGTTCCGGGTCTTGCCCAGCACGGCCTCCCGCTGTCCCCGCTTGAATTCGTCGAAAAAGAAGGGGCACCAGGTGTTATTCAGGGCGGTAAACAGGACGAACAGGAAGTTGCTCAGGGTCAGGGCGCTGCTGTAGTGACCCACCGTAGCCAAATCCAGCATGTGCTGAAGCATCAGCTGGTCGCTCTGTCCCAGAATCAGGTCTGTCAGATTGTGAAAAACCGCCGGGATTGCCAGATAGACGCAGAATTTCCAATAATCCTTCCGGTAAAAGGTCTTGCCCCGAAGAAGGATCCAGATGCAGATGGGAATGCCCAGGAGCCCATAGGAGGCGGCATTGGCAACCACCCGGCCGTAGTAGCGGATGCTCATAGGCAGCCGAAGCACCAGCACCACCGCCAGCACCAGCGGAATCAGAGAAACCGTCAGCGACAGCAGCATATTCCAGCCTGCCCGGTACTCATAGACATTTTTGATGTGCAGAAAATTGACGCAGAAGGTGCCGAAGGCCTGAAGCAGCATCAGGCACACCAGGGCTTTGTCCAGAGCCAGTATCTTGGAAATAGGAGAAAGGAAAATCAGCACAAACCCGGCGCAGACCGAAAAGGTCAGCACCGATAGACCCATGGCCGCGGACTGATAGCGTTTCTGGTCTTCCTCGGAAAATTCCACCCGGGCGTTAACCAGGGTGGCCTGGGTTTGCAGGGTGAACACCACCGTCAGAATGCTGACCCAAATGTTATAGATTTTCAGGGCACCGTAGCCGCTGTCTCCAAGAAGCCGAGAAAACAGCGGGCCTGTCAGGATAGAAATGCCGTTGAGCAAAACAGTGCTGAAAATATTAAAAAAGGCAACGCGATTTCGTTTTTTCATGTTTCTTTCCTATTTGACCCGGTGAAGCAGCGGGCGCAAAAGCCGGTACAGACCCAGCACCAGAAGCAAATCCGTCACCCGCTCCTGGAAGGAAAAGCCCGGGGCAGTCAGGAAAAAGCCGGTGTGTTTGGCAAGCGCCCGGCGGGCATCCCGGTACTGCGCCTCATATCTTTTCTGCGTTTCTCTGTCCGACTGGGACAAAAGCAGCAGAATATGGGCAAGAGAGTGCACCCGGAGGAACCGGGCGGATTGGGCGATTTCCGGATAATTTTTTCGAATATAAGGGTAGATTTCTGCGGTATTCTGGGAATAGTGGAAGGTTTTATCTGTGATTTCCACCGTTTGGGTAATGCTCCCCTGTCGGTGGAAATAGTAGTACAGCGGCTCCGGGCACAGAGCCACCCGCTGAGCCTTCAGGGCAAGGCGGTAGGTCACCGGCATATCCTCGCAGACCCGGCCTTCCGGGTAGCGCATTCCCGCCAGCAGCTCCCGGCGGTACAGCTTGTCGCAGGCACTGGAATCACAGCCGTCGTAGCGAAAAATTCTGCCTGCGAAGGCCACGCCGGAAAGGCACTCGTCGCTTTTGGGGCACAGGCCGATTTTCTGCTCGCCGGTTTTCTCCCGGACATCATAGCGGCCGCAGCAGGAAAGCTGGGCATCCCACTTTATGAGAGCGGACAGGAGGGTTTCGTACATCTGTGGGGCAATCCAGTCGTCGCTGTCCACAAAGCCGATAAACTCCCCGGCGGCAGCGTCCAGGCCGGCGTTTCTGGCAGAGCTGAGGCCACCGTTTTCCTTGTGAATCACCCGAAACCTACGGTCTTTTTCCGCATATTCCTCGCAGATTTTTCCGCAATTGTCCGGAGAACCGTCATCCACCAGAAGGATTTCCAGATTCCGGTAGGTCTGATTCCGCAGGGAATCCAGACACCGGGGCAAGAATGGCTCCACCCGGTAAACGGGCACGATTACACTGATGAGAGGATTCATATCAGGCTCCTTCGGACAACTGCCGGTAGATGGCAAGCAGAGTATCCAGATTGGTTTTGGGGTCGTGGGTTATCCGGGCATGGGCACGCGCTCTTTCCCCCATGGCCGCCGCCTGGTCTTTCAGGGCAAACACCCGGCAGATTCCCTGAGCGATGGCTTCCGGGGAAACAGGCGGGCAGAGAATTCCCTCCCCCGGGCCTAAGATGCTGGCCACGCCCCCCACATCCGCCGCCACGCTGGGCGTTCCCAGGAGCATGGCCTCTCCCAGGGAATTGGGGGAATTTTCCATGGTGGAGGGCAGAACAAAGACGTTGGCCTTCAGATAGCTTTCCTTCATCTGCCCGGCAGAAAGAGAGCCTAAACAGGTGATTTTATCCGTCAGGCCGTACTTTTTCGCAAGACCCGCCAGGTATTTTTCATAACCGTTCTGGCGAAGGCCCGACTGCAAAAAGGAGCGGCCGCAGACGTTGATCCGGGCATCCGGGTACTGCCGCAAAACCTCCGGCATGGCCTCCAGCAGAAGATGAAAGCCCTTGATGGGATAGACGCAGCTGGAGGCGAAAATGCTGTGCTTTTCGCAGGCTTCATAGGACCACTGACCTTCGTAGAAGGGCTTTCGCAGAGTCTCGTTGCAAAAATGGTAGGTTAGCTTTGGATTGATTTCCAGCACCGTTTCCCGATCCCAGTCCGTGCGGCCAATCACATGGCGCAAGGTTTGCAAAGCCTGAATTTCCAGCTCCCCACGCTGGGCATGGACACGCTGCTGATTGGCAATGCTGTCCCGCCGTAGAAAATCCCGGAAGGTCTGTGGATGCAGAGCGGACTTTGGCAGACCGTCGGTAAAGTGCGGGGCAATCCGGCAGCAAAGGCCCTGGATGCTGGCAACCGTCCTGTCCAGCATTCCCGCCGCCTTGGCAGCGTTCACCATGGCCAGAGCATGATGATACTCCACACCCCAGATGTGAATCACATCCGGCTGATAGGCTTCCAGTTCCTTTTGAAAAGCCTGCGCCAGCTCCGGCCGGTAGAGATGAGCCGGGGTCTCCGGCACGGGAGCATAGCTGCAAAGGGCATCCAGCTGGCCGGGCTCTCCGCCGCCCCGGTACAAAATCCGCATGGTCACATCCTGATGGCGCAGATCGGACAGCACATGATCCACCCAGTTAACCTCTCCCGCTTCCTTGCCGGTGAGGGCCGTCCGGATGAGACCGGGGGCATTGTTGCACAGCCAGAGCAGCTTCATGGATTGTTCTCCTTTTTTCGATTCTTCTTCCCGGAAAGGGCCTCTTTCCAGGTATATAGTCGGCGGATTGTCCGATAATAGGCACCGCTGTACTTGGGGCTCTGAGACAGCTTCACCCGTGCCTTTTGAAAGGTCAGCGCCATCGCAAGGGCGTATTTCCGCTGTTCCCATTTGGGCATATAGGTATCCATCAAACGCTTCTGATCTGCCTGGTTCCGGGCTTTGTGCTTCTCGCTGGCACTTTCCCCCGCACCCTGATAATTGGCAATGACCCGGTCAATGTACACAGGGCTTATGCCCTTGCCGCAGACCAGATACCAGAGCAGCTCCCGGTCGGCAAGAATCCTGTAGCTCAGATCATATGGATGTTCAGCGAAGATATCCGCCCGGTAAACGGTTGCCTGATGGCAGATCATGGTACGGTAACAGCTCATCCGGGTGAAGTGTTTGGGATAGGCCCGCACCTGCCCGGTCTGACGGTCAAAGCAGCTGCCGTAATAAAGCGGTGCCCGGGTATTCTCAATGATGGAAGCAACGTCCGCAAGCACCCGGTTGTCATAGAACCAGTCTCCGGCGTTCATGAAAATCAGGTAGTCGCCGGTGGCTTCCTGAACCGCCTGGTTCATGGCATCGTAAATGCCCGTATCCTTCTTTCGCACCAGGCGAATCCGGTCGTCGGCAGGAAGCTTTTCTGCCGAGCCGTCGGTGGAAAAGCCGTCCTTGACGATAATCTCAAAATTCTCGTAGGTCTGGCGCAGGGTATCCGTCACCGTGGCGATCAGGTCTTCCCCGGCGTTCAGGCACACTGTGATAATACTGAAGCGAATCATTTTTCCCACTCCTGTAGGTAATCCATATGGGCTTTCGCCATATTCTCAAGGGTGTAATTCCGGATTTTTTTCAGGGAGATACGACCCATGGCAGACATATCCGAGGAAAGAAGACACCGAAGCCGGTCGGCCAGGGCGTTTTCATCCCCAACGGGAACGATGTAGCCGTTGACCCCATTTTCCACCAGCTCCATGCCGGCCACGCATCGGTCGGTGGTGACCACCGGCAGGCCATAGGCCATGGCCTCATTGATAACCAGACCCCAGATATCCTCCCGGGTAGGCAGGACAAAGGCATCCGCCGCCTTGTAATATTCCGCCAGCTCCGTCTTGGGCTTGAAGCCCACAAAGTGGACGTTGGCAAGACCCAATTTCTCCCGCAAAGCCACATATTCCGGCGTGGCCTCACCGCCTACTAAGTAAATGCCCACGTCCCTATCCAGCCGGGCGGCGGCCTTCAGAAGCACGTCGAAGCCTTTTCGGGGGATGAACTGGCCGATGGCCAGGAGCATTTTTTCTTCCGGAATGCCCAGAGCTTCCCGGATTCTCCGTTTCTCCTCCTGGGGAACCACCTCCGGAAGAATGTCCGCCTGATAGAAGGAAGAAAAGGGATATTCCCGGATACTTTCTGGCTTTGCCCCATAGTGCACCAGATATTTGGTGGTCTCCTTGCCGGTGCTGAACCAGCGATTGGCCAAGCGCACCAGGAAGCGCTTACAGGCAAATTTCAGTCTGCCGTCCGGACGGATCAGCCCGCCGTCCACCTCCATGGTGAAGGGAATTCCATGCAGACGCATGTAGAGCATGGCAAGGATAGCTGTGGGAGAGGAATAGCCTCCGACGAAAATGGCGTCGTACTCCCCTTTTTTCAGCCATTTGCAGACCTCAAAGCAAAGCTGCTTGCCCTTCAGGGTACAGGTGGTTTTCAGCTGGACGGAGCGGAAGCCCCCCTGCCCCGGCTCAAACCACTTGGCATCCCGGTGAGACACGTCGGCGCAGGGACGGGAATAGAGCACCGTCACCTGGGCGGTTTTTCCCAGCTCGTCAAAAAACCGAACCCGGTAGGGCGAGGCATAGGTGGTCAAAAACAGAATCCGTTTCATGGCTTCCTCCGTCATTCGCCGAAATCGATTTTCACAATCTGGTGGCGATTTTCCCGGCTTCCTTCCGGGGGCAGAACCATATACTCCCCATACATGGAGCGCAGATATCCGTCATAATCCCCGGGGCCCGGGAAGGTCTCCCCCTCGAAGGTGTAGGGTGCCAGATTTTCCAGCCATTCCCGGCGGAAGTACTTGGTTGCGCTTCCCGGGTACTGCTGCTGAACCGTCTGGGATTCCGGGTAGGACACCGCCAGGGCATCATAGCCCTTGGCAAGGTCATGCTGGCTCACAAAGAGGGATTTGAGCTGATAGTAAAGATACCCGACCCGCTTTTTCCAGAGAAAGTGTCCGTCCTCAATCCAGGGCCGGTAGCCGGATTTCATCAGCTTCGTCCGGTAAATAGAGCGCAGGCGGCGTTCCAGCTTTTGCCGCTCCGCTTCCGTTTCCGGGGCGTTGTCAAAGGGAAAAATATCCACATAAAAGCCGTTTTCCTTGAGTCGCCGGGTTTTTTTGCCCTCCAAATAGACGGTGCCCCGCTTCATGACCTTGCCGAAGGGCAGACCGTAGTTGGGTTCGGAGTACCAGTTCTGAAAGAAGAACTCAGGCTTCAGCTTTTCCGGGGCAATCCGGCAGAATTTCTCATAATCCGGCCGCAGCATTCCCATGTCCATGTCGTCATCCCAGGGAATGAAGCCCTGATGGCGCACGGCCCCCAGGAAGGTGCCGTGGGCCAGAAAGTAGGAAATGTCGTTTTCCTCACAAACTCGCTTGATTTCTTGGCCGATCTCCAGCTGGGTCAGCTGAATCCGGCGCAGCGTTTTTTGATCCATTCAGCCTTCCTCCTTTGTAAGTCCTGCCTGCTGGGCAAAAGCCACGCAGGGAAACAGCCAGAAAAACAGATTCGCCGCCAGATTCTGGGTGTTGAAGGACAAAAACAGAATCCCCAGCAGAATCAGGTTTCCAAAAAGGCTGCGGTTTTTGTCCCAGAGCATTTTCACCCACACCGCCACGCTCAGCCCGCCGCCAAAGATACCCGTGGCCGCGAAGAGCACCAGAGTGGAGGTGGTATTGTGATTGGTGCCGTGGAGCACCGGGTGGAAATTCGCGCCCAGCAGGGGGTGCTGCGCGAAAAAGCGCAGATCCGTAAAATAGGCGTTGATCCGGTCCACCAAAGATTCGGAATCCGTGGTCAGCCGGGTAACGATGTCGCCGAACTCAAAGAGGATACTGTTTCCGTAGAGTATCCGCTTGGTTTTCAGCAGGTACAGGACAACCAGCACCACCCCGGCAAGGCCTGCCAGCAGCACCAAAAGCGTCCTTCTTCCCTGCTTTGTCCGGTGGTAGCCCTTGTCAAAGAACAGGAAGGCCGCAAACACCACCAGCTCGATCACGCCGGGAACGGAGAAGGTGCTCACCATAGTGAGCGTCAGAATGGCGCTGATAAGCCAGGTTTTCCAGGGCTTGTCCCAGGAGGCCGTATAATGGTTCAGGTACAGCCCAAGAATCAGGAAATACTGGTAGACCCCCGGCTCCCGGAACAGTCCGAAATTCCGATGCCAGTAAGGCTCCGTGCCCGTAAAGCACAGACCGAAGTCATAGAACCACATACCCGCCGGATTGATCCAGATCTTTGGCTTGAACACGTCTCCCCAGACCAGGTGCCGCAGGCCGTAGGTGGCCAGCAGCGAATAGGCAGACAGCACCGTGATGATCACCAGGTAGGTTTTCGCCACCCGGCGGCTGTCCGTGAAATAGGTCAGGAACACCGCAAACACCGGGCACACCGCAACACTCAGGTACATCATCTGCCAGTCCCGCTTGAAAAGCATAATGAGCAGATACATGCCCAGAGGGATTGCCATGAGCACCATCCGTCTGTCTGTGAAAATCTCCCGCAGATGATGCCGGTGCACGGTCAGAAAGGCAAGCCCCGTCAGCACCATCACCGCCAGCATGGCAAACTGAGACGGATAAAATCCCAGCCGCAGGGAGGAAATCAGGGTGTCCCGGGTCAGAAGCAGCAGGGCAAACAGCACCAGCCCAAAGGCGGCAGACCAGAATCGGCTTTTGGGAAAAGGATATTGTTTCATAAAGCGTTCCCTCCCGTCAGTTCCAGTATGGCGCCCCGCAGGTGCTCCGGCCCCCGAGGGACGGCAATTCCGCCGTAGGCCTTCGCAACTTCCTCGCAGGCAGTGTCCTGATAGACCACCGTTTTCGTGCCGCAGCAGCAGGCCTCCAACACCGTCATGCCGAAGGTTTCCTCGGTGCTGGGACAGACGAACACGTCCGCAGCGGTGTAGGCCTGCACCAGTTGTCGGACATTGTCCGTTCTGGGAAGACCCAGAATTCCCTTGGGAAGGGCTGCCAGCTGGCGGTCATTCAGACCGATGAGGACAATTTTGTATTCCTCACTTAGGAGTCCGGAAAGAGCCAGGAAGTCTTTCAGCCCCTTCCGGGCCTCCCAGACGCTGGCAACGCCAAGGATAATTTTCGTATTTTCCAGGTGATATTTCTCCCGGAAATCCCCGGGGGTGGGCTTGAAAACCGATTTGTCCACCTGATTATAGATAACCTCCACCGGATAATCCTTCAGAAAGCTCTCCTTCACCCGGCCCTCCAGCCAGTGGGAGGGCACGGTCAGGGTCAGATTGGGGATGCCGGTAAAGAGGGCACGCTTGCGAAGATAGTTTTTCCGGCTGTTGTCCGCAAGAACGCTTGCGGGATAAGTTCTCTTCTGAGGGCAGTGATGGCAGCCGGTTTTCCACTTCTGGCAGCCCACATAGTCAAAGTAGGCGCAGTGGCCGGTGAAGGCCCAGCAGTCGTGAAGCGTCCAGCGGATTTCCTTCCCGCAGGTGCGCAGGTAAGAAAAAAACTCCCCCACATGCAGATAGTAGCCGTGCAGATTATGAAGCCAGATCACGTCCGGGTCGTATTCCCCCACCCAGCGGAGGAATTTCTTCGTTGCCTGCCGGGAGCCGAAGCCCGCATTATCCAGAAGCCGGCTTTCCAGGCCATGGAGCCGGTTGTCAAAGTCAGAGCCGATGCGCACCGTGGTCACATCGTCACAGTTGGCTTTCTTTCTTCCGTAGGCGAGCACGCAGGTGTGACCCTGGGCGGTCAGCGCCCGGCACTGATCTGCCGCGATTCGTCCGGTGCTGCCGTAGCCCGCGGTCACGTTGATAAATAAATACCTCACGTCCTCGCCTCCTTGCTTCAATACTTTCGCCAGACCATCTTATCCACCACACCGGTGTAGGACTGGATGATTTTGACCACCTTGTCGGACACGTTTTCGTCCCGGTAGTCGGGGACGGGAATGCCCAGATCGCCGTTCCGGTTCATTTCCACCGCCACATCCACCGCCTGGAGAAGACCCTTTTCGTCAATGCCGGACAGAATGAAGCAGCCCTTGTCCAGAGCCTCCGGCCGCTCGGTGGAGGTGCGGATGCACACCGCCGGGAAGGGATGGCCTGTGGATGTAAAGAAGCTGGATTCCTCCGGCAGAGTGCCGGAATCGGACACCACGCAGAAGGCGTTCATTTGCAGGCAGTTGTAGTCATGGAAGCCCAGAGGTTCATGGGCAATCACCCGCTTATCCAGAGCAAAGCCGCTCAGATCCAGCCGCTTTTTCGACCGGGGGTGGCAGGAATAGAGAATGGGCATATCGTACTTTTCCGCCATGGCATTGATGGCGTTGAAAAGAGACAGGAAATTTTTCTCCGTATCGATATTTTCCTCCCGGTGGGCGGAGAGCAGAATGTACTTGCCCTTCTGGAGACCCAAACGGGCGTGAATGTCGGAAGCTTCAATTTTGGATAAATTCTGGTGGAGCACCTCGGCCATGGGAGAGCCGGTGACGTATGTCCTCTCCTTGGGCAGACCCGTATCCGCCAGATACCGGCGGGCGTGCTCGGAATAGGCCATGTTCACATCGGAAATGATGTCCACAATCCGCCGGTTGGTTTCCTCGGGCAGGCACTCATCCTTACAGCGATTGCCCGCCTCCATGTGGAAAATGGGGATGTGCAGCCGTTTGGCGCCGATGACGGACAGGCAGGAGTTGGTATCGCCCAGCACCAGCACCGCGTCGGGTTGAATGCGCACCATCAGCTTGTAGGACTCGGCGATGATGTTGCCCATGGTTTCCCCCAGGTCGGCTCCCACGGCGTTCAGGTACACCTCCGGATCGGCAAGCTCCAGGTCGTGGAAGAACACGCCGTTCAGGTTATAGTCGTAGTTCTGCCCTGTGTGGGCCAGAATCACGTCAAAATAGCGCCGGGTTTTGTTGATCACCGCCGACAGCCGGATGATCTCCGGCCGGGTGCCGACAATAATCAAAAGCTTCAGCTTTCCGTTATTCCGGAAGGAAATATTCGAATAATCCGCCATAATTTCTCCTTTATACCGGCTCAAAGAAGGTATCCGGTTTTTCCGGGTCGAAGCACTCGTTTGCCCACATGAGGGTCACAAGATTCTCTGTTTCGGACAGGTTGATAATGTTGTGGGTGTAGCCCGGAAGCATATGCACCGCCTGGATTTCTGCCCCGGAAACCTCAAAATTCAGGATTTCCTCCGTGCCGATTTTCCGCTGCTGAATGAGGCCGTGGCCGGAGACCACAATGAAAAATTCCCACTTGGTGTTGTGCCAGTGCTGTCCCTTGGTAATGCCAGGCTTTGAGATATTCACGCTGAACTGGCCGCAGTTTTCGGTTTTCAGCAGCTCCGTGAAACTGCCCCGGACATCCACGTTGGTTTTCGGGGTAAAAATCGCCTTTTCGGCAGGCAGATAGGACAGATAAGTGGAATAGAGCTTCTTGGCAAAGCTGCCTGCCGGAATTTCCGGCATTTTCAGAGTCTGGGGCTGGGCTCGGAAAGCGTCGAGAAGGGCAACAATTTCTCCCAGGGTGACGCTGTGGGTCACGGGAGCCGCACAGAACCTGCCATCTGCCCGGAACACCGGGGTCAGTCCGTCAAATTCGCAGGCGTGCGCTTTCCCTTCCAGAGCATCCAGCATTTCCGTCACCAGGTCGTCAATGTACAGCATTTCCAGCCGGACGGTGGGGTCATTGACCTGAATGGGCAGGTCATGGGCATAATTGTTGCAGAAGGTTGCCACCACGCTGTTGTAGTTGGGGCGGCACCACTTGCCGAAAAGATTGGGAAACCGATACACCAGCACCCTGGCTCCGGTCTCCTGGGCATAGCGGAAGAACAAGTCCTCCCCTGCCTTCTTGGACTTGCCGTAGTCCCCATCGGCATAGCGGCCGATGAGGGTGGCCTGAATGGAGGACGACAGCATCACCGGGCAGGTATTATGGTATTTTTTCAGGGTGTCCAGCAAGGTGGAAGCGAAGCCGAAGTTTCCTTCCATGAACTCCCGGGAGTCCTGAGGCCGGTTCACTCCCGCCAGGTTGAAGACAAAATCCGCATTTTGGCAGCCCTCTTCCAGAAGCTCTGCCGGAGAATCCTTGTCGTAGAGGTAAAGCCGGTCAACGGAAAGATTGGGCCGGGTTCTGTCCGTGCCGTTTTGCAGGCAGTGAAGGGCTGCGGCCAGGTTTTTCCCCACAAATCCCGCGGCACCGGTAATCAGAATGTTCATAGCAGTTCCTCACTCAGGCCTTTTCCCGAATGGCAGCCAGTTCTTCCCGGATATAGGCAAGGGACAGAAGCTTTTCCTTCACCTGCTCCACATCCAGCAACTGGGTATTGTTGGAATTGAACTCGGTGAGCACGTTCCGCTGGGCATCGCCCACCCGGAAATATTTGTCGTAATTCAAGTCCCGCTTGTCAGACGGCACCCGGTAGAAATTCCCCAGGTCAATGGCGTGGGCGCACTCCTCGTTGGTAAGGAGGGTTTCGTACATTTTTTCGCCGTGGCGGATGCCGATGACCTTGATTTCGTGACCGGGATGGAACAGCTCCGTCACCGCCTGGGCCAGCGCCCGGATGGTACAGGCGGGAGCCTTCTGTACCAGGATATCCCCGCTGGTGCCGTTCTCAAAAGCGAAGAGCACCAGGTCAACGGCCTCCTCCAGGGACATGATGAACCTTGTCATGTTCGGTTCGGTGATGGTAATGGGGCTGCCGGATTTGATCTGGTCAATCCACAGAGGGATGACGCTTCCCCGGGAGCACATGACGTTGCCGTAGCGGGTGCAGCAGATTTTGGTGTTCTCCGGATCAACCGTCCGGGACTTGGCTACGATGACCTTCTCCATCATGGCTTTGGAGGTGCCCATGGCGTTCACCGGGTAGGCCGCCTTGTCGGTAGACAGGCAGATCACCGTTTTGACCCCCTCGTCAATGGCGGCGGTGAGCACGTTATCCGTGCCGATGACGTTGGTCTTCACCGCCTCCATGGGGAAAAACTCGCAGGAAGGCACCTGCTTCAAAGCCGCCGCATGGAAAATGTAGTCCACCCCGTGGATGGCGTTTTTCACGGACTGCAAATCCCGGACGTCGCCGATGAAGAACTTGATTTTCGCCGAGGCCTCTGGCATTTTCGCCTGGAACTCGTGGCGCATGTCATCCTGCTTCTTTTCGTCCCGGGAGAAAATCCGGATTTCGCCGATGTCCGTATCCAGGAACCGGTTCAGCACCGCGTTGCCGAAGGAACCGGTGCCGCCGGTAATCATCAGGGTCTTGCCCGCAAAGATACTCATGTACTTGACTCTCCTTCCTGCCCCAGAAGCGCCCGGAAAAGGCGGACATACTGGGCAGTGCAAATTTCTTTGGTATATTTTTTCTCGTAGAGGCTGCGGCAGACCCGGCGCATGGTTTGAACGGTTTCCGGGCTGTCTTTCAGCATCCGGATTTTTTCCGCCAGCCGCTCTCCTTCCCCGTTTCGCACCCAGCAGCCGGCACCGGCCTCAATGTCCGAGACGATGTCGCCTTCGTCCATAACCGCAAGCAGGGGGATGCCCTGCATCATGTAGCTGTAGGTTTTGCTGGGGCAGCACAGGCCGGTGCTGCCCGCCACCAACGTCACCAGGGCGCAGTCGCTGATGGCAAGGGCATTTTCGAAATCCGCCCCATGGAGAAATGGATAAATCGCAATATTTTCGATGTTCTCTGCCCGGACGGTCTGTTGCAGGGTTTCCAGCTTATTGCCGTGTCCGGCGAAGAGAAAGAACACATCCGGATCATCCTTCAAAGCCCGGACAGCAGACAAAATGGTCTGCATGTCCTGCATGGTGCCCATATTGCCGAAATAGGACACGGTAAACCGATTTTTGGTGATGTCCCGGAAGGGATTTTGCTCCCGATTGGTATTCAGAACGCCCTTGTCCTCGTACCAATTGGGAATCACGTCGATTCTCTCCGCCGGAAAATCCCGGTGGGTACGGATGTAATCCTTCATCTCCCGGGACAGAGTCACAATCCGGTCGGCTCGCTTGCAGATGCAGCGGTTGATGTGGTTCATCAGACGGCAGATGGGGTTCTTTTCTCCCAGGGTGCCGGTGACGGTAGCCACCTCCGGGTACAGATCATAGCTGACGAAAACCAGCTTGGTGCCGAACAGTGCCTTGGCCCAGGTGGCAATCCAGGGCAGAATCGGCGGATTGGAATAGACCACCACACTGCGATAGCCGGAAAGCCTGGGCAGATTCAGCAGCACCATAAAGGTAAAGGAAAAATAATTGAGTATCCGACCCAGAAAGCCGGAACGATCCAGCTGGAGATATTTCAGCCGCCGGATGAAAATTCCCTCCACCGTCTCCGTCTGGGGGACGTTCTCCCTGTCCGAGTACTCTCTGGGGTAGCCGCAGAGCACCTCCACGGAAAAGCCCGCCTGATGCAGAGCCTTGGCGGTATCGAAGGGCAGCACCGCCGAGGAAATATACTCGGGGTAAAAAAACTGACACAGAAACAGAATATCCTTTTTCACGCACCGCCCTCCGTTTCCGCAATGGACTGTTCAAAGCCCACGATGTTATAGTTTTGGGGGTAATCGCTGAGGGACTTGTCATAGCACAGACTGCCGAAGGCCTTCCCCGCCATCGGCGTCACATGGGACAGGAGCTTCAGCGCCCAGGCGCAGCCGCCCACCAGGCGGATGCGCTTGCCGTGGGCTTTTGCGATTTCCTGCACCATGTGGCTGGTGGAAACATATTCGGTGTTCTGGGGACAGAAGATCCCGTCGGCCTCGTCCTGGATGAGCAGCCGGAGAAATTCGCAAAGGTTATCAATATAGAGCATGGAACGCTGATTGGCAATGTTCGGAAAAACAGGCAGCTTTTCCGCCAGCCGGGCTAGGGTTCGGTAATTGCCCTTGCAGTCCCTGCCGTAGATCATGGGCGGGCGGAGAATGGCCACCCGGAAATGATCGTCCCGAAGGGCGGTCAGGGCTTTCTCGGCTTGCAGCTTGCTGATGCCGTAATTGTCCGTTGGGTTCAAGGGGGTATCGGCGGTGATGGTCAGGGTCTTCCCTACCGGGGCGTGAAGACCGTAGACGCTTTCCGAGCTGAGAAAGAGGAACTGACACACGCCTTCATTTTTTGCCTTTTGGGCAAGCTCCGCTGTGAGCAGGTGGTTCACCCGGTCATAAAGTTCCGCCTGAGAAGGGTCGTCCTTGGATTTGGGCTGGTGGACGATGGCCGCCGCGTGGACAATGGCATCGTAACCGCCGAAATCCGCCTGCCGCCAAGCTTCCTCCCGGAGGCTGAGAAAATCCACGGAGTATTCCTCCGGCCGGCGGCGCAGATATTGGGCAAGGGCGCTTCCGATATAGCCCTGGGTGCCGGTAATGAGAATCCGCTTCATTTGCCCTTCTTCTCCTTTTCCAACTGGCCGGTGCCGCCCTCCACCACGCCCTCGGATTTCAGCACTGAGCGAATGGTGCCAAAGAAGCACTTGCAGTCAAAGGCGAAGCTGAGGTTCTTCACATACTCCCCATCGAACCGAGCCTTCACGTCAATGGGCAGCTCGTCCCGTCCGTTGATCTGCGCCCAGCCGGTGAGCCCCGGGCGCACATCGTTGGCTCCGTACTTGTCCCGCTCGGCGATCAGGTCGAACTGGTTCCACAGGGCAGGCCGGGGGCCGATAATGGCCATTTTACCCGTAAAAATCTGAAAAATCTGGGGAAGTTCGTCCAGGGAGGTCTTGCGCAGGAATTTTCCCACCCGGGTGATATACTGCTCCGGATTTTCCAGCAGATGGGTGGGCACGTCCTTGGGGGTGCTCACCTTCATGGTGCGAAATTTCAGAATCAGGAAATGGGTCTTGTGGATGCCCACCCGCTTCTGCCGGAAGAACACCGGCCCCGGATCATCCGCCACAATGGCGATACAGATCAGAAGGTACACCGGCGACAGCACCACAATGGCGCAGGCGGACAGCAGCAGGTCGATCAAACGCTTTGCGTATTTCTGATACATGGTGATCCTCATTCCCCTTATACTTCAAGCTTTTTCCGATAGGTTGGCACGATTTCCGCCACAATATCCTTCATATTTTCCGTCTCGGCCTGGCAGGCCGCCTTCAGGCAGTCCAGCTGGGCGGCGAATTTCTCATCGTCCATTTCAATGGGCTTGCCGATGTGAATGAGCCGGTTGGCCGTCTCCTGGAGCCCCTCTTCCTTCATAAGAAGCTCCTCATAGAGCTTTTCGCCGGGGCGCAGGCCGGTGTAGACCACTTTGATGTCCACGTCCGGCTCGTAGCCGCTGAGACGGATCATATTCCGTGCCATGGTATCGATCTTCACCGGCTCGCCCATATCGAGAATAAAAATCTCCCCGCCCTTGGCGTAGTACCCCGCCTGGAGCACCAGGCTCACCGCCTCGGGAATGGTCATAAAATAGCGGATAATGTCCGGGTGGGTCACCGTCACAGGCCCGCCGGCGGCAATCTGCTTTTTGAAAAGCGGAATCACGCTGCCGTTGCTGCCCAGGACGTTGCCGAAGCGTACGGCCACAAACTCGGTCTTTGACCGGCGATCCATCATCTGGATCACCATTTCACACAGCCGCTTGGAGGCGCCCATGATGTTGGTGGGGTTCACCGCCTTGTCCGTGGAGATCAGCACAAACCGGCGGACGCCGTATTTCGCCGCGGCGGAGGCCACCTTATAGGTGCCGAAGACATTGTTTTTGATGGCCTCGTTGGGGCTGTCCTCCATGAGAGGCACATGCTTGTGAGCCGCCGCGTGGAAGATGAGGTCAGGACGGTAATGCCCAACCACCCAATCCACCCGGCTGGTATTGCGCACGGAGCCGATGAGTACTTCCAGATTCAGCTCCGGGAAGTTGCGCCGAAGCTCCTGCTGGATGTCATAGGCATTGTTCTCGTAAATGTCGAAAATAATCAGCATTTCCGGCTTGGCTCCCGCAATCTGACGGCACAGCTCGCTGCCGATGCTTCCGCCGCCGCCGGTGACCAACACGGTTTTTCCGTGGATATAGCCGAAAATTTCCTCCAGATTCACCTGGATGGGATCTCTGCCCAGTAAGTCCTGGGGATCCACCTGGCGCAGCTTGCTGACGCTGACCTCCCCGTTGACCATCTGGTAAATGCCCGGAAGCATCTGCACCTCGCAGCCGGTGGTGGTGCAGATATCCAAAATCTCCTTGCGCATTTTCGCCGGACAGCTGGGAATGGCGAAGATGATTTTGCTGATCTTATACTGCTTGGCCATGGCGGGGATATCGTAGCGGTTGCCCACGATGGGCACCCCGCACAAGCGCTTATTCAGCTTTACCGGGTTGTCGTCGATGACGCAGGACAGGTGATCCTTCACATAATCGCTGCTTAAAAACTCCATGGCCAGCGCCCGGCCTGCGTCCCCCGCGCCGATGAGCATCACGTTTTTCAGGCCGTTGGCATGGGCCATATGGCTCAGCTGCCTTTGCGCCGTCCGCCAGAGCCGGTAGGAGAAGCGAATAAGCACCGTCATGGCAAAGCTCAGAAGGTATCCCATGACCATGCTGCTTCGGGGCATCAGGAAGCCGTCAAACCGGAATACCAGAGTACCGATGACCGCCAGCACCAGATAGGCTCCCGCAATCCGGAACACCTCCGAGGTGCTGACGAAGGCCCAGATACTGCTGTACAGCCGGAAGCACAAAAAAACCACAATGGTGATGACGCACCATGGGCCGATGGCAGAGAGGAAGCCCTGCAAATGCTCCGTCCGGATTTCCTGGAAGGAGAAATCGTACCGGAACCACAACCCTAAGAAGAAGGACAGCATGGTGGCTACCACGTCTCCCGCCATAATCAGCAGCACCTTGCCCAGGACAGCCCGGCTCAAAAACTGGGGTTTATTCATGTCCATTCCCGTTCACCTTCTAAATTCTTGTAAGAAATACCCATTTTCCGCATAGTTCGGTTTATTATAACACATTATGCCCCATACGGCAAGCAATAGTTTCATTGGAACAAAAAAGAGGCACCCGGGGACGGGTGCCTCTGAAAGTTATTGTCTGGAAGTTATTGGGAATTGCGGACGCACTGCTCTACAATGGCTTCCATTTCGTCCATATGCTTCAGCATATCCTTAGCAAGGGCAATCTGGCACCGGGCACGAACCAGGTTGTGATCCGGGCGGCGGATGTTGAAATACAGGTCGCCGTCCAGGTAGTCTGCCAGGAACCGGGTGGCAAGCTCCGCCGTCAGGTCAAAGCAGCTCATGGCAAGGGTCTTGACCTCCGTGTCCGTCATGGTTTTGGCGGTCATGGAGAGGAAACCTTCGGCGAAGGCCCGGAAGACATCCAGATTCACCTGTGCCTGGTCGTAGTCTGTGCAGTCCTCCTCCACCCGGTTGGCCGCAAAGCGGATGGCATCGCCGAAATCATGACCCATAAGCCCCGGCATAACGGTGTCAAGATCGATAACGATCATGGCTTCCTTGGTTTCCGGGGAAAACAGCACGTTATTGATCTTGGTATCGTTATGGGTGACCCGCAGAGGCAGCTTTCCTGCCCGGTACAGATCCGTCAGGCAGCAGGCCTTGTCCTCTACAGACAGCAGATAATCAATCTCCTCCCGGACGGAAGATACCCGACCCGCTTTGTCCTCTTCCACACTCCGGCGGAAATCGGCGTACCGCTTGCGGGTATCGTGAAAGCCCGGAATGGTCTCCACCAGAGCCGAAAGATCAAAGTCCTCCAAGTCCATCTGGAACTCGCCGAAAGCCTTGCCCGCGCTGCGGACAACGTTCAGATCGGTGACGGTGTTGTAAGTCACGGAGGGGACGTAATTGGTCATCCGCCAGAAATTCTCCCCGTCTGCCAGGTAGGTCTTCCGGTCGGCGGTGTGGTGAAAATGCAGGGCAAGCTGCCCCGGCTTTTTCGCCCGGATATGCTCGGTGACGCTGTCGATGTTGTTCATCAGGCCCACGGGGTTGCGGAAGGCATAGGTGTTCACGTTCTGCACCAGGAAGGACTTTTCCTTTCCGTCGGGCAGCCGGAAATTCACCTTGTAGGTATGGTTTACGTTGCCCATCTGGATGGTTTCATAGCCCAGGTATTCATAGGGGATCCGGAAGGCTCTGGAAACCTCCAGCAGCTTGTCGAAAAGCTCCATATGTTTCTCCTCTTTCTTTACTGGGCCTGCTCGGGAAAGAGCTTTTCCAGAGCCACCCGGGCCGCGTCCTGCTCGGCACGCTTCTTGCTGCTGCCGCTGCCCGTGCCCACCACGGTTCCGTTCAGGCAGACCTCCACCACAAAATGCTTGTCGTGATCCGGGCCGGACTCGCCGATGAGGGTGTAGGTCAGCACCTGGTTTTTCTTCTGCTGCACCAGCTCCTGGAGCTTGGTTTTGTAGTCGGCGTTGTGCAGCTTGGTCACCGGCACTTCCACGAAAATGAATTGCCGGATGATGAGCAGCGCCGCCTCAATGCCGCCGTCCAGGAAGCAGGCGGCGATGACGGACTCCATGGCATCGGCCAGAATGGAGCTGCGGGTTCTGCCGCCCCCCTGCTCTTCGCCGTGTCCCAGAAGCAGATGGGTTCCAAGACCAATGCGCTCAGCGGCGGCGGCCAAAGTCTGCTCGCAGACCATATCCGCCCGCATCCGGGTCAGCTCTCCCTCAGGCCGGTTGGGGAAATTCCGGTACAGATACTCTGCCACCAGCATTCCTAAGACGCTGTCCCCCAGAAACTCCAGCCGCTCGTTGCTGAGCAGGCTGTTGTGCCACCGCTCGTTGGCGTAGGAGGAATGGGTCAGAGCGTTTTGCAGCAGGGAAATGTTGTGAAAATGATAGCCGATAACGGCTTCCAGATCTTTAAGCATCGGCTTCACTTCCCTTCAGCGCGGCCAGATTCTTCTCCAGCTGGGCGGTAAAGTCCCCTTCGGCGGCGGTCATGGCCTGCTTCACCGCATTCCGGAAGGCCAGAGCGTCGGAAGAGCCGTGGGCCTTGATGACCGGCTTTTTGATGCCCAAAAACTGGGTGCCGCCGATCTCCCGGTAGTCCAGAAGCTTCATCATGTCCTGGACACCGCTCTTGCACAGAAGGTAGCCCAGCTTGGAGCCCAGGTTCTTCTTGAACATCCGCTTGAGCATACTGCCCATGAACATGGCGGTACCTTCAATGGACTTGATGAGAATGTTGCCGCTGAAGCCGTCGCAGACCACCACGTCCACCGCCCCCAGAGGCACGTCACGAGCCTCCACATTGCCGGTGAAATTCAGCAGTCCCCTGTCGGACGCGTCTTTCAGCAGGGCGTAGGCGTCCTTCTGAAGCTGGGTGCCCTTGCTGTCCTCAGATCCGATGTTCAGAAGGCCAACTCTGGGATTTTCCACCCCCAGGGTGAACTTGCTGTAGGCCGAAGCCACCAACCCGAATTGGAGCAGAAACTCCGGGGTGCACTCGGCGTTGGCGCCGCAGTCGCAGATAATGACCTTTGTACCGGCCTTGGTGGGCATGGCGGGAGCCATAGCCGCCCGGCGAATCCCCCGAACCCGCTTGACAAGCAAAGTTGCACCCGTCAAAAGCGCACCGGTAGAACCGGCGGAGACAAAGGCATCGCCCTTGCCGTCGGCCAGCATTTTCAGGCCGATGATCATAGAGGAATTCTTCCGCTTATGAATTACCGAGGCCGGGTCGTCGTGCATGTCCACCACGTCGTCGGCATGGGCGATTTCCACGCCCTCAGGCAGGGTGTCCAGGCCGTTCTTCTTCAGAACCTCCAGAATCTCCTGACCCCGGCCTACCAGAATGATATCCGCGTTGTAACGCTTCACCGCTTCGATGGCGCCGAGCACCGGAGCCTGAGGGGCATTGTCGCCGCCCATCGCGTCCAGAATAATCTTCATCCTTGCACCTCTTTCTTTAGATGCCCGCTTCCTTCAAGGCCTGAATCACGTCCAGGGCCCGGTTGGAAATGGCGAGATTTTTTTCTGCCTTTTTACGAATTCGCTGCTCCAAAGGAGCAATAATGCTGAAATTGATATTCATGGGCTGGAAATTTTCCACGCTCTCGTCGCTGATGTACTGACCCAGCGCACCGATGGCAGTGGTCTTGGGGAACTCCGGCAGGGGGCGACCCTGAACCTTCGCCGCCATGGCAACCGCCGCCAGATATCCGGAGGCCGTGGACTCCACATAGCCTTCCACGCCGGTCATCTGCCCGGCGAAAGCAACCAAGGGATTTCTCCGGTCGGCGTAGAACCTGTCCAGCAGCTTGGGGCTTTGCAGGAAGGTGTTCTGGTGCATGACTCCGTAGCGGACATATTCCGCGTTTTTTAGCGCCGGAATCATGGAAAACACCCGCTTCTGCTCCCCGAATTTCAGGTGGGTCTGAAAGCCCACCAGGTTGAAGACACTGCCCATGGCGTTGTCCTGGCGCAGCTGCACCACGGCGTAGGGTTCCTTCCCCGTCCGAGGGTCTGTCAGGCCTACGGGCTTCAGGGGGCCGTAGCGCAGGGTATCAATGCCCCGGCGGGCCATGACCTCCACGGGCATACAGCCCTCGAAGACATTCTTATCCTCAAAGCCGTGAACCTCCGCCTCCTGGGCGGTGGTCAGCGCCTGCCAGAAGGCCTCATATTCCTCCTTATTCATGGCGCAGTTCACATAATCCGGGGTTCCTCGGTCATAACGGGACTGCCACCAGGCAAGCTCCATGTCGATAGACTCCGCTGTAACCAGAGGTGCCGCCGCGTCAAAAAAGTGAAGATATCCGGTTTCTCCGAAGTACTCTCCGATGGCTTGGCTGAGGGCATCGGAGGTCAGAGGGCCGGTAGCGATGATGACGGGTCCTTCCGGAACCTGGGTCACCTCTTCCTCCACCACGGTGATTCTGGGATGGCTGCGGATTTTTTCCGTTACCATCTGGGAAAAGCCCCCCCGGTCAACTGCCAGACATCCGCCGGCTTCTACCCGGGTGGCCTCGGCGCAGGTGAGAATCAGGCTGTCCAGGCGGCGCAGTTCCTCCTTCAGAAGACCCACCGCGTTTTCCAGCCGGTCGCCCCGAAGGGAATTGGAGCACACCAGCTCGGCAAAGTCCGGGCTGTGGTGGGCGGGAGTCATTTTCTTGGGCTTCATCTCATAAAGCCGCACATCGATGTCACGGTTTGCCAGCTGCCAGGCTGCCTCACAGCCCGCCAGACCCGCGCCAATGACTTTTACCTCCATGGCTCAGCCCTCCTCTTTCTTCTTGGAAGCGGCTTTTTTCGCTGTGGTTTTCTTCGCGGCAGTTTTCTTGGCGGTGGTTGCCTTGGCTGCGGTTTTCGCAGGCTTTTTCGCCGCCGTCTTTTTTGCCGTGGTCTTCTTGGGGGCGGGCTTTTCCTCCGTCTCGGCGGCGGAAGCCCCCTCCGTGTCGGCGGTTTTCTTCTTATAGTAGCCCCGCTGGTCTTCCGGCAGGAACCGGGAGCACTTTTCGTTGATGCAGAAGGGCTTCATTCTGCCCTTGCCGGACTTTTTGAAGAGGGTCTGACCGCACTCCGGGCAGTCCTCCGCTGTGGGCACGTCCCAGGTCATGAAGCCGCACTCCGCCCCCTTCTCGCAGGCGTAGTAAGCGTAGCCCTTCTTGGACTTGCGCTTGAGGATGGCACCGCCGCACTTGGGACACCGGCCGGGCATCTTCTCCACCAGGGGCTTGGTGTTCCGGCACTCCGGGAAGCCCGGGCAGGCCAGGAACTTGCCGAACCGGCCGGTTTTGATGACCATTTTCCGGCCGCACAGCTCGCAGACCTCGTCGGTTTCCTCCTCGGGAACCTTCAGGCGCACACCCTCCAGAGCCTTTTCCGCATCCTGAAGCTCCTTGCTGAAATCCTTGTAAAAATCGGCGATCAGAGCCTGCCACTGCTGCTTGCCCTCCTCCACCTCGTCCAGCCGAGATTCCATATTGGAGGTAAATTCCACGTCCACAATGTCGTGAAACCGCTCCACCATCAGCCCGGTGACGATCTCACCCAGGGGGGTGGGAACCAGACGCTTGTCCTGCTTTTCCACATACTCCCGATCCTCAATGGTGGAAATGGTGGCGGCGTAGGTGGAAGGACGGCCTACCCCCTTTTCCTCCATGGCCTTGACCAGGGTGGCCTCGGTATATCGGGCGGGAGGCTGGGTAAAGTGCTGAGCCTTCTCCGTTTTGGCAGCGGCGGCCTTGTCGCCGGAGGCCAGGTCAGGCAGGGGCGAGCCCATGGCCTCGCCGTCGTCATCCCGGCCTTCCTCATAGACCGCGATAAAGCCCGCGAAGCGCATACTCTGATGGCTGGCCCGGAACACATGTCCGGCGCACTCGGTATCGATGGACACGGTGTCAAAAATGGCATTGGCCATCTGGGTGGCCAGGAACCGGCTCCAGATCAGCTTATAAAGCTTATACTGGTCGGCGTTCAGGCTGCTCTTCACCCGCTCCGGCTCCAGCTCCACATGAGACGGACGAATGGCCTCGTGGGCATCCTGGGCACCGGCTTTGGTCTTGAACACATGATGACCACCGTAATAATACTCGCTTCCGTACCGGCTGCGGATAAAATCCGCGGCAGCATCCATGGCTTCATCGGAAAGCCGCAGAGAATCGGTACGCATATAGGTGATCAGGCCTGTGGTGCCTTCCCCGGCGATCTCCACGCCTTCATAGAGCTGCTGAGCCACCATCATGGTCTTCTTGGGGGTGAAGCCCAGCTTCCGGGAGGCCTCCTGCTGCAAGGTGGAGGTGGTGAAGGGAGGCGCGGAGGAGCGCTTCTTCTCCGCCTTCTTCACGTCGGTGACGGTGAATTCCTTCCCGGTAATGTCCCCGATGATTCCATTGGTCTGCTCTTCGTTTTCCAGCTCCCGCTTTTTGGGGCTGCCGTAGTAATGAGCCACAAAGGAGCCGGGCTTGCCCACCCGGTTCAGGGTCACATCCAAAGACCAGTACTCCTTAGGCTGGAAGGCACGGATTTCGTTCTCCCGATCTACCACCATCCGGGTGGCCACGGACTGGACACGACCGGCGGACAGCCCCCGGCGCACCTTCTTCCACAGCAGCGGAGACAGCTCATAGCCAACGATTCTGTCCAGAATGCGGCGGGCCTGCTGGGCGTCCACCAGATCATAGTCAATGTCCCGGGGATGCTGGATAGAATCCTTCACTACCTTCTGTGTAATTTCGTTAAACGTGACCCGCTGAGCCTTCCCGTCCGTCAGATTCAGAAGCTCCTTCAGATGCCAGGAAATGGCCTCTCCCTCCCGGTCAGGGTCCGTTGCCAGGTACACGGTGTCCGCCTTGGCGGCGTCCGCTTTCAGCTCCTTGATAAGAGCCTCCTTGCCCCGGACGGGGATATACTGGGGGGTGAAATTGTGCTCCAGATCTACACCCATTTTACTCTTGGGCAGATCCCGCAGGTGTCCCATACTGGCCTTGACGGTATATCCGGAACCCAGATACCGTCCGATGGTCTTTGCTTTCGAGGGGGACTCCACGATCACAAGATTGTTCGTCTTTCCCATATGATCAAAATTCTCCGTTTCGTTTATTCGAACTATTTTAGCCCAATCTGCTTGCCGGGCAGACGTTTGACAACACCCTTCAGTTCCAGCATGGTAAGGATGCCCAGAAGCCGACCGGTGGAAAGGCCGGTTTCGGCAATCACATCGTCTACCAGTCTGGCTCCGTTTTTCAGGCATTCGGCAATGACCCGCTCATCCTCACTCAGGCCGGACAGGCGCGCATCCAAGTCACTATAAGCCGTAGGAGCCGGGTTGTCAATGGATTTTTTCTCTAATTTTTTCTTAAGATTCGACGTTTCCGAGGGACGAGCCGGTTTTTGCGCCACCTGTAGGGGCGTTTCCTCGGCAGCCGCCCGCACTTCCTCCGGGGAAGCGGTCATCCGCACAGGCGTGTCCTCCCGGCGCAGTTTGTCCGGGAACATGGCCTGGTATTCACTGAGCACCTCCCAGCCGGAGCTGACGAGAATGGCGCCGTCCCGAAGGAGGGCATTGCTTCCGGCGCAGGTGGGCACGTCAATGTTGCCGGGAACTACGAATACGTCCCTCCCCTGCTCGGCGGCCAGCCGGGCGGTGATCAGCGCGCCGCTGCGTTCGGGCGCTTCCACCACCAGCACGCCATTACTCAGGCCGCTGATGATTCGATTCCGCTTGGGAAACGTCCATTTTGCCGGTGGGGTTCCCGGGGCAAACTCGCTCAGAATGCAGCCGTACCGCTCCACATCCCGGAACAGGGCTCCATTGGAGGGCGGATAGACGATGTCCGCGCCGCAGCCCAGGACACCTACGGTTTTGCCGCCGGCGGTGAGAGCCCCGGACATGGCCGTACCGTCAATGCCAAAGGCAAGACCCGACACCACAATGCCGCCGCATTTGCCGATCTGATAGCCCAGACGCTTGGCGGCGGTGAGGCCGTAGGCCGAGGCCTTCCGGGTGCCTACGATGCCGACGGTGGGATAGGCGTCAAACTCCGGCAGCCGACCCTTATAATAGAGCACCATAGGCGGGTCTGGGATGTTTTTCAGCCTGGCCGGATACCCTGCGTCCTGATAGGTCAGAAGGTGCAGCTGCTTCCGGTCGCAGGACTCCAGAATTTCCTCGGAGGAAGTGAGGTTTTTGTCCAGCAGCCCCTCCAACGCCTCCCGGGTCAACTCGGGAAGACCGCGCAGAGCGGCCTCGTCGGCGTAGAAGATATCCTCAGGATCGCAGAAATGCTCCATGAGCACCGCCTTCAGCCGGTCGCTCACACCGGGACGGTGAGCAAACCATATCCAGTGTGTCAGCATCTCTCTTCACCCATTCTTTCTTAGGGAAACTCTGAATCAATCCCCTGCGGCTGAACAGCGGATCTTTTCCCCTATCCGTGCGGTTTCGAAAGCGGGAAATACACAAAGTATTCCTCCGCTTTCGGAACCTTCGGCTAGAGAAAAATCTCTCGCTGTCAGCTCTTGCGGATTGAATCAGAGCTTCCCTACTGTTTCTATTTACCTACTTTGCCTTAATCTTACTTTTCTCACTTTTTCATCTGCCACATGACGATGGCGGAAGCGATGGCCGCGTTCAGGGATTCGCAGTGGGGATTCATGGGAATCACCAGCTCCGCGTCCGCACTGTCCAGAATCTCCGGTCGGACACCCTGACCCTCGCTGCCGATGACCACCGTCATCCGGGATAGAGGAGCCTGACGCAGATCCTTTGCCCGTTGGCTCAAAGCCGTCACCGCAATGGGGATGCCCGTCTGGGCGCAGGCGGTTTTCGCTTCCTCCCAGGTGGTAAGCACCGGCTGGGTGCGCAGAACCGCTCCCATGCTGGCCCGGACTACCTTGTGGCTGTAGGGGTCGGCGCAGCCTTCCAGAAGCGCCACCGGAATGTCCAGAGCGTCCGCCGTCCGCAAAATGGTACCTAAGTTTCCCGGATCCTGAATGCCGTCCAGCAGCAGGCTTCCCGGGGTCGGGGTATAGGGCTTTCGCTCCGGCAACGTGCACAGAAACAGTGCCCCCTGGGGGGTCTGCATGGGCGACAGGGAGGCCATCACATCCCGGGGCACCCGAATCAGGCGCACATTTTCCGGAATCTCCGCTTCCACGCCCTCGGCAAGAATCACCGTGTGAAGCCCCGGACAGTAGCGGATGGCTTCAGCCAGAAGCTTGGTGCCGTCGGCGGCGAAAAGCCCCGCTTCCTCCCGGGCTTTCCGGGAGTTCAGCAGCTCTCGCACCTGCCGCAAAAGAGGATTCTTCCGGGAGGTTATCTTCTGCTCCGTCACAGCTTCTGCACCGCCTCTAAGGAGTAGTTGTCTCCCAGCACCACCATCACGTCTCCCGGCTGAATCTGGTAATCCGCGGAAGGGGCTACGTTGGTTTTCTTACCGCTTTCCACGGCGATGATATTCACGCCCAGCTTTGCCCGGATATTCAGCTCCCGAAGGGTCTTGCCAATCCAGGCGGCGGGGGCGGGGATATCCAGAATACCGTAGTCCGGGCTCAGTTCAATATATTCCAGCACATTGTGGGAATTCAGGCTCCGAGCCAGCCGCTGGGCATTCTCCTGCTCCGGAATGGTCACCCGATCCACCCCCAGCTTTTCCAGCACCCGCCGGTGGGTCTCGTCGTGCGCCTTGCAGATGATATAAGGAACGCCCAGCTCCTTCAGGTTCATGGCGGTGAGCACGGAAGCCGCCAGATTGCTGCCGACGGCAATGATGGCGCAGTCGAAGTTCCGGGCACCCAAGGCACGGAGCACCTCCTTGTCCTGGGCGTCTCCCACCACCGCGTGGGTGACGTCGTCCGCCACCTGCTGCACCAGGTCGCTGCGCTTGTCCACTGCCAGCACCTCCGCCCCCAGGGCGCACAGCTGCCGGGCCAGGGTCTGGCCGAATCGTCCCAATCCAATGATCATGTAAGATTTCATGTTACTTCTCCTATCCGATGAGCAGATTGGTTTCCGCGTAACGGAACCGCTCTTCTGCCTTATTTCCCGCCAGGAAGCCCATGCTGATGGTCAGCAGACCTACCCGGCCAAAATACATAAAGATGATAATGAGAATCTGGGAGGCCTGGGACAGCCGTCCTGTGGCTCCCGCGGTCAGCCCCACGGTGCCCAGAGCGGAGGCTGTCTCATACAGGGCATCCGTATAGGATACCGGGCTGGTGATGCTTAAGAAAACGCCGCCCAGCAGTGTCAGGGCGATCATCAGGAAGCCCAAGGTCATGGCATCCAGCACCTGTCCCTGGGGAATGGTTCTCTGGAAGACGCACACCCGGCTTTTCCCCCGGGCCCGAGCCGCCAGGAACAGCACCAGCACCACAAAGGTCACGGTTTTCAGGCCGCCGGCGGTGGAGCCGGAGGAGCCGCCGATGAGCATGAAGAACACGGCGATGGCTTTCCCGCCCTCGGTAAGCAGTGCCTGGTCAAAGGAGGCAAAACCGGCGGTTCTCAGGGTCACGGCCTGGAAAAAGCCGTTGAGAAGCTTGTCCGCAACAGACAAATTGCCCAAAGTGCCCGGATTGTCCCATTCAATCAGGCAGGTCAAACCCCAGGCGGCCAGAATCAGGCCCAGGCTGGTCACCAACACCAGCTTGGTGTAAACGCTGAACTTCCGGAACCGCTTCTTTTTCAGTACCTCCTCCCAGACGAGAAAGCCCAGACCGCCAATGATAATCAGCGCGCTTAATGTCAGCAGCACCACCGGATCGGACTGAAATTCCATCACGCTGACACCGGGAGTCAGACAGCCGAAAATATCGAAGCCCGCGTTGCAGAAGGCGGAAACCGCATGAAAGATTCCCCATTTCAATGCCCGGGCAAAACCGTACTCCGGCAAAAAACGGATAAACAGGATCATGGCGCCGATGCCCTCCACGCTGAAGCTGCCGAAGAGCACCATCCGCTGCAGCCGGACAATGCCGTTGATATCTCCCACGCTGAGAGCCTGAGCCATGACAAGCCGCTGCTTTAAGCCAATACGGCGGCGCAGGAAAAACACCACCATGGTGGCCGCGGACATAAAGCCCAGGCCGCCGATCTGAATCAGACACAGCAGTACAATTTGACCGAAGCCGCTCCACTGGCTCCAGGTGTCAAAGAGGGACAACCCCGTGACGCAGGTAGCGGAGGTGGCGGTAAAGAGAGCCGGAAGGAATCCGGCGGAAATTCCGTTTCTGGAGGCGGCGGGCAGATTCAAAAGCAAGGCTCCCGTCAGGATAATCAGCCCGAAGGCCACAGCAATGACCTTGGTGGTACTCAGGCTCTTGGGTCTTCGCTTCATCCAGAGCCGGTATAGTCTGGCACGCAGAGGCATAGGCACAGTCCTTTCTTGGATAGACACACTTTTCCATGCTATCGTTAATGATTATACCAGTCTTTCCCACTTTTGCAAGTGTCTTTTCTCCCAGAATGATAATTGAAAGAAAAATGCCATTGTGAAACGGCGAACCGATTCACAATGACATTTATCCCATATCAAATTGGGGAAGCTCTGAAAAAATCGGCAAGAGCTGGGAACGAGAGATTTTTCCCTAGGCGAAGGTTCCGGAAGT
>OLGZ01000296.1_pt1 | contig 43882 bp, 41 predicted proteins | sample 1605981 | NCBI WGS metagenome assembly OLGZ01 (sample SAMN03283291) | human gut metagenome | biome: human-associated habitat; material: feces | host: Homo sapiens | place: Peru | collected 2012 | reverse complement strand
GCGAATTGCACCTTTAAAGCGTGGATTTTTCGCCTTTTTGCAAAAGGCTCAAAATGACAAGTGGTGTGTTTTTGCTGTGGCTACGCCTTGCAATCCGTTGGGTTGCTTTCTAGCGAAAGCTCAAAATGACAAAGTTTGCCGTCATTGCGAGACGACAAAGTCGCCGTGGCAATCTACACAAAAGCAAAGAATTCAGCCTTTTTTAAAATCCTTTTAAATTCTAAATTCTCAAATTTTTCGCCTTTTTACTATTTTTTTTTTTTCATCTCTTTACTTAAAATTTTCGTAATTTTCCACTCTTTTGCCTAAAATTCCGCGCTTGCGTTGAATTTTACTTTGATTTCTAAATTTGTTTTCTTTGCAAGTGGCGAAAAATTTTTTAAATTTAAGCAAATTTTAAGCTTCTTTTAAGGTTATTTTTAGGATTTTGTGTTATAATTGCGCTGTTTAGATTAAAATCTTTAAAAAGGAGAAGTGATGAATTTAGTGAAAGGTGGCAAAAAAGCCTTGTTGGTAATGGCTAGCCTTGCGTTTTTAAGCAGCGTTAATCTTTATGCGAAAGATTTTAAGCCTGTCATTGTAATCCACGGAGGAACAAGCGGTTTAGGTCTTACAAAAGAGGAATTTGCTAAAAGAGAAGTGGTAATGAAGGAATCACTTAAAGCTGGTCAAAAAGTTCTAGAAGCGGGTGGAAGCTCAACTGATGCTGTAATTGCTGCAATTAAAGTAATGGAGGATAGCCCTGAATTTAATGCAGGCAAAGGAGCTGTCTTTACCGCCGATGGCTATAACGAACTTGACGCTTCATTAATGGATGGAAAAACCTTAAATGCAGGTGCTATCGCTATGGCAAGAACGATTAAAAATCCTATTGAGGCAGCAAAAGTGGTTATGGAAAAAACTCCACACACTTTAATAGCAGGTGAAGGTGCGGATAAATTAGCCAAAGCAAATGGCTTAGAAATTGTTAAGCAAAAATATTTCTACACAGAACACCGCTACAAGCAATTAAAAGAAGCACAAAAAAGTAAAGAAATTTTACTCGATAGCGATAAGGCTAAGGCGCATTTAGGACTTAGCACAGAACCTTATTTGGGCACTGTGGGTGCGATCGCTTTAGATAAAAATGGGAATTTAGCCGCTGGAACAAGCACGGGCGGAACGACAAATAAAATGACCGGACGCATAGGAGATTCGCCCATTATAGGGGCTGGAAATTATGCAAATAATGATTCTGTTGCTGTTTCTTGCACGGGGACGGGCGATATTTACATAAGAGTGGCAGCAGCACACGAAGTCGCAGCCCTTTACAAGCATAAAAAATTATCTATCCAAAAAGCAGCAGAAGAAACCATTAAAGAAGTAGCGGAACTTGGCGGAACAGGTGGAATTATCTCAATTGATAAAAATGGTAAAGTAGGATATGCTTGGACCAAAGATAAACTTGGAATGTATCACGGAGAAGCTAGACTTGGTGAAGAGCCTAAAATCTTTTGGCCTGTGGCTAAATAATAATCAAAGTGCCTAAGCTTAGGCACTTTCTTCTTAAATACTTCTTTAAATAAAATTTGATAAAATGATAATTTAAACCTTCTATAAGAAAACTTAAGGGAAATACTAATGCTTATCAAAGATGTCAATTTTTATTATAGACAAATTTTAGAAAAATATCCTAATTCTTATTTTACACAGGATTTAAATAAGGTTATTATTGGGATTGATTGTGAATATTTAGATGCTAATTCTATAACATTTAGCGAATTAAAAGCTAAATTTTATGAGTATGCAGCGGGAGAAAAATTATGCGAATACGCGGGTTTTTTTGGGGTTTTGAGTGCAGATTTTATTCATTTATTTGAAAATTTGCTCTCTTTAGAGCGTAAAAATTACGATTTCCCGCCCTTTTTATTAAAATTTTTAAATTTCTCATTTCTTTACTTAAATTTTTCGTATTTTTTCGTTCTTTTGCCTAAATTTCCGCGCTTGCGTTGAATTTTACTTTGATTTCTAAATTTGTTTGCTTTGCTATTGGCTTGCGTGCAAATATCGCTCAAAATCACGGTGTGGAGCTTTACAGCCGTTTTGGTTTGCTTGAAACAAAAAAAGACATAACAAGAACGATTGTTGATGAAGGCGCAACTAAAACGCTTAATCAGACCTACAAAACTAGCCAGCCTTATGCTGTGGGACTTCGCTACTCGTTTAGCTTTTAAGCTGAGTGAAAACTGAATGAGCTTTGCTTGGAGTGATGAGCGAATTTCGCTTTGAAAACTAGGCGAATTTTTGCTTTGAAAGCTGGGCAAACACTGAGCTAGCTTTGCTTTCGTTTAAAACGAAGCAAAACAAACTAACTTCACTTGCCTAAATTTAAGGATTTAGGCAAGCTAATCCTTCTTTGAAATAAGGTAGCTGAGAAATGCTACCTTAAAAAAGCTAAATTGAGCGTTGGCAAGCTTTGCTTAGAGCTTTTCTAGCTTTTCAAGCTGGCTGATATTTAGCCTTATGAATTTATACGAAAGATAAATCACAAGGGGCCAAGCAAGTAAAAATAAGCCTTCCATTTTTTTCCTTTCTTTGTGAATTTATCAAGCCGTAGGGCTTAAATTTGTGGCATAAATTTTAAATTTACTCACAACGACACGCGAAATTCAAGCTCACACTTAGTAAATGTCGTGTTTGTCGGCGTTTAGCTCGTCTTTGGTGATTTTTACCTTATCCATAGCTCGCCACACATAGCTTATGTAAGCCAGCACAAAAGGCACAAACAAGGACACAAAAGCCATCACGCTTAAAGTATAATAACTACTGCTCGCGTTTTTGATACTCAAAGAGCTTTGCAAAGCACTGATAGACGGATAAAACACGCCTCCGCCAAGCCCAAGACTTAAAAGCAGGGCAAAGACAGCTAGAACGCTGCCAAGTCCCAAGCTCCAAATGGCGCAAACACATTTTTTAAAGCAAAGCAAATAAATGCCACAAAGTGCGAAAACAACGCCCACAAGCAAGATGACAAGCAAAAATAAATTTTGCAAAAAGGCAAGCAAATAAGCATTTGGCTGAATTTCAACCCCGCTTGCGCCTAAAACAAAGCCGTCTTTTGCAAAGATAAAGCCCAAAAAGGCAAGGAAAAACACCAAAAACAAAAGGCTGTTTAAAAGCGCTTTTTTGGGGATTTTTGCGCGAATGTTTTCATCGTTTATGTTGTTCATAAAGTAGGCAAGCCCTAAAATTCGGCTTAAAAACACAAGGGCTAAGCCTAAAAGGTAGTTGTAAGGGTTTGCCAAAAGCTCTAAACCTCGCCATTTGCTTTGCCAAAGGACGAAATTTTGCTCGTTTAAAACAAAATGTGAGCCACTAAAAAAGCTACTTAACGCAACGCCGATTAAAAAAACGCCCAAAAAGCCGTTGATTTTGAGAAAAAATTCAAAGGTTTTTGCGCCGTAAATGTTGCCCTCTTTTTTGCGGTATTCATAGCTTACCGCTTGTAAAATAAAGCAAAATAAAATCGCAAGCCACGCCCAGTAAGCACCGCCAAAGCTAGTAGCATAAAAAAGCGGAAACGCCGCAAAAGCCGCCCCGCCAAAAAGCACAAGCGTGGTAAAGCCAAGCTCCCACTTGCGTCCGAGCGAATTTATGAGCATTGTTTTTTCAAGCTCGTTTTCGCTTAACTCATCGATTAAGGTTTGTCCGCCTTGCACGAAAAACATAAACACCAAAAGCCCGCCAAGCAAGCTTAAAACTACCCACCAGTAAATTTGAAGTCCCTCTAAATCTAAACCAAAAAACATTTAAAATCCTTTTTTTATCGCGCTGAGCATTATTTTAAGCTCAGCAAGCAAGAGTGCCGTAAAAAGCACGGCAAAAAGCCAAAATGAAATTTGCACATTCACACTGCTTAAATTTGTAGCCGCGATGCTAACAGGCATTAAATCCTGTATAGCCCAAGGTTGTCTGCCCACCTCAGCCACTATCCAGCCAGCCTCAGCCGCGACAAAACCAAGCGGGATAAACCACACGCAAAGCCACAAAATCTTGCGGAATTTCTCAATCTCATTTGCCATAGAAAGATAAAGCACCACAATGAAAAGCAAGAAAAACAAGCTTCCAAGCGCAACCATCAAGTGAAAGGTGTAAAAAGTAAGCGCGATGGGCGGCACGGCGTCTTCGGGCTTGTCAAGGTAGCCATAGCCAAAGTCCTTGAAATTCGCTTCAAGCTGAATTTTGCTCGCTTGCATTTGCTCGCTGTCGTTGTTTTCTTTTGCTATCTTGTAATCTTTCAAGGCTGAAACGGCTATTTTGCCACTATTTATCCTTTCTTGTATGGAGCGAACGCCCTTTGCTTCGTTGCCAAAAACCAAGTCTTCAATGCCCGGCACAAAGCTGTTTGGGTCGCGGTTGCCAAGTATAGAAAGCGCATAAGGAATTTCTAAGTCAAACAAAAACACGCTTTCGTTGTTGTCTGGCTTTTTGTCGGGGTTTAAAATCCCAAAGGCGACAAGCCCAGCGCGGTGTTCGCCCCTGTATAAGCCCTCCATAGCCGCTAGTTTCATCGGTTGAGTTTGAGTTACGCGGTATGCGCTCTCATCGCCGCTTACAAACAAAAACACCGAGCAAATCAGCCCAAAACTACTTGCCACAACCAAACTTCGCTTAGCTTCGCCCGTGTGGCGTTTGCGGAGCAAAAACCACGCCGAAATGCCCATCACAAAGAGTGCTGAGATGACATAACCGCTGCCTATGGTATGCAAAAACTTACTCACCGCCACAGGCGAAAGGGCGACTTCAAAAAAGCTTTGCATTTCGTTGCGTGCGGTGTCGGGGTTAAACGCCATACCCACAGGATACTGCATCCAACCGTTTGCCACAAGTATCCAAAGGGCTGAAAGGTTGCTGCCTATGGCAACGCACCAAGTCGAAAACAAGTGAAAGCCCTTTGATACTTTGTTCCAGCCAAAAAACATTACCGCAAAGAATGTCGCTTCAAGGAAAAACGCCATTATGCCCTCCACCGCAAGCGGTGCGCCGAAAATGTCCCCAACAAACCAGCTGTAATTTGCCCAATTTGTGCCAAACTCAAATTCCATTATAATGCCCGTAGCCACGCCGATAGCGAAATTTATGGCAAAAAGAGTGAGCCAGAATTTGGTGATTTTAAGCCATCTTTCATCACCCGTTTTGACATAGATAGTCTCCATAATAGCGAGCATAAAGCTCAGCCCAAGTGTGAGCGGCACAAATAAAAAGTGGTAAATCGCCGTAAGCGCAAACTGCGCTCTGCTCCAATCCACGCTTGAAAGTTCTGTCATCGTGTGTCCTTTTGTGTTGAATTTAAAGTGTTTATTTTACTCTCATTTGTTTGCTCTTTGTGAATTTTCGCCGTGTTTTTGTGCGAAAGGGCTTGAATTTCTTGTGAATTTGTTTGATTTTGCTTTGAATTTTGAGCTGAATTTGAATTTGTGCGTGAATTTATGGAATTTTCGTTTAAGATAGCTGAATTTATCCCCGAATTTGCGGGGTTGATTAAATTACGCAGCACAAAATCGCTTTTATCAGTGTCCTTTGCAAAGGTGCTGTTTAAATTCTCATCAAAAACAAAGATTTTAAGCAGCACAAAAATCACAAAAAGCTTGACGAAAATCACGCCCCAAAGCGTTTTGCCAAGCCTCATCGCGCTAAATCCTTGCCTATAAAACTCAAAAACGCCCAAAACGCGCTTTAATGCCGATGACATAGCACTTCCTTGATAAATTTTCTTTTTAAAAATCAAATTATACTCTTTTAAAACTTAAAAAATTTATAAAATTTGACATTTTGTAAATTTTTTATGAGCTGCTTGCAAAACGCCCTAAATTCGCAAGGTTTCTCTCGTGTCAAAGTAAATTTCACTTTTTGCCACAATCTCAACCCTGCCTTGTGGCAAATGCTCGCTTATGATAATCGGGCTTAGATTATAGGCTTTAAAGAGCTTTTGGCGGAGTGTGATTTCCTTTTCTATGCTCAAAGGCTTTTTCAAAAACGCCTCAAAGCTTGGAAATTTGCCCTTGCAAAGGGCGTTAAAATACTCAAAATCCCAAAACACAAGCTCATCTTTAAAAACCCGCAAAACGCCCTTTAAATTCTCATTTTGCGAAAAGCAAATTTTTGCATTTTTAAAGTGCGAGTAAAACAAAATGTGCGCTTTTATGGGCTTTTTATCCACGCAAATTTTTGCACTGAGCAAACGATAATTTAAAAATTTCTCCCTTTCAAGCTGAAATTTTACGCCCTTTTTTTCAAGCCTAGCAAGCTTTTTGTAAAGCCTCGTTCTTGCCTCAATGCTAGCTGGCAGCACTTGGCGCGTGATAGGACTCATCAGCTCATCGACAAAGGGGCGATTTTGCCTTTGTTTGATGAGAGCGTAAAGGCAACCGCAATAATTTTGATGATAAAGCATAGCCTCTTTTGCAAGCGCAAACTGCCTTTGCGTGCCGCCGTTTTTGCGAAAATCAGGCGCGACAAAGGTAATGCCAAATTTCGCGCACTCTTTTTGCAAGGCGCGTTCAAGTTGCTTTAAATCCTTTTTTGGACTCGTTAAAAGCGTGGTTGTAAGGCTTTTTTCGCCGATTTTGTGGGCGAATTCAACGCTTTTTCCAAGCCTTTCATCAAAGCAAATTCCACAACGCTTGCCCTTTTCAGGCTCATCTTCATAGCCCCTTGTCGCGCACAACCATTTTTCAAATTCATACTCGCCCTTGTAGAGTTTAATGCCTATTTTATCGCAACTTCGCTTGACATCTAAAAAGCGAAGCTCGTATTCAGCTTGTGGGTGTATGTTTGAGTCGTAGAAAAAGCCTACTAAATTTTCGTTTGGGTAGAGTTTTTTAAGCTCACTGATGAAAAAATGGCTATCCACGCTGCAACAAATGTGTATCAGCACTACAAACTTTCAAGCACCGCTTTGGCGTGCTGGGCGCGGGGATTGACATTGCGAAAGATTTGTGCGATTTTACCGCTCTCATCGATGATGAAAGTGCTGCGGATAATGCCCTCATACTCTTTGCCGTAGTTTTTTTTAAGCCCCCAAGCGCCGTATTTGCGTGCTGTTTCGTTGCCTGTGTCGCACAAAAGCGTGTGTTTGAGCTTGAATTTGTCGATAAATTTGCAATGTGATTGAGCATTGTCGCCGCTTATGCCGAGTATCACGGCATTTTTTGCCAAAAACTCCTCATAAAGTGCGCTGAATTCGTTTGCCTCGATGGTGCAACCGGGCGTGTCGTCCTTTGGGTAAAAGTATAAAACCACCTTTTTGCCCGCAAAATCAGTAAGCGAAATTTGCACTTCATCTTGGTTTAAAAGGCTAAATTCAGGGGCTTTGTCGTTTATTTTAAGTTCGTTCATCGTGTGTCCTTTTAAGGCAAATTTACAGCCTTTAAATTTAAAGGCTTTTGTCATTTAAGCTATTTTATCGCTTTGAATTTTTACAAAAATAAAAAATCTTTCAAAAATTCAAGCACACTTGCTTGGTTTTTAGCATTTTATTGTTTGGTTTGAAAAGCCCTAAAAAGAGCTTTTCAAACGGAGTTTATAGCCCTTCAAAAGGGTTTGTAACGACATTTTTTCTATCGACTATGTAAGGTATGAGCGCGACTTGCCTAGCCCTTTTTATCGCTACTTCGACCATTTCTTGGTGCTTTTTGCTCGTGCCTGTTAGGCGGCGTGGCATTATCTTAAAGCGTTCGCTCAAAGCGTATTTGAGTAGCGCGGTGTCCTTGTAGTCGATGAATTCGACCTTTGCCTCTGTGAATTTGCAGTATTTGCGTGAGTATTTTCGTCTTTCTGCCATAGTTTATCCTTTAAAATGGTAATTCTGTGTCATCTGCGTCAAAGCCATCATTATCGATTTCTTCAAACTTTTGTTGCTGTTGGGCTTGATTTTTGGCGGTTTTAGCGTTTTGTCTGGCTGGGGCTTGCTCGGCGTAAGGGTCATAGCTTTTGCCTTGATTTGCGCCTTGTGCGTAGCCTTGTGTGCCACTTTGAGCGTAGCTACCTTGCGCACTTGAACCTAGCATTTCCATATTTTCCACTGAAATGGTGTGTTTGGAGCGGTTTTGTCCGTTTTGGTCAGTCCATTGCTCATATTTCAAACGCCCTTCTACTAGCACTTTGCTACCTTTTGATAGGTATTGATTTGCTATTTCTGCGGTGCGCCCAAAAAAAGAAATATCGACAAAGCAAGTTTCTTCGCGCTTTTCGCCATTTGTCGTAAATTTACGCGTAACGGCGATACCTGTCGCCCCGACAGCCGTGCCTGCGGGGGTGTAGCGCATTTCTATGTCGCGGGTAAGATTGCCCACCAAAACGACTCTGTTATACATCGTTCGCCTCTTCTTGGGCTGGCTCGTCTTGGGCTTCTTTGCGTGGCTTTTCATCGCTGTATCGTGGCTCTTTGCGCGGGCGTTCTTGTTTTATGCCCTTACTGAGCCTTTCCCACGCCGCTACTTCCTTGCGGTTTTCGTATTTGACGATGAGAAAGCGAATGATTTCCTCGCTGATACCAAGCACGCGTTGTAGCTCAGCAATCAGCGTGGTAGGGGCTTTGAAATAGATGACAAAGTATGTGCCTCGCTCGTGCTTTTTGATGACATAAGCAAGTTTTCTCGTCCCCATAGGCACGACACTTTCTATCTCGCCGCCGTTTTTAGTAAGGATTTCTTTGACGAAATCGACCTTTGCGCTCACTTCTTCTTCGGTAAGCGTGGGTTTTAAGATAAATAAAACCTCATAATGCTTCATTTTTTCTCCTTATGGCTGTATAGCCCGCTTTGGCGGGCAAGGGAAATTTTTTGTAAAAAGTGCAATTATACCAAAAATTTCTTTAATGTAAAGCAAAATTTGTGAATTTTTGTAAAATTTTTTCTTTTTGAGTGCGTAAAAAGCTAAATTTTTATCAAATTTTTGTTAAAATAAACGAAAAATTTTTGGAGAAAATGATGAATTTTAAAAAATACAAAAGAGCTTATTTTATGCCGCCAAAGCCTAGTCGTTCGTGGTGTGAAAAGGAATTTATCGACAAAGCGCCCGCGTGGTGCAGTGTGGATTTAAGAGATGGCAATCAAGCCTTGATTACACCGATGAGTTTAGATGAAAAAATCGAATTTTTTAAACTTTTAGTCGAGCTTGGTTTTAAAGAAATCGAAGTAGGCTTTCCTGCCGCAAGTGCCACTGAATACGACTTTTTACGCACTCTTATTGAGCAAAATTTAATCCCTGATGATGTGGCGGTGCAAGTTTTAACCCAAGCGCGCGAACATATCATCAAAAAAACCTTTGACGCGCTTAAAGGCTGCAAAAACGCTGTGGTGCATTTTTACAACTCGACTTCTTTGGCTCAAAGGGAGCAGGTTTTTAAAAAAAGCAAGGACGAGGTGAAGCAAATCGCCGTTGCTGGCGCGAAACTTTGCAAGAGCGTGGCGAGCGAGGTTGAGGGTAATTTTCGCTTTGAGTATTCGCCTGAAAGTTTTACGGGAACGGAGCTTGATTATGCGCTTGAAGTTTGCAATGAAGTTATAAGCGTGCTAAAACCGACACAGGATAAAAAACTTATCATAAATTTGCCCGCCACTGTGGAGATGAGCTTGCCACACATTTATGCAAGTGCTGTGGAGTATATGTCAAAGAATTTAAACGAGCGTGAAAATGTGATTATCTCACTTCACCCGCACAATGACAGAGGTTGTGCGGTGGCTGCTGCGGAGCTTGGACTTTTAGCAGGTGGCGATAGAGTGGAGGGGACGCTTTTTGGAAATGGCGAGCGCACGGGAAATGTCGATATTATCACTTTGGCGATGAATTTATACACACACGGCATAGACCCAAAGCTTGATTTTAGCGACATTCCACGCATTTGCGAGCTGTATGAAAGGGTGAGTAAAATGCGTGTGTATGAGAGGCAGCCTTATTCTGGCAAGCTTGTGTTTGCAGCCTTTTCAGGCTCTCATCAAGATGCGATTGCTAAGGGTATGGCTTGGCACAAAGAGCGAGAAAATGGGCTTTGGAGCGTGCCATATCTGCCCATAGACCCAAAAGATGTTGGACGCGTGTATGAAAGCGATGTCATACGCATAAATTCACAAAGCGGCAAGGGTGGCATAGCCTATGTGTTGCACGCGCAAGGCATTGATTTGCCTGTGGCGTTTAGGGAGAGCTTTTCTTACTTTGTCAAGGACATTTCAGACAAGGCGCACAAAGAGTTAAGTGCTGATGAAATCGTGCAAATTTTTCACAAAGAATTTGTAAATCTCACCGAGCCTTTGAGCGCGCCGCACTTTGAATTCAGCAAAAAAGAGCAAATTTTTGTTGAAATGCAGCTTGTTTTTAAGGGAGAAAAAAAGCTTATTAAAGGCTTTGGTAATGGGCGTTTGGACGCTGTGGCAAATGCCTTGCGTGAAAATTTAGGGCTTAAATTTGAAATACTTGATTATAGCGAGCATTCCTTGCAAGAAGGCTCTACTTCGCAGGCTATTTCTTATGTGCAAATTGAGTGCGCTGGTAAAAGGCACTTTGGCGTGGGTATAGACACGGATATCATCACTGCTTCGGTGTTTGGGCTGATAAGCGCGATAAATTTGAGTTTGAGATAAGGCAAATTTAAGGCGAGTTATGGATATTTTCAAAAGGACAATGAGCTTTGTGCGTGAATTTATCGATGATTTGAGTGTATCTCGCACTCTAAACAAACAAATAAATGACAATTTTAACAAGGCTCGTTTTTGGTATTTAGCCCTAGCAGTAGGCGTTTTAGCCTTGCTTTTAACCGCGCTTAATTTCTTTGGTTTTGATGAACCGCAAGTGTATCCGCAAATTCAAAGGGATATTTTTTTAAGCCTTAATGCGCTTTGGCAAAACGCGCCCACCATAGCGCACAATCTCACTCAGCTAGGCGATGCAAGCGTGGTGTTTGCGTTTTTGCTGTGCTTTGCGCTTGTTGCGCCTAAACTTTGGGAGGCGCTTATTGCCGCTTCTTTGCTCTCTGTCGTGCTTACGCCTTTTCTTAAAGCATTTTACGCTATGCCACGCCCTGCACGAGCCTTTGGAGACAATGCCTTTTATATCATCGGCGACAAGCTAATGGGCGTAAATAGCTTTCCATCAGGGCATACGACAACGATTTTTACCACAGTTTGCGTGCTGCTTTTTGCCTTTATGCCACGCACGCTCAAATGGCGTTTGCCCTTTGTTATAAGCCTTGTTTTGCTTGGCGTGCTTGTAGGGCTTTCGCGCGTTGGCGTTGGGGCGCATTATCCGCTTGATGTGCTAGCAGGCTCACTTCTTGGGTGCGTGTGCGGGCTTTTTGGCGTGCTTGTAGCGGGCAAAACTCGCCTTTTTGCGTGGCTCAATTCTCGCTATGGCTTGCTTGTTTTTGCCCTTATGGGCGCGCTTGGCGTGGTGATGATGCTCAAACACATAAATAAATTTAACCTTTTTATCTTTTATCCAGCACTTCTTTGTGCGTTTGTTTGCCTTTTTGCCACACTTAAAGCGTATTTTTCAAGCAGCTTAAATTCAAAAAACGAGGCTAATCCCATAGCCTTTATCTTCATCATCAGCGCACTTTGGATAGTGTTTTTTCATTTTCCTTTGCTTGAATTTTTGCACTCAAACCTTGAATTTAACTCATTTAGCGGGGCTTTGCTCTTTGTTTCTCTTGTGCTTTTTTGCTTTATGCTCACCTTGCTTTTGCCCCTTTTGCTCGCGCTCATTTCTTTTAAACTCACAAAAATTTACTTTGTGCTTTTCACGCTTACAAACGCTTTGGCTGTGTATTTTGTCTCAACTTATGGCGTGTTTTTAGACAAGACAATGATGGGCAACCTTTTCAACACCAACCCAGCAGAAGCGGGCGAGTTTTTGTCCTTAAAAATGGCTTTGTGGATAGTTGTGCTAGGCATTGTCCCTGCTTGCTTTTTGTTTGCCTTAAAGCTTGCAAAACCCGCCCGCAAAACACTTGCTAAATTAAGCGCTTTGTCGCTTTTAACGCTCATCTTGCTTGCTTTTATCAATTTTTCAAATTTGTTGTGGATTGACAAGCATTCAAAGCAACTTGGTGCTTTGGTTATGCCTTATTCTTACCTTATCAACTCCGCGCGTTTTGTTGGGGGCGAGCTTGCTAAAAACAAACGCGAAATTTTACTGCCCGATGCAAGCATTGCAAATGACAAAAAAGCCGTTGTGGTGCTAGTTATAGGCGAGTCGGCGCGTTTAAAAAATTTCTCACTTTACGGGTATGAACGCGAGACGAATCCGCTTCTTTCAAAGGTGCAAGGTTTAAAGCATTTTTATGCCAAATCAAGCACCACTTACACGAGCGCGTCTGTGAAAAATATGCTCTCACACAAGGATACTTCGGCGTTGTATGAGATACTGCCAAATTATCTTTCGCGCGCTGGCGTGAGCGTGGTGTGGCGTTCGGCAAATTGGGGCGAGCCTCCGCTTCACTTGCCAAGCGAAAATGTCTTGCGTTATAGTGAGCTTTCACAAAAATACCCTAAGCTTGATGACAGCTACGAAAGCGCGCTCATCGCAAATTTAAGCGAAGAAATAAAAAAAGCAAATTCCCCCAAAGTGCTGATAATCTTACACACCAGCACGAGCCACGGACCAACATACTATAAAAAATATCCGCCCGAATTTGAAAAATTCACGCCCGTGTGCAAGAGTGTTGAGCCAAAGGGCTGCTCGCAAGATGAAATCATAAACGCCTATGATAACACTATCCTTTACACAGACTTTTTGCTGAATTCCATCATCAAAGAGTTGCAAGGGCTTGATGGCTTTCAAAGCTCGCTTATATATGTGAGCGACCACGGCGAGAGCTTGGGCGAAAATGGCGTATATATGCACGGCATACCGCTAGCCTTTGCCCCAAAAGAGCAGTATGAAATCCCGTTTCTTGTGTGGAGTTCGCGCCCTAATGCCATTAAAGACTTGCAAGAACTTTCGCATTTTTATGTTTTTCACAGCGTTTTAGCGTTTTTAGGCGTTAAAAGCGAAGTGTTTGATGAGAATTTGAATTTGTTTAAGTAAAAGCTAAAAGTGCGTTTGGGTTAAATTTTTAGCGCATTTATCAAGCGCAAAACAAAAAGTGCTATAATGCAAAATTCAAAAAGCAAAAAGGACAGCAAATGAGTATGACTATGTCGCAGAAAATTTTAGCCGATAAATGCGGTTTGCCACGCGTTGAGCCAAATCAGCTCATAATGGCAAAGCTTGATATGGTGCTGGGTAATGATATAACCACGCCTGTGGCGATAAACGCCTTTAAAAAAGCTAAATTCAGCAAGGTTTTTGACAAGGACAAAATTTCGCTTGTGATGGACCATTTTGCGCCAAACAAGGACATAAAAGCCGCCACGCAAAGCCAGCAGTGTCGCTTTTTTGCTAACGAATACGAAATTTCACATTACTATGATGTCGGCAATATGGGCGTAGAGCACGCACTTTTGCCCGAACAAGGCATAGTTACAACGGGGGATTTAATCATCGGCGCAGACAGCCACACCTGCACTTATGGGGCTTTGGGGGCTTTTTCCACAGGGGTTGGCTCAACTGATATGGGCGTAGCGATGGCGACAGGCAAGGCGTGGTTTAAGGTGCCTTCGGCGCTTAAATTTAACATTACAGGCAAGTTAAAGCCCTTTGTGAGCGGCAAAGATGTGATTTTGCATATCATCGGGCAAATCGGCGTTGATGGGGCTTTGTATAAGAGTATGGAATTTAGTGGTTCAGGGCTTAAAAATCTTACTATCGATGATAGGCTTTGCATAGCAAATATGGCGATAGAAGCAGGGGCGAAAAATGGGATTTTCGCGGTTGATGAAATCACGCTTGCTTACACAAAAGACAGGTGCAAAAGAGCGCCAAAGGTGTATGAAGCCGATGAAAACGCACAATATGAAAAAATCTTTGACATAAATTTAGACGAAATACCGCACACTGTGGCGTTTCCGCATTTGCCAGAAAATGCTCGCACAAGCGATGAGTGGGGCGAAGTGAAAATCGACCAAGTGGTGATAGGCTCTTGCACGAACGGGCGTTTTAGCGATATGAAAGCAGCGGCTGAGCTTTTAAAGGGGCGCAAAATCGCTAAAAATTTGCGCTGCATAGTCATACCCGCCACGCAGCAAATTTATTTGGACTGCATAAAGGCTGGGTATTTAAAGATTTTCATCGAAGCAGGCTGCGTGGTATCAACGCCAACTTGCGGTCCTTGTCTTGGCGGATATATGGGGATTTTAGCGGCAAATGAAAAATGCGTTTCGACAACGAACCGCAACTTTGTCGGGCGAATGGGACACACCACAAGCGAGGTTTATCTCGCATCGCCAGAAGTAGCCGCCGCAAGCGCGATAAAGGGCTTTTTAAGCACACCTGAGCAAGTGATGTAAGGCTTAATGATGAGCAAGGTTTTCAAATACACAAACGGCAACTTGATGAAAGATAATGTCAAAAATAAATTTGATGAGTATTTCACCAAGCCTGAAATCGCCCAAAACTTATTTGATAAATTTTGCAAAATCGTTGGCAAAAAAGAGGATTTAAACAAATTTATATTTATCGAGCCTAGCGTTGGTAACGGTGCATTTTTTAAACTATTACCACAAAATAAAATCGGCATTGATATAAAGCCTACTGAATTTGACACGATTCAAAGCGATTTTTTAGCATACAATTTACCAAAGTCGCCAAATCAGCCCTTTATCGTCATCGGTAATCCACCTTTTGGACATCGTGGCGTGCTGGCGTTAGAATTTATTAAACACGCCGCAAATGCAGATTTTGTCGCTTTTATCCTACCTATGTTTTTTCAAAGTTTAGGCAAGGGTTCGATTCGTTACCGAGTGCCACAAAATCTGCATTTGCTCTATGAGGAAGTGTTGCCTAAAAATAGCTTTTACACGCCAAGTGGTAAGGACGCTGATGTGCATTGTTGTTTTCAAATTTATAGCAAAAATCACAAAAGCGAAAAGCACGAATTTAGCTGGTATCAAGATAGTGGCAAAGAGCCATTTAGTGAGCTTTTAAAGGTAGTAACTGTAAGTTTGGCAAAAAATAGAGAATGTGGTAAAGAATGGATTTTTAACAAAAAGGCAAATTTTTATTTAAGCTCGACATTTTTTAAAGAAAATGCGGTTGTGGATAGTTTTGAAAAAGTTAAATACAAAAGCGGGATAGCCATTATTTATAATGATTTATCACGCAAAAATGAGCTTGATGCGCTTTTTAAGAGTGCAGATTGGCTTTGCTATTCTACAAAGGCGACAAATGGTTGTTATCATATCGGCAAATCGCATATTTTTCAGCTTCTAGCAGACAAGGGGTTTGCAAGATGAATTTAAATGATTTGCTTGAAAAATTGATTGAGGAAAAGTATAATGAGCTTGCCAAATTCAAAGAAAATGGAATTTTTGAGAAAATTAACGAATTTGAGGGCAATGCTGTGGGGCAAATTGGCGAAAAATTTGTAAAAATGGTGTTTGCAAATTTGGGCTTAAAGATGCAAGATTTTGGCGAAGTGATTCACGATGAGTTTGATATTTGCTTGGAAGATGGCACAAAAATCGAAATTAAAACCGCACGAAAGGGGCTAAAAAACAACTCGTTTCAATTTAACGGCATCAACCCAAACTATAACTGCAAATTCATCATTTGCATAGGTTTGAGCGCAAAGGCGGCGTTTTTTAAAATTGTTAGTGGCGAAAAAATTTACAATCACAAAACACGCAAATTTTATCTTAATGTCGAAAATGAGCAAAAGCAAATCGTAGCGATGAATCCCCAAAATCAAGCAAATTTTAAGCTTACTTTACAACTAAAAGATTTAGAGCCGATTGAAAATTTTGAAAGCAAATTAAGAGAAATTTTTGGGTAAAATTTAACAAGTTTTTGGGATAAAATTTTAAATTTAATAAAAATTTAAAAAGAACAAGGTGAATTCAAGGTATAAGTTTGAATTTTAGGCAGATTAGACAAGTCGCAAAAAAGAAAGGACAAAAATGAAAGCACAAGGTTTTTCGCACAAATACGCCGACAATGTCGATACTGATGTCATCATACCCGCTCGCTATCTTAACACGAGCGACACCAAAGAGCTGGCTAGTCATTGTATGGAGGACATTGACAAGGATTTCACGCGCAAGGTAAAAGCGGGCGACATTATGGTCGGCGGGTGGAATTTTGGCTGCGGAAGTAGCCGCGAACACGCTCCCATAGCGATTAAAGCAAGTGGCATTTCTTGTATCATCGCAAAGAGTTTTGCTCGCATTTTTTACCGCAACGCCATAAACATAGGGCTTGCCATCATCGAAAGTGAAGAAATCGCCGACAATATCAACGCTGGCGATGAGGTGGCTATTGATTTTGACAAGGGCGAGATAAGAAATTTAAGTTCGGGCAAGACTTATAAAACCCAGCCTTTTCCGCCCTTTATCCAAGAAATCATCAACGAGGGCGGTTATATCAACTATATCGCCAAAAAGGAGGGCAAATGAAAGCGCAAATTGCCGTGATAAAAGGCGATGGCATAGGGGTTGAGATAATTGACGGCGCATTGAGCGTGCTTGAAAAAATAGAGCAAAAATTCAGCCACAGCTTTGAGTGCAAAGAAGTGCTGATGGGCGGTGCAGCCATTGATGCGGTGGGCGAGCCGTTGCCAAATGAGACTTTGAAAGTTTGCAAGGACAGCAACGCCGTGCTTTTTGGGGCGATAGGCGGTGCGAAATGGGACAAACAGCCGCCCAACAAACGCCCAGAAGCAGGGCTTTTGCGCCTGAGAAAAGAGCTAGGGCTTTTTGCGAATTTGCGCCCAGCCACGCTTTTGCCTCAACTTGCAAATTCTAGCCCTTTAAAGGCTGAAATTTTAGCTCAGGGCATTGATTTTGTGATGGTTAGAGAGCTTATCGGAGGGATTTATTTTGGCGAGCATAAACGCCTTGAAATTGACGGCGAGGAAAACGCCCAAGATACCTTGCTTTACAGCGTTTCGCAAATCACGCAAATCGTCAAAGTCGCCTTTGAGCTAGCAAATTCACGCGCTAAACGCCTTGTGTGCGTGGATAAAGCAAATGTTTTGGAGTCAAGTCGTCTTTGGCGCGAAGTGGTGCAAAGCGTGGCGAAAGCTTATCCTGCTGTGAAATTTGAGTTTATGCTCGTGGATAATGCGGCTATGCAGCTTTGCAAAAACCCAGCGCAGTTCGATGTCATCGTTACTGAAAATATGTTTGGCGACATTTTGAGCGATGAGGCGAGCGTTTTGACAGGCTCTTTGGGTGTGCTGCCCTCAGCGTCTTTGAGAGATGATAAATTCGGGCTTTACGAGCCTATACACGGCTCAGCACCAGACATAGCGGGCAAGGATTTGGCAAATCCTATCGGCACTATTTTGAGCCTAGCTATGCTTTTGGAGTTGAGTTTAGGGCTTGCAAATGAGGCAAAAGCGGTGCGAAGTGCGATAAATGCGGTGCTTGATAAGGGTTACCGCACGGCTGACATTATGAGCGAGGGTTGCGAGCAAGTGGGTTGTGCGAAGATGAGTGAGCTTGTTTGCGAGCATTTGCAAGGGTAAATTTGTGTTAAATTTATCTTTAAAATTCAAATCAAAGCCCTAAAATTTAGGCAAAAGGACAAAAAATGACAAATTTGCAAATCATCAGCGTGATGCTTAATTTACAGCAAAGGCTAAATGATGACACAAACGGCGCTGGCTGGGAGGAAGGCTACACGCGCGAGGGCAAGCTGATAAGCTGGCGGCGGTGCATTTATATGGAGTGTGCCGAGCTTATCGACTCTTTTGCGTGGAAGCACTGGAAAAACATTGCTGCGCCTACTAATTGGGACAATGTCCGCATTGAGATAGTGGATATTTGGCACTTTGTGTTGAGCTTGCTGCTTGAAGATGGCAAGAGCAAGGCGGAGCAAAGCTTGGAGCAAATCGCCGAAGAAGTTTGCTCGGTGAGTCATTTTGATGAGTTTTGCAAGGAAAAAGGCACGCCTGAGGATGCCGATATGTATGGGGTTTTAAACGACATAGAAGTCATCATACACAAGTGCAGCGGCTTTGGCTTTGATTTGGGTGAGCTTTTGAGCGCTTATTTCGTGCTTGCGATGAAATGCGGGCTGAATTTAGAAGCCTTGTATCAAATTTATATCGGCAAAAATGTGCTGAACAAATTTCGTCAAAACAACGGCTACAAAGACGGCTCATACAAAAAAGTGTGGGACGGAGTCGAAGATAACGAGGTTTTAAACGAAATTTTAAAAAGCGAGCTTGATTTTGAGCGCATTTACAAAGAGCTTGAAAAGCGTTATCAAGCGCTAAAATGAGCCACGACTCAACGCTTAATTTTTGCATTTATACGCTATGGCGTCCATAAGATACTCTTTTGGGTAGGACGCTGGCACATAAAAGCCCGTTTCATAGGGGTAAAAGCTACGAGTGGCGTAAAAGCCATCAGTTGCGCTAATGCTGTCCGTGCCGATGATGACAAGCGTGTCCGCTCCCATCGCATAAGCCTTGTTTTTCAGTTCGTTTTTAGCTGAATTTCGCAGTTCGAGCAAGGACAAATTGCCCTGTGTGTTTCTTTTGTATCCTTGAATTTCGCCAAGCCTAACGCAGTTTGAGGGCGCATTTGGGGCAAACTGCACCACGCTTGCCTCATCAAGCAACGGCGTAATAGAGCTTTTAGCACAGGCGCACAAAAGTGCGGCGATGATGAGAGTAAAAACAAATCCAAAGGCTTTCATAGCTTTCCTTGTCAAAAATTTAAGGCATTATAGCATAAATCGACACTATGGAGCAAATGCGCAAGATTTTGCTGATATTTGCTAGAATTTTACCCGCTTTAAACTTGTTTAAAACTTGCAAAAATTTAAAATTTAGCCTTTTGTTTGGTGTTTTGAGTCTTGTTTGTGGATTACTATAAATGCGTTTTTTTGTCATTTTGAGCCTTTTGCAAAAAGGCGACCCAACGGGTTGCAAGGCGCAAGCCGTAGCAAAAAAATCCAAAGAATTTAAAGCACACTTTAAATTTATAGATACTTCGGCTAACGCCTCAGTATGACAAGGTAAAAATATGACAAACAAATCGTTGTCATATTGAGCGTTAGCGAAATATCCAAAGAAAATTAAGAACACGCCTTGTATTTATGGATACTTCGCTTTCTTGTGAAAACTCAGTATGACAAGGGATTTGCAACTTATTTTGTCATTTTGAGTGAGTCAAACGAGTCTTACCCTAATAATTTATTTCATTTTCGTGTGAATTTATACACTATATTTAGTTTAATTAAGGCAAACACCACAAAATTCAACAAAAATTTAAATTCCCCTTGACAAGTTTTTCAAAAAAAAGTATAATGCCACATTTTTTATGAAAGGATAAGCGATGAGTTTTCACGCAAATGCTGATTTTACCACTGCTAGCGCACAAGCTACACACGCTTATGCCTTTATGATGAGTATGCACACGCTCGTGTGCTGATATTTCCTTTTTTCTCGCATTGAGCGCTTAACCCCCGAATTTAAGTCAAGCATTTGTTCGACAAATGTTTTCACAAGCTAAAAGTGTTTTAAACGCTTTTTAAAACGCCAAAATTTAACGAAAGGACAAAAAATGGCAAACTTAACACACAACAACTTCACACCAAACACACTCTCGTTGCACGCTGGATACAGCTACGACAAGCAAAGAACGCTCAGCGTGCCTATTTATCAAAGCTCAGCTTACAACTTTGAAAGCCTAGCGCAGGCAGCAGCGCGCTTTGGGCTACAAGAGCTTGGCAATATCTACTCACGGCTTACAAACCCCACTGTGGATACGCTCGCAAGTCGCCTTGCAGCCGTTGAGGGCGGGGCTTTTGGCACGGTTACGGCAAGCGGTTCGGCGGCGATTTTTTACGCTGTGGTGAATTTAGCGCAAAATGGCGACAACATTTTGTATTCCAACAAAATTTACGGCGGCTCGCAAACGCTTTTCGTGCATACTTTGAAACGCTTTGGCATAGAGGCGCGGGTGTTTGACATAGATGATTTGTCAAGCATAGAGCCTTTGATAGACGATAAAACCAAGCTTATTTTCTTTGAAAGCCTTTCAAATCCGCAAATCTCCATAGCCGACACAAGAGCTATCACAAAGATAGCCCAAAAACACGGCATTGTAACGATATGCGACAACACAGTCGCCACGCCGTTCTTGCACCGCCCATTTGATTACGGCGTGGATATAAACATTCACAGCCTTACGAAGTATATCAACGGACACGGAAGCGCACTAGGCGGGGCTATCATCGAGCGAAATGGCTTAAACGAGCTTATCAAGGGCAACAAACGCTACCCAGCCTTTAACACGCCCGATGAAAGCTATCACGGGCTAGTGTATGCGAGCTTAGAGTTGCCTATTTTCAGCATTCGCATTATCACGGAGTGGCTGCGAAACATAGGCGCGACACTGAGCGCACAAAATGCGTGGGTGCATTTGCAAGGGCTTGAAACGCTCGAACTTCGCATAAACAAGCACTCCAACAACGCCCTAGAAATCGCCAAATTCCTACAAGCTCACCCGCTCATCGATGAAGTGAGCTACCCTGCGCTCAAATCAAGCCCTTATCATAGGCTTTTGAACGAGTATTTTGTGGGCGGCAAGGCAAGCGGGCTTTTGAGCTTTGAGGCAAAGAGTGCTGAGGCGGCGCGCAAGATTTGCAACGAGCTTGAACTCTTTTCTATCACCGCAAACATAGGCGACAGCAAATCGCTAGTGATACACCCTTACTCGACTACGCATTCGCAGTTAAGCGAGGCTGAATTTAAGAGTGCTGGTATCACGCCAAAGACGGTGAGACTCAGCGTGGGGCTGGAAACGGCGCAGGATTTAATCGCTGATTTGAAAAAGGCGATTGAAAAGTAGGCGGCTTGCCTTGCTGAATTTATAGCTAAAATTCGTCTTTGAGATTTGCAAAAAACTGCTAGAATTTAGCTTTTTAGCTTGCAAATTTTTGAATTTTGGCACAAATTTAGGGCAAATTTAAAAACGCGCAAAATGCGTTTAAACAAAGGCAAATAAAGCAAAGTTCGTGGAGCGAAAATCGTTATTTATGAGCGTGAGACAAGGGAGTTTAAAACATAAATAACCGCAGATTAGCGTGAAATATCAACGATTTTCGCCCAAGACCGCAAAAAGAAAGGACAAGAAAATGCCACTTATTATCCCCGAAAAAATCCCAGCCTACAAGCTTTTGAAAGACTTTGTCTTTGTTATGGGCGAAAAACGCGCCACGCACCAAGACATTCGCCCCTTAAAGGTGCTGATTTTCAACCTAATGCCGACTAAAATTGAGACTGAAAATCAACTTTTATCCTTGCTTGGCAACTCACCCTTGCAGATAGAAATCACGCTTTTAAAAACCAAAAGTTACGAGAGCAAACACACGCCAAAGAGCCATTTAGACAGCTTTTATGTGAGTTTTGATGATATTTGCGGCACGAGTTTTGATGCGGCGATTATCACGGGCGCGCCTATTGAGCATTTGGACTTTGAGCGCGTGGATTACTGGGACGAGCTTTGCAAGATAATGGACTATTTAAGGACACACGCCACAAGCACTATGTATATTTGCTGGGGCGCTATGGCTGGGCTTTATCACTTTCACGGCGTTAAAAAGATTATGCTCAAACGCAAACTTTTTGGGATTTTCAAGCACGAGTTAAAGAGCAAGGATATTATTTTATCGGGCTTAAATGAGATTGTAAATCTGCCACACTCGCGCCACTCAACCATCGATGAAAAAGCCGTGCGACAAAATGCGAATTTACAAGTGCTGCTTGAAGGCAAAAAAAGCGGCATTACGATGATAAAGGACGACAAGGACATTTTTATGCTCGCACACCCCGAATACTCGAAATTTACGCTTGATGAAGAGTATAAAAGAGACTTAGCAAAGGGGCTTAAAATCGCTAAACCCAAACGCTACTACGACAAGAGCGGCAAGGTGAAAATGTCGTGGCGAAGCTCGGCGTCCGTGCTGTTTGCAAATTGGCTGAATTTAGTTTATCAAGAAACGCCTTTTGTGCTTGGAAAATGAGAACGCTTTGCGATATTTGTGGCAAATCAAGCTTAAAATACCACAAAAGCAAAACAAATTTGGAATGAATTTTGCTTGTAAATTTGCAAAAAATTTAGTTTCAAAAAAGCAAAATTCAAAAAAGGTTTAAGCGATGACAAATGCCATAAATTTGCAGGGTTTTTACACGACATTTACACAAAGTGCCACAAAACAAAACGCTAGTCAAAGTGCTGATTTTCAAAATTCTTTGAGTGATTATCAAGCAAATATGGAAAAACTATGGCACAATAATGCGACTGATGAAACCGACCTTAATATGCAAATTTATTTCAAAAGCCAAAGCATACTTGGCGAAGTGTCGCAAAGTCGCTACGAAAGGACGCTGAAATCTTTGCTTGCGAAAGTGCAAAATTTTATGCAAGGCATTCAAAAGGATAGCTTCGCTTATGATTTTGTAGATGACATTTATGGAAATGTTATATTTTGGGCTGAACCAGAAAAAGTTTTCATCAAAAATAACCGCACCAACCTACACGAAAAAGCTAACATACTCACACTCGTGCAAGAAAGCAAAGATAAGTTTTTGAGTGCTTTACATAATCAATCTCCAAGTATTAACCAAGATTTTGAAGAATTTAAAGAACGACTTTTAAATTATAAATCTTGTTTAGAAATGGTTCGCACTTCGTTTTTGCCGTTTTTTGCTGCCTTTAAAAGCGAATTTAGCGAAAGTGAAATGCAAGAAATCATCGATGAACTAGCAACCATTGGGGCATATAATGACTACAAAGCCCACAACATAACCCTTGCAGACGGCTCGACTATCTCGTGGAACTATGATAAAAATGGCAATATGCTTGTAAAAATCAACGAATTTGACATAAACACAGCCCTTGAAAACGCAGACAAAGTGCTTACCGAAATGGAAAATTTTAAAACCTTGCTTGAAATGTTTAAACAAAGGGAGAATTTAAACGGCTTGGAGAGTGGTTTAAATAGTGAAAAATTACACTCAAATTCGCACTCAAATTTAACAAATTCAAGTGAAAATTCAGGTGAAAATTCAAATTTACAAGCAAAATTAAATTTGATAAATTCAAGCACAAATTCAAAGCAAAATTTAAATTTCAATACGCTAAATTTGAGTGAGAATTTAATAGCAAATTTAAATGCAAATTCCACTCAACAAAGTGAAATTTTCACTCCAAACAGCACAAATTTAAGTTTGCAAAATTCAAATCATCGCTTTACAATGCTCGTAGAAAGTGAGAATGTAACGAGCATTATCAGTAGCCAAAGCGCAAATGGCGACACCATCATCGGTATGTGGAGTCCTATGATAAGAGAAAAAGGCGCACAAGAGACAAGCAGGTATTTGTCAAATTTAATCAACAGCAACAGCAAAGTTGCGCAAAAGCCCAGCAAAGCAGAGTTTGAAAGGGCTGTGAAAAATATCTCTGCCTTGATGAACGAGCTTAAAAATTTCGTGCGTAGCGAGCAAGGATACAGCCAGCTGAGTGTGGATTTGCAGTATCTTGCGCCTGATGATTATGAGCGCACACTTTATGAAAATATGCAAACAAGCCCTAATAATAACTATGATAGCCTATGGATGGGAGCGCAAATCTTTTTTGATTTCTTAAATGACAAGGTAGGTGGCTTGCCAAAAGATGAGATAAACGCCTATATATCGACTATCCAAGCTTATCTTGTCGCTACAAAATTAAACGCAAACGAGTTAAAACTGACTCAAAACAGCTTAAATTTTAACAGCGAAAATTTAAAATTAAATTCAAACGACAGCCTTTTGAAAGAGCTTTTAAAGAGTTTTTGAAAGGCATTTAAATAGGAATTTGGAATGAAATTTGCTTGCAAATTTGCAAAAAATTTAGTTTTTAAAAAAGCAAATTCAAAAAAAGGTTTAAGCGATGAATAGCATTTTTTCGGTGCAAAACAGCACGAATTCTATCTTGCAAAATGAGCGCATAAAAAAAGAGAAACAAAACGACAAAATGCAGTTTGCAAATGCGAGTTTTAGCACATTTGTCCGCAAGACGGACAACCTTGTGGCGAGTGCTTCTTTGGGCGAAAATTTGGCGAATTTAAACAAAACTTTTACCGCTCAAAACAGCGCATTTTCGGGCTTAAACACCTTTGCTTTGCATTTTGATACCAACAAACTGCCCCAAAACACAAAGGAATTTGAGCCTAGTGCCGAGCTTTTTGAGCGATTAGATGAGCTTATCGCCGAGTATGCTGGCTCAAAGGGCGAGTTAAAGGACGCTGAGAGCTTTTTGCTTGCGCTAATGAAAGAAATATCGCTTGACATAGACCAGCTTGGCTTTAAAAGCGATGAATTTAAGGCGCAGTTTGAAGGCTACAAAAAGCAGCTTGACAAAAAAGAGAGCTTGAAAGCCGAGATTGTGGAGCTAGCGGGTGAGTATTTAAAGCTGGATACAAATCAAGTTAAGTTGGTTGAGGGCTTTTTGGAAAACATTGCAAGCAAGTTGCAAGAGTATCACGCCGCTTCAAATGATAGTGCCTTGCGTAACTTTTTTGCCCCGCTAATGCCTTATCTTAACGATAGCGTGCAAGAAAATATCATCAAAGCCCTATATACCATAAATGATGAGTTTATAAACCCCCAAGCTTTTGAGCTTGGCGGCGGCAAAAGGCTGGTGTGGGAAGTCGATGGCGAAAAGATAAAATTCAGCATACTCAGCGATGAGGAATTGCGCGAACTTTTTGAAGAAATGCGCAAGTCAAAAACCTTTCAAGTCGTGGTAAATTCGTATCATCAAAGTAGAGCGGATTTTGGTGTAAATGCAAATTTGGGAGGAAATTTAAGCTCAAATTTTGACATAGATTCAAACAAAAAAGTGGGCTTAAATTTAGATGAAAAAATGGGCGCAAATTTAACTTTCAACGCATTAAATTTAAATAAAAATTTAAATTCAAATATATTAAATTCAAGCAAAATAAATTCAAAAGATAGCCTTTTAAAAGAGCTTTTAAAGAGTGTTTGAAAAGATGATGATAAATAAAATTTATTTAATTTTAGCAAGGTTTTTAAATGCAGGTGAGCCTAAATAATATCGCTCAAAGCCTTTACACTAGGGCTTTCAACAACACAACAAAAAATAGCGTAAAAAAAGAGTATGAAAACATAGCGCAAAATTTCGCTCAAAACGCCTACACCATCACAGCCCCAAGAGTGGAAAAGGTTTTGCAAGAGGGCAAAATCGAGTCTCTTTATCCGCCCGTGTCGCAAACGCCTTTTTTAAGTGCTTTGAGCCAAAGGCAAGGCGCAGTGAGCGAAAGCGCCTACAACGAGGCTATCAAAAGGATAAGCGAGCTGATGAACGAGCTAAGTGCCTTTGTCGCCGCCCAGCAAGGCGATAGCGAGCTTGCTTACTTTTTAGACACGATGAGCGTGTTTTTTGCGGGGCAGACGAAATTTAACGATGAGAATTTAAATGCTATCAAAAATCAAATCAACGATTCAAAAAGCGATGACAAGGACATTATAAGCGCAATCAATGCTTATTTTACGCTTGGAGCAAGCACGGCTGAAAACGCGATAAGATTTTTTGACTATGCAAGCGATAAAATCAAAGGCTTGCCTGTGGCGCAGATAATGCAGGATTTAAGCACCATAAAAGGCTGGTGGGACAACAATTCTAGGGAGAATTTAAGTTTTGATGATGGCACAAAAGTGAGCCTAAAACGAGTGCTTGACAAAAATGGCAACGCCACGCAAATGCTTGAAATAATAAGCGCGGTTGTGGCTAACAATGTCAAATTTAACGAAACAAAATTTCAAAACGAAAATATAAAAACCTTGTTTGAAATGTTTAAACAAAGGGAGAATTTAAGCGGCTTGGATAGTGATTTAAATAGCGAAAATTTGGATTTAAAATCGCTCTCAAATTCAAGTGAAAATTTACACTTAAATTTAGCAAATTCAAGTGGAAAATCAAATACAAATTTAAATTTAAACACGCTGAATTTAAGTGAAAATTTAAGCAAAACAAATTCAAAAGATAGCCTTTTAAAAGAGCTTTTAAAGGGTGTTTAAAGACTTTTTGTCATCGTAAAATACTCAATGCTTTTAGCTTACCATTATAGGCAAACACAAGCGCGGCATAGCTATGAGTAAGACAAAAGAAAGATAAATTTCACTCGCTAATGCAGTTTTCAAACAAAAATTTATGCTCATCTGGCAAGGCGTTATATATGGCGTGAGCGAGCTTTTGTATCTCCCAAAGTGCGCTTTTGCCGCTTCTTAAATGCAAGAAATTTTGCAAAGAGCGTGCATTTACCGTCCAAGTAAGCTCGGTTTTGTAGCTTTCGACTAGGCAATACTTTGCTATGTCAAGGCTAATGGTGCTTTGCAGGATAAGGCGTAGGTTTTCAAGTGCTGCTATGCTCGCATTATCCACGCTTTCATTGCCACTTAACACAAGGTATTTGGCGGCTCGCTCAAACTCGCCTTGCTTAAATTCGCTTTCATTTCGCAGTTCTTTAAGGGTGTAGCGCGTGGATTTGACGCTCAAACTTGCGTGGCGGTGGCGGGCAAGTTCTTGCAAGCACGCCCGCGAAATGCCCTGAATGTAAAAGGTGTAGTTTAAATGCTCCAAAGTCGAAGCGTGCTTGAATTTGTTGCCTACCCTGTCGATAAGCTCTTTATCCACAGCCCCGCCGTCATCGCTTTTGGCAAAACTTTGCCAGCAGGTGCGTATGGCGTGGGAGCAGACCTTTAAGTCCGTGTGCGAAAGTAAGGTGATAATCATCATTTGTCCTTTATGGCGTGGCTTTTGTGCGCTTTTGCAAATCTTGCTCGATGAGCTTAAATGCGCCTTTTGCGCTCGCACAAATTCAAGCAATCAAAGCCCTTGCCTTGTAAATCGTTAAATTTAAGGCTTAAATTTGCCTTGTCAAAATACTTGCGAAATTATAATCAAGTAGAGTGAATTTTAGTTTAAATTTTTGCAAAATTTTGTTTTAAAATTCATAAATTTAGGCTAAAATTTGCCAAGCAAATGTAAAAATTTGCGCCAAAGCGTGAATTTTTAGGCAAACAAACAGAGCAAAGTTCATAAAATGGGATTTAGATAAGATAAATTTAGCGCAAAGTGCTAAAAGAAAGAAAGATTATGAAACACACCAAATACATTTTCATCACGGGCGGAGTGTTAAGCTCTCTTGGCAAGGGCATTGCCGCAGCAAGCATAGCAGCGCTTCTTAAAAATTCAGGGCTTAAAGTAAGCATTTTAAAGGCAGACCCTTACATAAATGTCGACCCCGGCACGATGAGTCCTTTTGAGCACGGCGAAGTATTTGTTACGCAAGACGGTGCTGAGACGGACTTGGATTTAGGGCATTATGAGCGTTTTTTGGACGAGAATTTAAGCCAGCTTAACAATTTCACCACAGGCAAGGTGTATCAAAGCGTGATAGAAAAGGAACGGCGCGGGGATTATCTTGGCAAAACCATACAAGTGATACCGCATATCGTGGGCGAAATCAAAGAACGCATCGTAAAAGCGGGGCTTGGCAAGGACATACTCATCGTAGAAATCGGCGGCACTGTGGGCGACATTGAGGGGCTGCCCTTTTTGGAAGCCATTCGTGCCTTGCGCCTAGAAGTAGGCAAAATGGGCGCAATGAATATCCACTTAACCCTTGTGCCGTTGATTAAAACCACAGGCGAGCTTAAAACAAAGCCCACACAACACAGCGTTAATGAACTTCGCCGCATAGGCATAAGCCCAGATATGATAATTTGCCGCTGTGAAAAGCCGCTTGATAAGGATTTAAAGCTCAAAATCGCCATTTCTTGCGGCGTGGAGAAAGATTGTGTCATCGAAAGTGTCGATGCAAAGAGCATTTACCAAATACCGCTGAATTTCTTAAAGCAAGACATACTCGCTAGCATAGCAAGTTTGCTGAATTTAAAGCCCTTAAAGCCCGATATGAAAGAGTGGGACAAGCTCGTGCGCCGTGTGCTTGCGCCTAAAAATGAACTGCAAATCGCCTTTGTGGGCAAATACATTGACTTAAAAGAAAGCTACAAAAGCCTAACAGAAGCCATTATCCACGCTGGTGCTGCGCTTAATGCGCGAGTGAAACTCAAATGGATAGACAGCGAAAAACTTGAAAGCCTAGATGAAAGCAAGGTGTTTAAGGACATAAGAGGGATTTTAGTGGCTGGGGGCTTTGGCGAACGGGGCATTGAGGGCAAAATCAAAGCCATAAATTTCGCTCGCACGCGTAAAATTCCATTTTTAGGCATTTGTCTTGGTATGCAGCTTGTTTTAGTGGAGTTTGCGCGCAATGTGCTTGGCTTAAAAGACGCGCATTCTACTGAATTTAAGCCCAAAACCAAAAACCCTGTCGTTTTTCTCATCGATGAGTTTATAAATAGTGCAGGCGAAAAGCAAATCCGCACCCAAAAAAGCCCGCTTGGAGGCACGATGAGACTTGGAGCGTATGAATGTGTTATCAAGCCAAAAAGCCTTTTAAGCGAGATTTATGAGGGCAAAAAAAGCATCAATGAGCGACACAGACACCGCTTTGAAGCAAACCCACGCTACAAAAAGGACTATGAAAAAAATGGACTTATCATAAGCGGCGAAAGTAGCGGACTTATCGAGGTTGTAGAGCTTGCAAAGCACCCATTTTTCATCGGCGTGCAGTTTCACCCTGAATTTACTTCGCATTTAGTGCGCGCAAATCCCGTTATACTAGCGTTTATCAAAAAAGCGAGTGAGTATGAAAGAGCTGAGTAAGGAAGAAATTCGCCAAATTTTAGCGACTCGTTTTGCAAAGGACACGCGCAAAAGCCTTGCGGATTTGCCCTTGCCAGCCACGCTTAAAGACAATTTCAAAGCCGCAAAGCGCATAAAAGTGGCGATTGAAAAGGCTGAAAAAATCGCCATTGTTGGAGATTATGATGTCGATGGAATCGTCTCTTGCGTGATGATGGCTGAATTTTTTGACGAGCTTGGAGTGGATTATGTGGTGAAAATCCCAAACCGCTTTAAAGACGGCTACGGCTTAAACGCAGACATTGTCCGCGAGCTAGATGCCACGCTTATCATCACTGTGGATAATGGCATAGGTGCTGTGGAAGCGGGCGAGCTTTGCAAGCGAAGGGGCGTGGATTTAATCATCACAGACCATCACATACCGCCACAAACCTTGCCACAAGCCTATGCTATCATCAACCCAAAGCAAAAGGACGATGAATTTGCGGACATTGAGATTTGCGGAGCGCAAGTGGCGTGGTATTTGCTGGCGGCTTTAAAAGAAGAATGCAGGCTTAAATTTGATTTGGGTAAATTTTTAGAACTGCTTGCCATAGCCATAATGGCTGATATGATGGAGTTGCGCGACTTAAACCGCGTTTTAGTGCGTGAGGGCATAAAGCGCATAAATTCGTCCAAACGCCCAGCCTTTCGCGCCATAAAACAGCTTTACAACAAAGATAAATTCAGCCTTGATAATATAAGTTTTCTCATCGCGCCCCTAATCAACAGCGCAGGGCGAATGAGCGATGCAAATGTGAGCTTTGAATTTTTATACACGCGCAGTTTTGAAAAGGCGTTTAAACTTTTAGAGCAAATTATCGCCTTTAACGACAAGCGCAAAAGCGAGGAAAAAAGGCTTTTTGAGGCGTCTTTGTCTCAAATAAGTGCTGATGATAAGGTAGTCTTAGTAAGTGGCAAGGGCTGGCACGAGGGCGTTTTGGGCATAGTGGCAAGCCGCCTTGCAAGGCATTTTGGCAAGCCCGCCTTTGTGTTTAGTGAATTTGAGGACAAGGCAAAGGGCAGCGGGCGAAGTGTCGGACAAATCGACATTATAGAGCTTTGCGAGACACAAAAAGAGCTATTTTTAAGCTACGGCGGACACAAGGGAGCTGGCGGAATGCTAATTGAGCTTGAAAATTTAAGCACCTTAAAGGCAAATTTAAATGAGCAATGCGCTCAAATTCCAAGCGAAAAATTTATAAGCAACGATGAAATTTTAGGCATTTTGCCCTTAAAGAGCGTGGATTTTGATTTGCTTTTAATGCTGGATTTTTTCGAGCCTTTTGGACACAAAAACCCGCGCCCCTTGTTTGAATTTAAAAATGTGAGCGTGAAAAGTGCTAAAACGCTTGGCAAGGAAGGACGGCATTTAAGGCTTGTTTTGGGCGATGAAAACACGACCGTTCAAGCGGTGTTTTTTGATTTTGACAAAGAAATCAAAAATGGACAAAGCATTTCTTTCATCGCAAATGTCAGCAAAAACGACTTTGGTGGCAGCATAAATCCGCAGCTTGTAATTAAAAATTTGATTTGACTCTGTGAATTTGCGCTAAATTTGTTTTATTTTCAGTAAAAATTAAAAATTCTATGCTATAATTTCACTCAATACTTCTAGGGTTTAGGCTAAACCGCACGAATGAAACTTGTATCCGTGTTTTGCAGTATTTAGCCCGTGTGGCTACAAACAAACTTACTTCAAAAAGGAGACTTTATGTCAAAAGAACTTATCCAAAAGGCTAGAAAACTAGCCCAAGAAATCGTTGCGCCCATCACTGAAAGTGTCGATAAAGAGGGGCGTTTCCCAAAAGAAGCCTATGACGCGCTTAAAAAGCAAGGATTTATGGGACTTTTAGTGCCAAAAGAATTTGGTGGACTTGGTTTTAGCATAATTGAACACACTGGCGTGTGTTACGAGTTAGCGCGAAAAGACGCTACCACAGGGCTTTGCTATATGATGCACAACACAGGCACTTCGGGCATAGTGAGCTTTGGCAGTGCGGCGATGAAAGATGAATTTTTACCCAAAATCGCCAAAGGCGAGCGAGCCATAGCCCTAGCTTACAGTGAAAGTGGTTCAGGCACTCATTTTGGCTTGCCAGACATTAGCGAGAGCCTAGAAAATGGCGCAAGAGTGCTAAATGGACGAAAAAGTTTTGTTACAAGTGCCTTACAAGCGGACTTTTATATGACAAACACAAATTCGTGCAAAATCAAAGGCGCACACAACACTTGGCTTGTGGATAGAACCTTGCCAAATATGATACACGAAGATAGTGCTTGGGACGGACTTGGAATGCGTGGCAATGCCTCAATGCCTGTTCAATATAACGGCGTGCGTGTTGATGAAAAATACCTTGTCGGCAAGGAAGGAGATGGTGGCAATCACGCCATAGCCATAGTAATGTATTTTGTCGTGGGTTTAGCAGCTGTTTATACAGGGCTAGCTCAGGCTGCTTATGAGTGCATTTTAGAGCATACTAAAAAGCGTAAATACACCAGCGGACAAGCCTTAGCGGACATTGAAATGGTGAGAGTGCAGCTGGCTGAAATTTACACCAAAATTCAAAGCTCTTACGCACTTACTATGGAGGCGGCAAGAAGTTTTAAAGAAAATGAAAGCGATGCGGCGGGCAAGATTTTTGCAAGTAGAATTCACGCTATAAATGTAGTAATGGAAGCTTGCACGCAGGCGATGAAACTTGGCGGTGGAACAGCTTATGCAAAACGGTTGCCACTTGAAAGGTATATGCGCGACTCGCTCGCCTCACAGGTTATGGCACCAGGGCTTGATGTGCTTAAAATTTGGCTTGGAGAAGCCTTAGTAAAATAGAGCTTATCTTGCGGAGATTTTACGGGAGTTTGTTAAAAACTCCCACGAAATTCGCTCAAAGCCATCGTTACAAAAAAGAAAGGATAAAAAATGAAAACAATTTTACTTGGTGCGGTTGCTTACGACCCTAAAGTCGTTCCCATTTGGGATATTATAAGAGAATACGCGAATAATTATGGTTGCAAGCTTGATTATGTGCTGTTTAGCAATTATGAAAGGCAAATTGATGCCTTGCTTAAAGGCAGCATTGACATAGCGTGGAATACTAACACAGCTTGGATTCGCACGCTTTATGCCACGCAAAACAAAGCAAAAGCACTCATTATGCGTGATACTGATGTAAATTTCACCACGAAATTTGTGTGTAAAAAGGGTAGTGGCATAAAAACACTCAAAGATTTGCAAGGCAAAAGCTTTGGGCTTGGCAGTATGGACAGCGCACAAGCTGCTATTATGGCACTTTACTACCTTAAACGAGCGGGCATAAGTCTTGATATAAAGGAATTTAATTCACCAGATGAGTGCGGCAGGGCAAATGAAAAAGAGCTTAGCGTTGTTCGCTACAACTCAGATGTTGGCAAGCACGGCGACACAGGCAGAAGTGAATATGATATTTTAGAGAGGATTAAAAGCGGACGGCTTGATGCTGGGAGCATAGGTTCAAGCACTTGGGCTAGGATTTTAGAAAATGGCAGCTACCCTGAGATAGAAAGCTTTTGGACTAGCGAGGGTTACTGTCATTGTAATTTCTCTGTTTTGCCAAATTTTGACGAGGCTTTGGGCGAGAAATTTAGCCAAATGTTGCTTAGCCAAAATGAACGCAAAAACGAAGAGCTTATTTCTAAAATGATGACAATGGAGGGTTTAAACCGCTGGATTCGCGTTGGCAAAAGCGAGCTAGAAGCCTATCATAAAGTCTATGAGGCAATGAAAGAACAAAATTTGCTTGAAAACAAGGTAGGTTAAGCTTGAATTCACATATTTTAAGCCTAAATTTAGGGCAGATTGAGCTTGGCAAAGCCTTTTTTTTGCGGCTTGAAAACGCCTTTTTACTTGCTAAAAATGGCGACATTATCGAGGTTTTGAGCGATTTTGACAATTTAGAAAGTGATTTAGTCGCTTGGTGTCATTTTAAGGGCGAAATTTTTGTTGAAAAAAAGCCTTTAAAACACGCTTTTAGCTACTATTTGCGTAAAAATTCACAAGAAAAATTTACGCCCACGCCCTTAAATGTGGAAAATTTAGCCCCCACTATGCTAGGACTTGCCCCGCGTGGTGTTAGTGCGCAGCAAGGCAGCCCAAAGTATCATTTTAGCTTATCCTCAAAGGAAAATGTGTGGAGCGATTCTCTTATAAAACTTTATGAGGAGGCGAAAAAAGCGCAGTGGAATGCCACAAGAGACATTGCGTGGAATGAAATCCCAAGTTATGAGCAAGCTTACGAGCAAGCTTTGGCGCAGATTATGACTTATTTGATTGAAAATGAGTTTTCAGCCCTTTACATACCTAGTCAGTTTTTGGCTCAAATTTCACCCTTTTACACCGAAGTGCCGCTATTTTTAGCAAGCATTATAGGCGATGAGGCAAGGCATATCGAGGCTTTTTTAAAAAGGGCAAAAGCCACAAAGCTTGGCGTGCAACACTCTAGCGTAGCGACTCAACGCAGTCTTTACACGCTTTTTAACGAAAAAGATTATTTTAAATCAAGTTTTTTGCTTCACATTATGGGGGAAGGCACTTTTATTGATTTGCTCGCCTTTTTAGAAGAATATGCCAAAGATGAGCCTACAAAGAGGCTTTTATACCTTGCTAGGCTTGATGAGGCTCGTCATGTTGCCTACGGACAAGAGCATATAAAAAATTCAATCAAATCAAATCCCCACAAAATAGAGCTTTTAAAAGAGTGCGTTTTCGCGCGCCGCCATAGTCTTGACGAGATAAACGCCGAATCAAGCCTTTTGATTGAGGCTTTAAGCGTATTTGCAGGTGGTAGCACAGAGCCAAATGCTTACAAAAAAGGCTTTGAAATGGTTGAAAACTTAAAAGCCAAAATGCATATAAACCGCACGCAAAGGCTTGTTAATTGTGGTATAGATGAGGATTTGGCTGTGGATTTAAGCAAGGCACATACACCAAATTTTATGTGAAATCTGGTGTTTTGTTAAATTTCTGCGAAAAATTTACAAAATTCGCCCATTTAAGCCCAAAAGATGACTTGAAATACTATTTTTAGCATTGAATTTATGCTATAATTTTTGTAAAAATTCAAGCATAAAAGGGACGAAAATGAAAAAATGGTTTGATGAGAACTATGAATTTGAGCTTGAAGTAAGGGGCTTTTTGCGTGGCGATAAAACTGAGGGGTATTGCCGAAATGGCGAAGAAATCGGCGACAGCTACAAATGCACCTATGGTTGCCCCACGAATTCGCAAGGGCAAGGCATTTGCTCGAAAATGATGATGATACTATTTCCGCTTATGGAGGCGGTGCGAAGTGGCGGAGATTTGCGAAATTTAGGCGGACAGAGCAAATTCAGCAAGGATATAGTTTGCCCCGATGGTTGCGTGATTTTCAAACTCACAGCCAACAAAACAAACAAGCCAAATTTCTTTAAAGTCATCAACGAAGGCAAAGCATAAATTTGAAAACAAAATTCAAAAAGGAGTCAAAATGAGTCATATTTTAATCATAGGTGCAGGCGGAGTAAGCCGCGTAGCTACCATTAAATGCGCGATGAACGCGGACACTTTCACGCAAATCACCCTAGCAAGCCGCACGAAAAGTAAATGCGATGAAATCGCAAAATTCATCAAAGAACGCCTCAATGTCAGCATAAACACAGCTCAAATTGACGCTGATGATAGCAAGGCAGTAGCAAGGCTTGCAAGCGACATAAAGGCGGATTTGCTTTTAAATGTCGCCTTGCCTTACCAAGATTTGACACTAATGGACGCTTGCGTAGAGGCGAAAATTCCTTACATCGACACGGCAAATTACGAGCATCCTGATGTGGCTAAATTTGAGTATAAAGAGCAATGGGCGCGGGACGAAAAATTCAAAAAAGCTGGAATTTTAGGGCTTTTGGGAAGCGGTTTTGACCCTGGTGTTACAAATGTTTTTTGCGCTTACGCTCAGCAAAATCTCTTTGATGAGATTCATTTCATCGACATACTTGATTGCAACGCTGGCGACCACGGCTACGCCTTTGCGACAAATTTTAACCCCGAAATAAACTTGCGTGAAGTGAGCGCAAAGGGGCGTTTTTGGCAAGATGGCGAGTGGATTGAAACCGCGCCCGTTTCAGTAAAAATGGAGTGGGATTACCCAGAAGTTGGGGTAAAGGACAGCTATTTGCTTTATCACGAAGAGCTTGAAAGTTTGGTGAAAAACATTCGCGGGCTTAGGCGAATTCGCTTTTTTATGACCTTTTCGCAAAGTTATCTCACGCATATGAAATGCCTTGAAAATGTCGGAATGCTAGGCATCAAACCCGTGCTTCATCAAGGGCGCGAGATAGTGCCGATAGAGTTTTTAAAGACGCTTTTGCCAGACCCTGCAAGCCTTGGAGTGCGCACAAAGGGCTACACGAACATAGGTTGCGTGATTCGCGGTGTAAAGGACGGCAAGCAAAGGCAAGTGTATATCTACAATGTCTGCAAGCACGAAGAGTGCTTTACTGAAACGGGCGCGCAAGCGGTGAGCTACACCACAGGCGTGCCAGCGATGATAGGCGCAAAGCTCGTAGCAAAGGGCATTTGGAGAGGTGCGGGTGTGAAAAATATGGAAGAATTTGACGCAAAGCCCTTTATGGACGAGTTAAACAAACAGGGCTTGCCGTGGAAAATTTTAGAAATGTCGCCAAGTTTGGGAGATGAGTGAGTGCAGGCTTTTTCTTTGGGCGCATTTTGCGTGAATTTGCTGAAAAATGAGAGTAAAATTTGGCTCAATCAAGGACACAAACGATGAAAAAACTTCTTTTTGCTCTTTTGTGCTGCGCTGTGGCGTTTGGGGACAATGCCTTGCGCGTGAGCGACACACAAAGGCTTGAATTTAGCGCGGTGCAAAATGCTTATGATGAGTATAAGGGCGTATTTGTGGCGTTTGACAAGGGCGCGAGTATCTTGCAAAGCTACGAAAAGCTCGCTAAAATCCACGCTATCGTTGATGAGAGCGATTTAAATAGCCCAAATGACGCTGATGGCTGTGCTTGTCTTGGCTTAAAGCCCACCATAACGCCCTTTAAGGACTTCAATCATCACAAAAACACCTATGTATGGCGCGACGGCACAAGGCTTGTCATCGAGCGCGAGTGCTGGGGCGGCGGGGAGTATTTTTTTGAGCTAAAAGAAACAAGCGGTGGCGTGCAAATCACTACGAAATTTAGTAGGGACAAAATGTGAATTTTAGGCATTTTGCGCAAAGCAAACGAGCTTAAAACCTTGTAAAATCAAAGATTTTTGCTTAAAATGCTTTGTTTTGCACCTTGCAAGTGGCTTGGTTACTTTTTTTGTAAAAAGCTCATTATGACAAAGTAAACTGCAAATCCTTCGTCATACTAGGGCGTTAGCCGAAATATCCATACAAAAATAAAGAATGGATTACAAAATACAAAGCATTTAAATTTTATTCGTATTTTTGCGTTTTTATCAATAAATTTAAAATTTTTTTAAATTTTCGTCCAAAATTTCACAATTTTTCAAAAATTTGCAAATTTTTTCAAAATTTTTGTTCTTTTTAAGCTTACTTTAAGGGGGGGGGGCATTATAATATACGCTTATTTTATTTGAAAGGATTAACGATGAAATTATTTTCAAAGTTAAGTATGCTAGGGGTTATCTTGGTGTCGGTTTTTGCTTTTGCAGCTTGCTCGACAAAGACCACAGGCAACAAAATCATCGCTCAAAAGAGTGAATTTGAGCTGATTGACTCAATCATCGTAGGCAAAACGACCAAAAGAGAAGTCTATGCGATGTATGGCGAGCCAAACAAAAACTTTGGCAAGGTAAGCGTGGAGCGCGTGGAGCGCGACCACTCGCTCAAACAAGGGAAAGCTGGCGGTTTAGCCAACACCATAAGAAGCCTACAAGATGACAACTTGGGCGAGGCTGATGATGAAAGCTACAAGATAAGCAACCCCAAAACCACGAATTTGATTGCGTATTCTTACACGACACGCAAGACAAACAGCCTGAAACGCTACATACCCTTTGCGGGCAATTTTATGAGCGTGGATACTGACTTGGAGTTAAAAGCCCTTTACATAGGCTTTGATGAGAACAATGTCGTTACAGAACGCTGGTATTCTCGCACTCAAAGAAGTGGCGAAAGCACAAATAGCTATTTATAGGCTAAAACACAAAGAAATTCAGCGCAAAGGCTGGATTTCTTTGAATTTCAAGGCTTTTGTTATGCTTTATAGCAAGGGCACGCTTGAATTTTAGCGTTATTTAGCGAGAATTTGGCGTAAAATTTTTGTAGTGCGCTTGGCTTAAATCAAATGCTTTTTACAAAAGATTTAAATTTAGCGTGAAATTTTTTTGCGGTTTTTAAATTTTTAAATTTAAATTCTCAAACGATTTTCGTTGAATTTTCTTTTGTTTTTAGGCAATTAAGGCTTGCATTTTAGCTAAATTCGCGTTCATTTGGGCTAAATTTTGCTCTAAATTCAGCTTTGGGCTGATGAAAAAAGGATTTTTTAGGCTTGCAATCAAAGCAAATTCGCCTTTTACAAAGAGCCTTTGCGTGTCAAAGTTCGTGTGGTTTAGCCTTTCAAAAAGGGCGTTTTCATCAAGGCTTGGTAAATCTGCTTTAAATTTGGCATTTTTAAGAGCGAGCAAAATACCGATAAAGGCTCCGCCGCTTGCGTTTTTAAAACTTATGTCATAAAGTGCAAAGTGCGAAAACTCCACACCCGCGCTCGTTTTTATCTGCTCAAAAGGCAAGGCAAGCCTTTGCAACGCGCTTTCATCAAGCTTTCCGCCTTTAAATTTAGCCTTATGCCTTGCCAAAAATGCCCCTAAAAACTCGCTTTCAAGCGCATTTTGCCTCGCTAAAAGCCTGCGTGATAAAAAGCGGTAAAAAAACACGCCCACGAAAACGGCTATGGCAAGGGAGATTATGGCGTCTTTGCTCAGCACAAAGGCAAGATATAAGGCGATAAGGCTTTCTATGAGGCTTAAAAATTTCAAAATTTTCAGCCTTTTGAAAATAAGCTGCCGCTCGGTTTCAAGGGCGTTTGTGTCGTTCATCTTTGTCCTTTGCTAAATGCTAAATTTAGCCTTGCTTTTGCTTTAACTCCGCATTTTCAACAAGCAAAAAGCTCAGAAGCAACAGCACAAAGCCCGGCATAGCACCCAAAACAAGATATACAAGCGATTCGCTCGCCTCAAACAAATGCCAAGCCCCAAAAATCAAAAGCGCAAATGAGACGCCCTTTAAAAACTCATAAAAATAAATCACTCTCAAAAGCCTATGTTCCTTTGCGAATCCGTAAATTTTCGCGCCAAATGCCTAAAATTCAGCCAAAATTTGCTTAATGTCCCTCGCTAATAGCCGTAGCACCAGCCAAATACACATAGGTTAAAATCATAAAAATAAAGGTTTGCAAAAACGCCATAAAGGTAAGCAGCACATAAGCAGGAAGCGGCGCAACCCACGGCACAAGCGCAAGCACCACGCCCAAAAACAAATCATCGCCTTTAATGTTGCCAAAAAGCCGAAAAGAAAGCGAGATGACACGCGAAAAATGCGACACAACCTCGATGGGAAACATAAGCGGGGCAAGCACAGGCACAGGTCCCATAAAGTGCTTGAAATACTGCAAAACCCCTTGCAAGCGGATACCCTCAAAGTGATAATACACAAAAACGATGATAGCCATAGTCGCCGTGAGATTTAGGCTGGCTGTGGGGGCTTCAAAGCCGGGTATAATGCCGATAATGTTGCTGAAAAACACGATGAAACCGATGGTAGCGACAAGTGGCAGGTATTTGCGGGCAAGCTCTTCGCTTCCCATCGTGTCGCGCCCCATACTCACAACGCCCTCCAAATAAGCCTCTGCTATGTTTTGAATGCCGCGCGGCACGAGCTGCATAGACTTTGTCGCCGTTTTAGCGATGATAACAGCGATGATAGCGACAAGTGCTAGGTGAAAAAAGTAGGCAAACTCGTGGCTTCCATCGATAAATGAGCTAAACAAAAACAAATCTTTCATCAATTTTCCTTTGGTAGCGTAAAATTTTTAGGCATTATAGCAAAAAATGCTTAAAAAATTTTAAATTTTCTACAAATGTGTGAAATTTGGTTTTTGTTTGGCAAAATGGGGATTTGAGCTAGATTGTTATGATTTAAGCTGGCGTTTTGGGTTTTTGTTGAAAAATGAGGTCTGGGTTTCAAAGCGGAGTTTTAAAAAGTGGATACTTCGGGCTTTGCTCTCAAAACAAGTCAGTATGACAAACAAACCTTTGTCATTTTGAGCGTAGTGCGTTAGCACAAAGCGACCCAACGGGTTGCAAGGCATAAGACACAGCGAAAAATCCAAAGAAATTTAAGATACACTTTGAATTTATGGATACTTCACTTTGCTACGCAAAGTTCAGTATGACAAAATTTAAGATATTTTTTTATTTAAAGTCAGTATGACAAAAAATAAATCAGCAAGGCAAGTCAGTATAGCAAAACCAAACTCGCTCCAAACCCACACGACAAGGCAAATCCGCTTAAATTCACTCAATTTTGCCTAAAATTTAGCGAATTTGTGGCTTTTTTTGCTATAATGCCCCTTTAAATTTCACAAGAAAGTTGCCCGTGATAAGTATAGACAAGCGCATTTTCACGCATTTTGACTTCGTGCAGGTTGTTTTGGTAGTCCCTATTTGCGCTATCTCGCTCGTGCTGGTGTGGGAGGCGAACACCTTTTTGGGCGAAAAGCAGCTCATCTATACCATAGTAGGCTTTTTGGCGTGGCTTTTGTTTTTCTTGCTGCCTATCCGCAAGCTTGCGTGGCTCATACCCTTTCTCTACTGGATAAATATCGCCTTGCTTTTAAGCGTGGATATCTTCGGTGTAGAAAGGCTTGGAGCGAAACGCTGGCTTGAAATACCCTTTACTCACTTTACTTTGCAGCCAAGTGAGATTTTCAAACCTTCATTTATCCTAATGCTGGCTTATCTCATCTACCGCAAACCGCCGCCAAAAAACGGCTACAAGCTCAAAGACTTTTGCAAACTCAGTTTTTACATACTTTTGCCCTTTTTTCTCATCGCTAGTGAGCCTGATTTAGGCTCAGCTACTGTGCTTTTCATCGTGGGCTTTGGGACGCTTTTTATCATCGGGGTAAATTACAAAATTTGGCTGAGTATCTTTCTAGTCGTGGCTATAAGCTCTCCGCTCGTGTATGCGAACCTTTTAAAGCCCTACCAAAAGCAGCGCATACACGATTTTTTGTCCGAAAAGCCAAGCTATCAAGTGCAGCAATCCATCATCGCCATCGGTAACGGCGGTTTAAGGGGCAAGGCGCACGAAGAAGCCACGCAAACGCACTTTAAATTCCTGCCTATATCCACGAGCGATTTTATCTTTGCCTACACGATAGAGCGCTTTGGCTTTGTGGGCGGGGCTTTGGTGCTATTTTTGTATATGCTGTTGATTTTTCATCTTTTGAGTCTAAACCGCAAACTTAGGGGGGATTATTTCGCGCGAGTGGCTGTAAATGCTGTGGGGCTGTTTATTTTCATCTATGCTGCCGTCAATGTTTCGATGACGATAGGCTTTGCGCCCGTTGTGGGCATACCGTTGCCCTTTTTTAGCTATGGCGGAAGCTCTTTTACTATCTTTATGATATTTTTTGGCATAGTGCAAAATTTAGTAACATTTCGCTTTTTTTCCGCACGCCAGACGATAAAGTTGTCGTAAAATTTGAATTTTAAGGTTAATTTCAATCCAAACGAATTTTACGAAAAGAAAATTTTTGAATTTTTTGATTATATCTTTTCGCAAGGTGCGGATTTGGCGTTTCGGCGTGGGGTTGGACAGCATTTAGCAAGCTATCAACACCGCATTAAAGCGGGGCTAAATTTAAGCAAAGATGCGCTCAATGTGGCTAAATTCATCACTTTGGTGCAAAGAAAAGGCACAAATAAATTCACTAAAAAATGGACGAAAATGATTAAAAAGCTTAAATTTTGGAGCAAAGGGCTAAATTTAAAAGCATAAAAACCTTATCAGCAAGCTGCGATAAAACGCAACAAAAAAGGGCTTTTTCAAGGTGCTGTTTTGTAAGATTTTTGCCAAATTTAGATAAATTTGCAAAAAATTTCATTTTGTGCTTGCAAAGAAACTAAAATTTTGTTACAATGCAAGACTTAAAGAAACAAAAAAATTAAAAATTCAAAGGAAAAAGCTTATGAGAGTGCTTATGCTTTGCGTGATAGTGCTTGTTTTCAGTGCTTGCGGCGGCAAATCCCCTAATCAAGCCCAAAATTTCGCGCAAGAAAATCCTAAACAAACACCCTTAAATCAAGCCACACAAGAAAATTTCACGCAAGCTATCTTAACTCAATCCCCACGCGTGCAAAACTCAGCCCAAAGCCCACGCCAAGTGTCCCCAGACACACCAAAAGACACGCCCATAGCCGTGCGCGTGCAAGGCAATGCTAAATGGTGCTACGCCCCGCAGTTTTCAGCTTCTGCTCAAAATTATTCTTATCTAGCCCTTATCAGCTGCTCTCGCGGCGAAGCGCTTAACGCTCGCTATGATGTCTTGTCGCGCCTAGCTTACAAAATCAACAACACTTGGATTTGCATAACCGCGCCTACTTCTGTGTATCGTAGCGAAAGGGAAGTGGATATGCTTTACCTTAGCCCTTGCGTGGTAAATGATGAACGCCAGCAGTGGAAAATCAAAAACGGGCAGTTTTGGAGCTATGATGACAGGTATAGCATTAAAGATGACGGGGATTTTCTTTATGCTGCGTGGCTAGGCGATGAGAGCTATAATGAGCATATTTTAGATAGCGCGATGAGAGAGTGGGAAGCGACTGTGGCTCCTGCTGAGACGCTTACATTTGGCTTTTTTCTGTTTTGGCAGACAAAGAATTCACAAACGGCTTATTATGTTTCAAACGGCAGCTCAACCACGACAAGAACGGCTATGTATTATGATTTAGAGCGCGGACATATCGCAAGCTATGATGCCTTTGTGCCGAGATTAAATTGTATGTATTCAAATTTAAATGGCGGAGATTGGGATTGGGTAGAGTGGGGCAAATGCGATGACACCACGCCTCCGCCCAAAAACCGAGCCTTTTTCAAGCCTATTTTAATCGGCAACAAAAAGCTAGCCATTAAGGACGCAAATGGCAACTACTTGCGCCTTACGCACTATGGCACTCATTGGGGCGTGCCTTATGTGGTAAAGCCGTCTTATATGCAAAAAGATGTCGCAAATGAAGCAAGCTCGGAGTTTTTAACCACTACTGAATTTCAAAATTGGCTGCGACTTATCAGCGCAAATGAGGGCGACAATCTGCCCTTTTGCCCAGCACCGGGTGGAGGTAGATGATGAAAAATTTTACTTTAAAATGCCTAAAAAATGCGCCTTTATTGCGCGCTGTGCTTTTTGCTGGCTTTGCTCTTTTAGCTTTTAATGGTTGTGCGAAAAGTCAAATTCAAAGCGCAAATCAAAGCACAAGTCCTTTAAATTTAGCCCCAAACAACGCCTTGCTTGATGAAGCTTACCCGCACAATGCTTTTAGCACGGCTGATACAAGCAACGCAAATTTAGGCTATGCAAATGCGCCTTTATTGCACGCCAATTCTTTGGAATTTAAATTGCAAAATGCGATAAATACTATCAACACAAAAGCCATTTCAAAGGACTTTGAAACCTTTGTTAAAAATGCTGATGCTGTGAATTTAAACGCAAATTTTAATGTAAATTCTAACGGAAATTTGGGCGCAAATTCAGGCGCGAATTTAAACAAGTCTACCTTGCAACTCCCACTTGATTTTAATCTCAGTGCTTGGGTTGCAAGACTGCTTCAAATCATAGGCACAACCAACGATGAAGCCTTAGCCACTCGCACAGGCATTTGCGGCACTTGTATGCTGCACAGCTATCAAATCATCGCTGAATTTATGCACTATCACAACAGCCCACCTTTGGGCGGGGGCTATTTTTTCGATGCTGTGCCAAACACAAACCCATTTACTAGCTTTCAAAACCGCAACCCCTTGCTTTATGACACGCTGAGTGATATTGTGGATTATTATGGTAGGACAAATCTCATCGGACACACGGAGATTTTCACAAACACTGTGGAGGTCGCCTTTGCAAGCTCTATCTCAATGCTACCGCAATATGAATGGAATCTCATCGCATCAGCCAGCACTACGCGAGAAATCAACGCTTTGTTAAGCAATATCTTTAATGTCGCGCAACCGGGGGCTATGTATTTTACCGTGCTTATGCGCTATGTGCCAGAAACGCGCGACATTCGCGGACACGCTGTGGTAACGATTCGCGCAGCAACGGGCTTTATAGTCATTCCCACCAACATTCGTGGCATTTCTTTAAATAGCTTGCGCGCTTACACACAGCTAGCCACTACGCCACAAGAGCTACAAGAGCGCTTTACGATGAGGCTCACAGGCTCGCCATTAAATCTTGTGGCACTTGCGTTTATAGAAGTGAGAGAGCCTTTTAACCTGCCCTTTGCAAGTGCCTTGTCTTTTCAAGATTGCGGTGGCTTTGGCGAGGACAGAAGAGGCAATGCCGCACTACCACGAGCAAGCACGCTTAATCAATGCAGCAGCGGTCGGTGTATAAAGTAAATTTGGCTTTATAACTTACATTTTTGTGATAAAATGGCTTTTTATTTTTTTAAAAAGTGTTGATTTGTAGCTTGTTTGTTTCTCTTGCAAAAATTTGCAAAATGCGCCATCATTGCAAGCCGTTTATTTCAAAAAACGGCAAGCAAGCCACAGCAAACATTTAAGATACTAGCCTTGATTGATGGATACTTCGCTACACTTTGTTTCGCTCAGTATGACAAGGACTTTGTCATTGCGAGAATTTGCAAAGCGTGAGCGCACAAATTCGTGGCAATCCAAAGGTAAATTTGCGTTTAAATTCGTGGATTGCCACGC